>UMHO01014038.1_pt1 | contig 15189 bp, 7 predicted proteins | sample 1965561 | NCBI WGS metagenome assembly UMHO01 (sample SAMEA4836102, study PRJEB28245) | human gut metagenome | biome: gut microbiome; material: fecal sample | place: Denmark | collected 2008 | reverse complement strand
ATCTCGGAGTCGGGCTTGCAATGCAGGGCAAGAAAGTATTGCTTATTGACGCAGACCCGCAGGGCGATTTAACGACTTGTCTTGGTTGGCAGGATACAGACGGTTTGGGTATCACGCTTGCAACGAAACTCACAGATGTAATCAATGAAACGATGACAGACCCTATGGTTGGTATCCTGCACCACGAAGAAGGTGTTGACCTTGTTCCGGCAAACCTTGAGCTTTCAGCAATGGAATTTAACCTTGTGAACGCAATGAGCAGAGAAACTACACTCAAGAATTATCTGAGTCAAGTGAAGAACAGATATGATTATGTAATTATAGACTGTATGCCTTCACTTGGTATGGTTACTCTCAATGCTTTATCGGCGGCAGACAGTGTTATTATTCCGGTTCAGGCTCAGTATTTGCCTGCAAAGGGTATGACACAGCTTGTGCAGACCATTTCAAAAGTAAAGAAGTATATCAATCCGGATATTAAGATAGACGGTATGCTGCTTACTTTGGTGGATAGCCGAACAAACCTTGCAAAGAGTACGGTGGAAGCACTCAGGGCAAACTTTGGTAATCAGATAAGAATGTATCGAACACAAATCCCGATTGCCGTAAAAGCCGCTGAAACTTCTTCTAAAGGCAAAAGCATTTATGCTTATGAGCCAAATAGCACAGTGTCTAAGGCATACGCTGAATTTACAAAGGAGGTGTTAGCCGATGGCAGGAAGAAAGAGCGACTTCACTCTCACGAAGCTCGATGATTTATTTACCACTCAGGCACAGAGAGATGAAGAACAGCTTTCAAAAATCCGAGATATTCCGTTAGAGCTGATTGATGATTTCCCAGACCATCCGTTTAAGGTCAGGGACGATGAAGATATGATGCAGCTTGTGGAGAGTGTCAAGGAAAGAGGGGTTATTACTCCGGCAACGGTAAGGCAGAAAGAGGACGGCAGATATGAACTTGTTTCAGGACACAGACGAAAGCGAGCTTGTGAACTGGCAGGATTTGAAACCCTGAGAAGTGAGATTGTAGACCTGAACAGAGATGAAGCGACCATTTTAATGGTTGAGAGTAATTTTCAGAGGTCAGAGATATTGCCAAGTGAAAAAGCCTTTGCCTATAAAATGCGTTTGGAAGCAATGAAAAGGCAAGTAGGCAGACCGAGCAAAGAAAATGGAGTCCCAGTGGGACACAATTCTATTGTGGGTAAATCAAGAGAGATTTTAGCTTCTGAGAGTCAGGACAGTAACACACAAATACAGCGTTATGTCCGCCTGACAAACCTTGTTCCCGAGCTGCTTGAATTTGTTGACGAGGGGCGTATTAAAATGCGTCCTGCCGTAGAACTTTCCTATCTTGACGAAGATTGCCAGCGTGATGTGGTTGACGAAATCGACCTGAATGACGCTACCCCGTCACACGACCAGACAATCCGTATGCGAAAGTTATTCAACGAGGGCAACCTTACAACAGAAGCAATCCACGCTGTTATGTCTGAGGAAAAGCCGAACCAAAAGGAAAAAATCGTGTTGAGGGGCGACAGAGTAAGACAGCTTATCCCGAAAAACATTCCCGTCAGTCAGACGGAGGATTTTGTCTGCAAGGCATTGGAGCATTACAACAAGTTCTTGCGTAATCGTGCAGAGCGTGACAGCAGATAGCCTGTTTTACAGTTCCCCTTTCTCACACTCTAACCCCTTAGTTATATTTTTACCTACCGAAAATGATATATACTATCTCACTTGAATATAACTATCTCAAAGTATATGTCTATCTCTAAGGGGGAATCGCACAGTATGAACGGATTGGAGGTGTATGATAAAATGAAAAATTAACGAAAATCCGCATTTGTTTTTCGGCAGGTAAATCTTGTCGTAAGAGAAAATCCACAAAGGCACATCGTAGAGATACAGTGTGTTTTCAATTTTTACAGGAGGAAACGCAATGATAAAGTCAAAATTCAAAAGAGTCACGTCGCTTTTCTTGGCGACCCTTATGTGTGTGACCACTTTTGCAGGCATTGGCTCGACAACAGCATATGCTGCTTCGGGAGAAAAAGCCGATGTTTATATGGTCGATTTCCCTCGTGATGGCGATGCTAATTACGATGGGGTATGGGGACACAGCAATTTGACCTTGAAAAATGGTTGGCATACCGGACGTTCCAATTTTACCAATCTTAAGGCTATTGGCTCATACTCAGGCAATGTTGCTTATTGTATTGAGCCGGGAATTTCGCTCAAGGTCGGTCAGACAATGAATAAGTATGACGAAAATTATTTTAATAACCTTGCAGCCAATGGGGTTATTTCCGGAGATGAAATCCGTCTTTTCGTTGGTCGTATTTTACAGTATGGCTATCGTGGGACAATCTCGACTTCTTGGAGGTCACAGAATGAAGCAGCAGCAAACAGCATTGCACAGGCTTATGCCACACAGCTTCTTATCTGGGAAACTGTTATCGGAGAGCGTGATGCGAACTTCAATCATGTAGCAGCCAGTGGTTGCAGCAATGTGAAAGATGTCATCAATGCAAAGCATCCGCTCCGCAATAAGATTTTCAGTTATTACAACAGTATGGTGCAGAGTGTACAGAACCATGCGACCATACCGAGCTTTTGTAATAAATCATCCGGTTCGGCAAAGACAATAGAACTTGAGTGGAACGGAAGCAAGTACACAACTACTCTGACAGATTCCAATAATGTGCTGTCCAAATATAATTTCAAGGCAAGCATCAGTGGAGTGAGCTTTTCAGTGAATGGTAACAAACTTACGGTTTCTATGGATACAGCACCGAGTAAGGAATTTACCATTACCGCAACCAAGAAAAATGCAGTCCGCAGAGGTGTGGTTGTATGGTCAGAGGGCAAACACGGTCAGAACTCCAGTGTGCAGGATGTTGTCAGCTATGCTCAGGAAGTAAGCGATAGTATCAACGGTTATGTGAAGATGAAAGTCAGCTATGGTTCTTGTCAGATTGTAAAGACCAGTGAGGACGGAAAGGTTGACGGTATCAACTTCACGATTACCGGAAACGGTATCAATCAGACAGTTACAACAGCTAATGGCGGTAAGTTCCAGATGGATAATCTTATGCCGGGTATCTATACCGTAACCGAGCAGGCATACGATAAGTACGAGCCGCAGGAAACACATAGAGTTACTGTTGTGGCAGGGCAGGTTGCAAAGGTCACTTTCAATAACAAATTGAAGCGTGGCGACCTTCAGGTAGTGAAGTCCTCAGAAGATAACCTTGTTGAAGGTGTGAAGTTCCATCTTTACGGTACTTCTCTTTCCGGTGATGCTGTTGACCAGTATGCAGTTACAGACAAAAACGGTGTGGCAACTTTCAAAGATGTGCTTATCAGTGGTTCTGAACCATATACCCTTGAAGAAGTAGACACAGCTATCCGTTATGTTGTACCGAAAAATCAGACTGCACCAGTGAAGTGGAAAGAAGTAACCACAAGAAACTTCAATAACATTTTGAAGAAATTTACTGTAACAGTAACAAAGAGCGACGCTGAGAAAGGCGAAGCACAGGGCAATGCCAAACTTTCGGGAGCAGTTTACGGTATCTATAAGGGCGAAACGCTTGTAGATAAGTATGTTACTGATGAAAACGGTCAGTTCACTACCAAAGAATATGTTTGTGATACCGACTGGACAATCCGAGAAATTACACCGTCAGAGGGCTATTTGCTTGATAAGACTATCCATGAAGTAGGTGCAGACCCGAAACTTTATGAGGTGGAACACAACCTTACTTCCAATGATGTAACCGAGCAGGTAATCAAAGGCAATGTGGCTATCATCAAACATACCGATGACGGAGAAACAAAGATTGAAACACCTGAAAAGGGTGCTTCCTTTGAGATTTACCTGAAATCTGCCGGAAGCTATGACGCAGCCAATAAAGACGAGAGAGATACTATCGTATGCGATGAAAATGGCTTCGGTCAGACAAAAGATATGCCGTATGGTATTTATACCGTACACCAGACTTCCGGTTGGGAAGGCAGAGAGATGATGGACGATTTTGATGTGTTCATTTCACAGAACGCACAGACCTACCGTTATCTTATCAATAACCGTAACTTTGAGAGCTTTGTCAATGTAGTCAAGGTGGACGCAGAAAGCGGAAAGAGTATTCCGTATGCAGGAGCAGGATTTAAGATTTACGACCCACAGGGCAATCAGGTCAAAATGACCTTTACTTATCCGACACCGACCATGATTGATGTGTTCTATACCGACGCAAATGGTTCTCTTGTAACACCTGAGAAATTAGATTACGGCAAGGGATATTCCATCGTAGAGGTACAAGCTCCATACGGATATGTACTTGATGATACTCCGGTATATTTTGATATTACCGAAGAAAATTCCACAGAGGAAGGCGGCGTAACTGTTGTGAAAGTCAATAAGCCGAATATGGCACAGAAAGGTACTATCACGGTTGAAAAGACCGGAGAAGTATTTAGTGGTGTCAATGTAAGTGGTTCTGAGGACAGTGATGTTATTTATCAGCCTGTTTATGAAGTGGCAGGACTTGAGGGTGCAGTTTATGAAGTCCGTGCTGCGGAAGATATTAGTACACCGGACGGTACACTCCGCTATTCAAAGGGCGAAGTGGTAGATACTATCACAACAAGCTCCGATGGATTTGTTAAGAGCAAAGAACTTTATCTCGGAAAATACGAGGTCAAGGAAATTACCGCACCTTATGGAATGGTAATCAGTGGCGAAACACATACGGTTGAGCTTACTTATGCAGGTCAGAATATCTCTGTTACCGAAACTTCCACATCATTCTATAACGAAAGACAGAAAGTTCAGGTAAGCCTTGCAAAAGCCATTGAAAAGGATAAGACATTTGGTATTGGCGACAACGGAGAAATCAAAAATATCAGCTTTGGTCTTTATGCCGCAGAAGATATTGTATCTGCAAGCGGTACCGTTATTCCGGCTGATGGACTGATTGAGATTATCAGCGTAAATGAAAATGGAACTGCTGTTATGAAGTCAGACCTTCCGTTTGGCAAATACTATGTCAAAGAGATTGCAACCGATGAGCATTATATTCTCTCTGATACGAAGTATCCGGTTGTATTTGAATACGCAGGTCAGGATACCGCAACGGTTGAAATCAAAGTGAATGACGGAAAAGAAATCAAGAATGAACTTATCTATGGTTCTGTATCAGGTAAGAAGATTGACGAGAATGGAGCAGCACTTGAGGGTGCTGTTATCGGTATCTTCAAAGCCGAAGAAACAGAATTTACAAAGGATACTGCACTTATGACGACTACCTCTGCAAAAGACGGTAGTTTTTCTTTTGCAAAAGTTCCTTATGGCAAATGGATTGTAAGAGAAATCGAGCAGCCAAAGGGATTTGTTCTTGATGAAAAAGCGTATGAGGTCAATATCAGCAAAGCCGAGCAGGTAGTTGAAATTGAGATTGTCAATGAGTATGTTCACGGCAATATCAGACTCACGAAGATGGACGCTGAATATCCAGATAACAAACTTACGGGTGCAACCTTTGAGGTATATAAGGACACCAATGAGAACGGAAAGATTGATGATGGCGATGAACTTATCGGAAATCTTGAAGAAACCGAAACCGGAATTTATGAGATGAAAGAGCTTCTTTACGGAAAATATATTGTCCGTGAAACAAAATCACCAGAGGGCTTCCTGCTTGATAAGGGAGAATACTCTGTTTTCATTGAGAAAGACGAAACAACTTATTCCGTTGAGAATAAGGCTGGTGTTGGATTTATCAATGAAGCTATGCGTGGAACATTGAAAATCGTCAAGACATCTTCAGATGGTAAGGTTAAAGGTTTTGCGTTCAGAGTAACCGGAGCAAACGGTTATGATATGACATTTGAAACAGATAAGAACGGCGAAATCGTGATTGAGGGACTTCGTATTGGCGAATATACCGTATCAGAAGTGGCAAACAATGCGTCTGCCGCATATATCACACCTGCCGACCAGAATGTTACTATCAAACTTGATGAAACAGCCGTTGTAAAAATGCACAATGAGTTAAGAGATACTCCGAAAACAGGAGATGATACCAATATGAAACTTTGGTATGTCCTTGCCGGACTTTCTGCTGTCGGTATCGCTGTAACTTCTGTTGTTGCACACAAAAAGAAGAAAAAGGAGAGTAACGAGTAATGGAAGCAAAGACAATTATCGCTATCGCATTAGTCGCCGTTATTGTCGGCGGCTTTATCTTTCTTCAGGTTAAAAACCGTAAGAAGTAAGTAACAAGCGAACATTAACCAGTCGGGGCAGAGCGTAAAAACTCTGTCCCTTTAATTTTTTGGAGGAACATTATGAAACAACAGAAAACGGTGGAGAGCCGAGTGCTTGAAATCTTAAAGGAATGCCCGATGTCGAGGTATGATGATATGCTTCTCATTCTGCATTATTACAACCAATACGGATATATATCTGCCGGAAATCTTCCGCTTGAGGATATTGTATTTAATTACCGAGCATACGGACTTCCTTGTTTTGAAACCATACGCAGGGCAAGGCAGAGAGTACAGTCCCTTTTTCCTGAGTATTCACGTAATCCGCAGAAAGAAGAACAGAGCGGCAGTATTTCTATTGTAATCAACATTAGCTAAGGAGGTATTTTCGTGAAAGACAAAGCAACTTTTCAGAATAAGGTCAAGGTGCTGAATAAACTCTTTGACTCCGGTTGTGATACGGAGAAAAAGTTGCAGCAGCTTGATATGGAAGCAATCCTGAAAATCCCGAATATCACGATTCCTGATATGGGTGTGATTATGGAGCTTCAGAAGAATACAAAATCCGGTAAACTCTTTTCGTATTTGGGCGGTGGTTCTGATGAAGCAACAAAAATGAGAGGTAAGGAAAATGAAGCAACAGGAGAATAGAGCAGAGCCACAGGAAAAGCAAATTCGATTTATAGACAGTCATTACAATTTGAAATTCTATATTCCCGATGGTGGAAAAATCAGGATTACTTTTCGTGATGGACACACAGCAGACAGAGTGTGCAAGTATATTGATGACTACCATTTGTATGTCGGAAATTGCTGCTATCATATATGCGAGTTTGCTGAAAAAATGGAGCTTAATGGAAGCAAAGTTGAACCTGTCAATCAGTCCGAACCGTCAAAAAACAAGACCAGAAACAGAGAAAAACAGCGATAAGGAGGTGCAAGAGTAATGGCACGAAAATATGACCTTATTTCTGAGCTTTACAACCGCACCTGCAAAACGGTTGTGTCAAATCCTCAGAACTGGCAGGCATTCTTGGCTTCGGCTTGCCGAAATTATAAGTTACGTTATGACGAACAGCTACTTGTATATGCACAGCGACCTGATGCAACAGCGGTTCTTGAGATAGAGCAGTGGAACAAAATTTTTGGCAGATGGGTCAACCGAGGTGCAAGAGGTATTGCTGTTTTTGCTGATGAAAACCGTTCACGGCAAAGACTGACACATTACTTTGATATTTCAGATACTCACGAAAGCAGATATTCAAGAACAGTCCCGATTTGGGATATGCGTCAGGAATACGAAGCTGATGTGATTGAAACATTGGAAAGCACTTTCGGAGAGATTGAGAATAAGAGCAGTCTTGCCGAAGCAATTATGGGAGCAGCAAGAAATGCGGCAGAGGATAATATCCCTGATTATCTGCAAGACCTTTACTATGCAACCGAGGGCAGTTCCTTTGAGGAAGTGGAAGAGGATATTGTGGCTTTCATTTATAAAAATGTCGTGACAAACAGTGTGGCATATATGATGATGTCAAGGCTCGGCGTTGATACGGACGGTTATTTTGAACTTGATGATTTCAGAGATGTTACCAATTTCAATACGCAGGAAACACTCAATGCACTTGGATTTGCTACCAGTGATATTGCAGAAATGGGATTGACGGAAGTATCTAAAACAATTACTGCACTCAACCGTCAAAATCGCATAATTGTCGGTCAGGACAGAAATGAATACAATAAGGTTGAAAATAACGACGAAAGGAGTTTGGACAATGAACGAACTGACCTACACGATGGTGGGCGATTACAGCCTTCCGAACCTGAAACTTCCACAGCAGCCGGAAGTGACGTTGGGCAGATACGCTCAGATGAGGAGAGAGTTTCTGAAGGAACATCACAGAGTCCTTTACTACAATCTCCTGACGAGGGGCGAACTGACACAGCACTTGGCGGAAGTGGAACAGAGAGCCAGCAAGATGGAGGAAACAATCCTGAGCCAGATGGCACAGAAAGAGGGAGTGACCGAACAGATGAAAGCGGAGGATATGATGAAATGGGTTCGTCTGATGAACTCTCTTCGCAGTTCGGCACAGGAAATCGTGAAAGCGGAAGTGATATTCGCTTAGAGTATTACGACAGAACGCACGAGGATAAAAGCCTTCCGTTCTTTGGACGTGATGAAGTAATCAATGAAATTCTCAGAACGACACCACATTTGTCAGCAAGTCTGGAAGAAATCAAAGATTATTATGAACGTAATCCTGATAACAAAGACCGCACAGAGTATATAAAGAGTATTTTCAATAATGATTATACCGAACTTACTTTAGAGGACGGCAGGACAGTAGGGTACAAGACCTTTGAAAACGTTCTGCATTTGTGGGAGGGCAAATACGACAGCAGAACCGCACAGAGCTATTATGATTGGGCTGTTATTGCCCGTCATTTTGAAGCTATGCGATTACTGGGAGAATTAAGTGACAGCATAAAACCATTACCGTCAATGGACGGTCAGATGACATTCATATTAGACGGTCGGGCAGAGGAAAAGAAAACCTCTGCCTTTACTTTTTCTCAGGAGATTATCGACGCTGTTCTTGCGAACGGAAGTGGATTTTCTGAGGGAAAAATGCGTATTTATGAGCAGTTTGAAAAAAGCCTTTCTGCAAAAGAAAATGCCGACTTCTTGAAAAATGAATACGGTTGGGGCGGCTCTTATCCAGTAATAATTGGAGCAGGCATCGATGAGAGCCACGATGGAAAAGGTATTACGATTACGAAAGGCATCGGTAAAGAGAAGCCACATATCACGCTTTCGTGGTCGCAGGTGGAGAAGCGTATTGGGGAACTTATCCGAATGGACAGATACTTAAATCCAAAGGAAAAAGAACGCTATCCTCAGTGGCTTGAAAGTCAAGAGGAACGCAGAGTCAAAATCGAGGAAACGAAAAGAAATCGTGAGATACTCTCTAATGCACCACCGGAGCAGGAGGTCGAACCAACCGAAAAAGAACCTGAAGAAGCAGAACTTCTGCAAGATGTGAAATATGAATATCATCTTGGCGATAAGGTGTATATCGGTGCTTCTGAGTACGAAATCTTATCTATTGATGATGAGAGAGTAATGCTCTATGACTATGATATGCCACTGTTCAATAAGGAATTTTCACGCACAGAGTTTGAAAGAAAAGTGCGTGAGAACCCGATGAATGAGCATTTGATTGTAAAGGAAGAACCTGCCAAAGAAAGAAATGAAAAAGAGCCTGAGCCGGTAGTTCCCGCTTGGGAGCAGAAGAAAAAAGTCAAAGGATTTGACCTGCATCCTGATGTGCCTATGGCAGAACGCCACACCTTTAATCTCAGAGAAAATGAGGTCGAAACGGTTGGTAAAAAGGAACGCTTCCGCAGAAATATTATGGCGATACAGCTTCTTAAAAAATGTCAGGAAGAAAACAGATTTGCCACTCCTGAAGAACAGATTATCTTATCAAAGTATGTCGGTTGGGGTGGACTTTCAGAAGCCTTTGATGAAAATAATTCAGCGTGGGCAACTGAATATCTGGAACTTTCTTCGGTATTAACACCGGAGGAATATGCTTCGGCAAGAGAAAGCACATTGACTGCGTTCTACACGCCGCCCGAAGTTATCACAGCCATTTATAAGTCAATGGAGCAGATGGGCTTTAAGGAGGGCAACTTGTTAGAGCCGTCCTGCGGTATCGGTAATTTCATCGGTATGCTGCCGGACACAATGCAGGACAGTAAGATTTACGGTGTGGAACTTGATACGATTTCCGCAGGGATTGCACAGCAGCTTTATCAGAAAACAACCATTGCGGCACAAGGATTTGAAGAAACAAATCTGCCGGACAGCTTCTTTGATGGAGTGGTTGGTAATGTGCCTTTTGGAGATTTTAAGGTATCGGATAAAAGATACGACAAGCATAAGTTCCTGATACACGATTACTTTTTTGCCAAGTCCCTTGATAAGTTAAGACCCGGCGGTGTGATGGCTCTTGTAACGAGCAAAGGCACAATGGATAAGGAAACTTTAGCAGTACGAAAGTATATTGCACAGAGAGCAGAGCTTCTTGGAGCAATCCGATTGCCGAATAATACCTTTAAGGGTAATGCAGGAACAGAAGTCGTTTCGGATATTCTTATCCTGCAAAAGCGTGACAGACTGATAGATATTGAGCCGGATTGGGTTCATCTTGATACCGATGAGAACGGAATTAAGATGAACTCTTATTTTGTGCAGCACCCCGAAATGATACTCGGAGAAATGAAAATGGTATCGGGGCGTTTCGGTATGGAAGCAACTTGTGTGCCGTATGAAAATGCAGACCTTGCAGCACAGCTTGATGAAGCAGTAGCAAACATTCACGGAGAAATCATGGAATATGAAACTGAGGAAGAACTGGAGGAGGAAGATAATTCTATTCCGGCAGACCCGACAGTGAGAAACTTTTCCTATACGGTGGTAGACGACAAAATCTATTATCGTGAAAATTCCCGTATGACTCCGGTGGAAGTGTCGGCAACCGCAGAGAACCGAATTAAGGGTATGATTGCTATTAGAAATTCCGTCAGAACGCTGATTGAATTGCAGACAGAAGATTACCCTGACAGCGAAATCAAAGCGGAGCAGGAGCGATTAAACAGACTTTATGATACCTTTTCAGGTAAGTACGGACTCATTAACAGCCGTGCAAATACTTCTGCTTTCTCGCAGGACAGTTCATTCTCTTTGATTTCCGCATTGGAGATAATCGGAGAGGACGGAGAACTGGAGCGTAAGGCTGATATGTTTTCTAAGAGGACAATTAAGCCGCATACTCCGGTTACTTCTGTTGATACGGCAAGCGAAGCATTGGCGGTATCTCTTGGAGAAAAAGCCACGATTGATATGGACTATATGATGGAGCTTTCCGGTAAATCGGAGAATGAAATCTTTGAGGACTTAAAGGGTGTTATCTTCCTAAACCCGCTTTATGAGTATGGAAATTCTTACGAACCGAAGTATCTGATGGCTGATGAATATCTTTCGGGTAATGTCAGGGAAAAGCTGAAGATTGCAAAGAACTCGGCAGAACTCTATCCGGAAGATTATAAGGTCAATGTAGAAGCACTTCAAAAGGTGCAGCCGAAAGACCTGACTGCAAGTGAAATTTCCGTGCGACTTGGTGCAACTTGGTTGCCACCGGACGATGTGCAGGAGTTTATCTTTCATTTGCTTGAAACACCACGCTATGCACAGTGGAATATCAAAGTTCACTTCTCTCCATTTACGAGTGAGTGGAATATTGAGGGCAAATCCTATGACAAAGGAAATGTAAGGGCATATAACACTTACGGAACTTCCCGCATCAATGCCTATAAGATTATTGAGGAAACGCTGAATTTAAAAGATGTGCGTATCTTTGATTATATCGAAGATGATGAGGGAAAGAAAAAGGCTGTCCTAAATAAAAAGGAAACAGCGATTGCTCAGTCGAAGCAGGAAATGATTAAGCAGGAATTTCAGGACTGGATATGGTCTGACCCTGAACGAAGGGAAAGGCTTTGCAAATCTTACAATGAGAAATTCAATAGCGTCAGACCTCGTGAGTATGATGGAAGTCATATCATTTTCAATGGTATGAACCCTGAAATTGAACTCAGGGAACATCAGAAAAATGCGGTTGCTCATATCCTTTACGGAGGAAATACGCTTCTTGCACACGCAGTCGGAGCAGGAAAAACTTTTGAAATGGTGGCGGCAGCACAGGAGTCGAAAAGGCTTGGGCTTTGTAACAAGTCACTGTTTGTTGTACCAAATCACTTGACCGAACAATGGGCGGCTGAGTATTTGCAGCTCTATCCGGCGGCGAATATTCTTGTCGCAACAAAGAAAGATTTTGAAACCAAGAACCGTAAAAAGTTCTGCGGCAGGATTGCAACTGGAGATTATGACGCAGTTATCATCGGACATTCACAGTTTGAAAAAATCCCGATGTCCATTGAAAGACAGAGGGCAATCTTAGAACAGCAGCTTGAGGAGATAACCGGAGGAATTGCGGAACTCAAGCGAAACCGAGGGGAAAACTTCTCCATAAAGCAGCTTGAAAAGTCAAAGAAATCTATCAGGCAGAAACTTGATAAACTCAATGACCAGACGAAAAAAGATGATGTTGTAACCTTTGAGGAACTTGGTGTAGACAGGCTTTTTGTTGATGAAAGCCATTATTACAAGAACCTTTATCTTTATACAAAAATGCGTAATGTGGGCGGTATCGCACAGACGGAAGCACAGAAATCTTCCGACCTCTTTATGAAGTGCCGTTACCTTGACGAGATTACCGGAGGGCGAGGGACCGTGTTCGCAACGGGTACACCTATCTCAAACAGTATGGTGGAACTCTATACGATACAGCGATATTTGCAGTACAGCACGCTTGTGAAAAATGGGTTGCAGCACTTTGATGCCTGGGCTTCCACTTTCGGAGAAACCATTACGGCAGTGGAACTTACACCGGAAGGAACAGGATACAGAGCAAAGACAAGGTTCGCAAAATTCTATAACTTGCCTGAACTAATGGCGATGTTCAAGGAGATAGCGGACATTAAGACAGCGGATATGTTGAACCTGCCAGTACCGGAAGCAAAGTACCATAACATTGCAGTAAAGCCGTCAGAAATGCAGAAAGAAATGGTTGCTTCCCTTGCAGAGAGAGCTGAGCAGGTGCGTGGCGGCGGTGTGGATTCAAGTGTAGATAATATGCTGAAAATCACGAATGATGGAAGAAAACTGGCTCTTGACCAGCGTATGCTAAACGATATGCTGCCTGATTATGAGGGCAGTAAAATCAATGCCTGCGTCGATAACATCTATCGAATATGGGAAGAAAATGCCGACAAGAAATCGGCACAGCTTGTGTTCTGTGACCTTTCCACGCCGAAGAATGACGGCACATTTTCCGTCTATAACGACATTAGGAAAAAGCTGATTGAGAGAGGTATTCCTGAAAGTGAAGTAAAATTTATACACGAAGCCGACACGGATATGAAGAAAAAGGAACTGTTCCAAAAGACACGCAAGGGAGAAGTCAGGGTGCTTCTTGGCTCTACTCAGAAGATGGGAGCAGGAACGAATGTGCAGGATAAACTTATCGCACTTCACGATGTGGATTGTCCGTGGCGACCTTCAGATTTGGAGCAGCGTTCCGGTAGAATTGTCCGTCAAGGCAATGAAAATCCGCAGGTTGATATTTACCGTTATGTAACAGAGCAGACCTTTGATGCATACCTCTATCAGCTTGTGGAAGGTAAGCAGAAGTTCGCAAGTCAGATTATGACGAGCAAATCTCCGGTCAGGTCGGCAGAGGATATTGATGAAACCGCACTGTCCTATGCGGAGATAAAAATGCTTGCAACAGGTAATCCATATATCAAAGAAAAGATGGACTTAGACATTCAAGTACAGAAGCTAAAGATGTTAAAATCCAATTTCTTATCAGAGAAATACGGACTGGAGGATAAGGTCATCAAGTTCTATCCACAACAGATTGCTTACTTGAAATCCCGTGTAGAGGGACTTACAAAAGATGTTGAAACAGCAAAATTACACCCGAAACCGATAGACGAGCAGCCGCTTGGAATGATGGTATCGGGTGTTTCTTATTCCGAAAAAGTCGAAGCAGGTCAGGCAATCATCAATGCCTGCAAGTCAATGAACAGTCCTGATGCGATACCACTTGGCGAGTACCGTGGCTTTCAAATGGAACTGTATTTTGATACGGTTCAGCGTAATTATGTTGTGAAATTAAAAGGCGAAACAAGCAGAGATGTACCGCTTGGCGATGATTCTCACGGTAATATCGTGAGAATAGATAACGGCATTGAACGCTTTGAAGAAGCACTTGCTGATACGAAAAACAGCCTTGAAAATACGGAAAAGCAGTTTGAAACAGCGAAGCAGGAAATCGAAAAGCCGTTTGCCAAAGAGGAAGAATTGAGGGCAAAAACTGCTCGACTTGATGAGCTGAATATCCTGCTCAATATGGATAAAAAGGAAAATGAGATTGTCGGCGGAGAGCCTGATGAGGGCGAAGCAGTCGGCGGCAGAAAGGAGAAATCGTATGAGAGATAAACAGGAAGGCGGTGGTCGATATGCCATTTATCGCACCTGAGTTAATCATTCAGGCGAAGCAGATGGACTTATTAACCTACCTGAGAAATTATGAACCGTATGAGCTGGTTAAGTTTTCAGGTAACACCTATTGCACCAGAACCCACGATAGTTTGAAGATTTCAAACGGGAAATGGATATGGTGGTCGAGAGGTATCGGTGGCAGGAGTGCTTTGGATTATCTGATTAAGGTTAAAGGTTACAGCTTCCTTGAAGCGGTGGAAACCATTATCGGACACACAGCGATTCAGGCTCCGGTCTATGAAAAGCCACAGCCAAAAGAGGAAAATAAACCACTTCTTCTCCCTGAAAAATGTGCTTCCAACAGAGTGATTACAGAGTATCTTTTCGGGAGAGGAATAGATTTTGAAATCATCAATTACTGTATCTCTAATGACCTTATCTTTGAGAGCCTGCCGTATCACAATGTTGTGTTTGTAGGCTATGACGAGAAGAAAGAACCGAAATATGCAGCCTACCGTTCCACGAATAAGCGTAGGATTATGGGCGATTGCAGTGGCAGTAAAAAAGATTATTCTTTTCGGCTTGGTAAGGAAAACTTGGAGGAAGTACACCTCTTTGAGTGTGCCATAGACCTGTTATCCTATGCCACGCTTGCGAAGCTGAACGGGCAGGATTGGAAAGAAATGAGCTTTGTTTCGCTGTCCGGGGTGTATTCTCCGGCAAAGAAAATTGAGGACAGTAAAGTGCCGATTGCACTGGAAAAGTATCTTGGCAGTAAC
>UMHO01022420.1_pt1 | contig 15911 bp, 9 predicted proteins | sample 1965561 | NCBI WGS metagenome assembly UMHO01 (sample SAMEA4836102, study PRJEB28245) | human gut metagenome | biome: gut microbiome; material: fecal sample | place: Denmark | collected 2008 | reverse complement strand
GACGTTTAAGTCAATATAGAACTATGTCACGGGAGTTCAGGGTACAAAAAAACCGCCGGATTCCGGCGGTTTTTTCTTGCGTTCTTGATCAGTGCTTGAAAACGTCAGGCGCACCAAAGAACTCTTTCCGCCGGGAGACGAAAAAAGCCGTAATAGTAGTAAGCGCCGTAAACGTGATTCAGCATTTGATCTGGAGTCGCATTAAAAGTGTGACAGTGTTCAGAGAACTCTACTCCTAACCGGCTGATAAAAGCAATTCCGCTTTTTTCAGCCGACGGGATATCAGTTCATGAAGAAGATCACGGTGAGGTGATAAAACACCGGAGCCGCGAAGGTGAGGGGGGCCATGCGTTCCAGAATCCCTCGCGTGATGTAGAGATTGTCGACGGAGTTGTAGCGGGCGCCGAGACTCTTTTTCACGGACGAGATAACGAGGTCGCCCATGATGCCTGACACGATGATGGCGAGTGTCATGAGCCCGGCCTGCCAGAGACGGAACGGCGTAAGCCAGTAAAGCGCAAGACCACAAAGCAGCGTGATGAAGCTGCCGACAAAAACCCCCTTCGATGTCTTGTTCGGGTTTGACATGAGAGGTTTGCCGCCGAGGATCGAACTCATCAGCACTGCGAAGAGGTCACCGAAGAAGATCATCATGAGGAAGTAGACGAGCATCAGCGGACCGCTGGAAGCGAACCGGTTGAAGTCGAGAAGCGAAATAGCTGGCGCATGGCTCACGCAGAAGATGGAAAGCATGATGCCCCACTGTACCTTGGCAACACGCTCCAGATAGCGGTCAGTGTCATGTGTGGCCGCCATCACGACCGGGAGCAGCAGGAAAAGATAGACCGGAATAAACAGCGTGAAGAACCAGTACTGCTCGAAAGCGATCAGGAGGTACTGAAGCGGAATCGCTACATAGAAAGCAATCACGAGGGCCCAGTGATCGGTGTAATGGGTCGGCGTGAGTGCAATGAATTCTCTCAGGACAAAGAATGAGAGAAAAGCAAAAACAACCAGAAGCGCCCCCTGCCCCAGCCAGAACGCGACAGCAAAAATACCGATCAGCCACCAGGCGGACCTAACCCGCGAGTTAACAAGGCGGATCCGCTGCTGCTGCTGGGTTGTGGTCGCGCGGGATGAGGCCCACTGACCGTATCCGGTCGCAACTGCGGCGAGCAGGATCAGGACAGATAGGATGAGGAGATAAGCCTCTTCAAGATGAAAACCTAAGCGCATCATCGTGAATTCCTCCTAGGACTCAGCCAGCTGGATAACGGCATTGCGGGCGCGGTTGAGGAAGTCCTCTTTGCTGTCATCCGGTGAGTGAGGAAGCGGGGCGCCGAAACGGACCGAGCAGATTGTCGGGATCGGGATCAGGGTGCCTTTCGGCATGGAGCGATGCAGGTTCTCAATGTAGACAGGAATCAGCTCAACGTCCGGGAACTCGCGCATCAGACGCCAAAGTCCGCTCTTGAAGGGAGAGGGCAGCGGCTGAGGGCGGCGGGTTCCTTCCGGGAAGATGATGAGAGACGAGCCTTCGCGAAGTGCCTGAATCAGAGGATCGAGAGGATTGGCGTGTGCCGTATGGTGCCGGTCGATCAGCACAACCTTCAGTTCCTTGATGGCGATGCGGCGGCGCAGAGCGCCCTTTTCCCAGTAGTCCTTGGCGGCGACCGGGCGGGTTTTCGCGCGGAGCTCGGCCGGCAGGGACGACCAGATCACAATCGCGTCCATGTGGCTCGAGTGGTTGGCGAAATAAATGCGCTGTGTACGTGACGGTGCGCAGCCCTGCCACTGCGGGTACGCACCTACCAGCAGTCTCGTAAGCAGGGTGAGCAGGGTTACAACCTGAAAAGACTCAAACATAACGGTCACTGAATAATCGTAGATAGCCCATTATCTCACTAAGCAGCAAAATACCGGGTTGGCGCCTGAGATCGCTACTTTTCCCCGGACTTTTTCTGTGTTCCCGAATTGGCTTTTGTGACGGACAGATTATCAAACGGCCCCTCAACCACATATTCGGAGGAGAGGATGTGAGAGAGCGGCACCTTGAGGCCGAAGGAGGCGATAAAGCCGCCGATGCCGGCAATCGGGTTCGCGAGTGTCAGGGCGAGCGCCGGACCCTCAATATGAATGTCAGGCAGCACGAGCACCTTGGCGTTCACCCGCTGACGGGGAAGACTGACGGATCCCTCGGCCACAATGGACGCCGCCGATCCCGAAATGGACATGTTCTTTGACGTGAGAACACCGGAATGAATCTGCCCGGTCATATCAATCGTGTCAAACGAGAAGCCCTTGCCGAAAACGTCCCTGAAGTCGAGCGTCAGCCGCTTGAGCAGAGACTGCATGGAAAGCAGAGAGAGGAACCGTCCGGCAAGGCCCGGATCCACCTGCAGGAACCGGCCGCTCCTGATGTGAGAGACCAGATCGCCATTCAGATTGGCGGCATTGAAGTCCTGAGGCGCCCCCTTCCAGGAGAGATTGAGATACACCTCACCCGGAGCGCCGCTGATGACGCCGCTCGGCGCTGAGAGTTCCTTCAGAAGCCGCCCGGTGTCGCGGGAAATCAGTTCGGCACTGACCTTGGTGAGATTCTCTTTGCTGTTCTTTGTCCATGATCCCGAGGCTGTCAGTTTGGCTGCCCCGTTATCCGCGGAGAGGTTCTTCAGTGTCCAGACATGGCCGCCGTCCGAGGTGGCAGCAGAACTCGCCATAATCGCAATGCTGCCGAGCTTCATGTCTTCAAGCTGGAGATCGCGGATACGGAGATCCATCGACGGGAGCTGCTCCGCAGGGGTCGTGGCGATATAGCGGCGGAACCGGGTGCCGCCTTCTTCCGGAATATAGAGGTGAGAAAGCTCACCGCGGATTTCCGCGGGACGTCTTCCGGACGCTGCGCGGTAGCGGACGTTTCCGGAAGCACTGGCGGAATGGAGACTCGCGAGCCACCAGTCACCCTCGGGTTCAATCGCAAGGCTGACATCCGGGAACGAGCGGTGCCCGATCACGAGGTTTTTCGTTTTCGCCCGGATCTCCGTAATGGGGAGCGGGAGCTGGGACTTGGCCACAGCGGGCGAATTTGTGATCGGTTCCAGTTCCTGCTGCCAGTGATTGACGTTGATACGGTCTGTCGTGACACGGACAGAGAGTCCCTTCTTCGGGAGCTTTGCGGCCTCTCCCACACCGACCGCCGCGTTCAGCGGCTCATAGCCCTCTGTCTTCAGGGGCTTCATGGTCGCAAGAGCGTTCAGAACGCTGCCAGCCTTTGCGGTGAGAGAAACCGTGCCGTCCTTATTCGTATCCCAGGTGAACACTGCAGGGAGGGTTTCGTCCGCGCTCTTTTTAAAGGGATGCGGGAAATCGACAGCGATGCCCTTCATGTCGGAATTGACAGTAAAGGCGAGATTGCTTCCGTCCGCGACACGGACATGCACCTGCGCGTCCGAGCTGCCGGAGAAATGAGCAAGGAGCGGATCAAGCGATCCATCACTGCCGAAGAGCCGCTTGAGATCAGCAATCCCTGCCCGGGTTTTAGCATCCACCAGGATGGAGTCATCGTCAGCCATCCGGAGGGTGCCCTGCGCCGGGATGCCCCAGACTGAAGCGTTCAGACCGTCAGACCAGAAGTTTCCCTGCGTGAACCGGATGGTGCCGGAGGCGTTATCAAATTCCGGGATACTGTTCCCAAGATCCACCCGATTGTTGTCGAGGCGGACCGTGCCGGCGACAAGGGTCCTCTCCGGGGCGGAAAGCGGGATGCTGAGTGCGAGAGAGAGGGAGCCGGTGCCGGTGGCCCGTGCCGGATCGAGGAAGTGATCCAGCCAGCCGGAAACCGGAGACTGCGTGAGGTAGTGCAGCATTTGCTGCGAGCTTCCCGCGGCTCGTCCGCTGATAAAGAGGTTTGAATCCGGAGCGTGCCCGCCCATATGAGGAATTTCAGCGATGACGCCATGGAGCGGCACCTGGTCTGAAATGCCCGTGTCTCCGGCGATCACCATCCGGTCCGCTTCGAAAAGGAACTGTCCATTTACACGGCTGACAATCGGCCAGTCGCCGCCGATCACCCGTGCCCCGGTTTCAGTCCGCTTGTCAGAAGGCAGAAAGTCGAGGCTTGAATTCCGGAAGTTCCCCGTGACGAGGAAGAGTCCGCTTTTTGCGTCCCGTCCGTTATAGGGGAAGCGGTCGATCGGACCGTACCACTCAACCGCGGCGTTCCGGGCGACGCCTCCAAGGAGTGCCTGATGCAGCCAGTCAATGATCCCGGCACCGGCCAGTGTCGGTACGTACTTATAAGCTGACTTGACAAGGCTGTTCGCGGCCGTGGCTGTCACGCGGATGGTTCCGCTGCCGCCAGTGTCAATCCAGTCCGCGTCGCCTTTGATATTGATGTCCTGATTATGAAGCTCAATATCGCGGAAGTTCAGTTCAAGCTTCGGAGAGACAGACCAGAATGCCGTGCCGGAAAGCTTCCGGAACGGAACCCGCGGGTCTGGGAAAATGCCGGGGAAAGAGGCTTCGCCGTTTTCTCCCCAGGCTTTCACCATGCCGGTTTCGGGGTTCGCGGCAATGCTGCCATTCAGATGCCTGACACCGGGCATGCCGGGGATCTCGGGATCACGGTCCGGGATATCGCGGAAACTGACATCGCGGAAGTCGGAGGTGAAATCCCAGACAGGCGTTCCTTTCGGAGAGCCGAGAAGAGCGAAGCGGAAGTTTTCGAGTTGCCCCGTGGGGGTCATCTGGCGCATGAGTGACGCTGCGTCGCTCTTCGGCGCGAATCCTTCGAGAGCGGCGGCGGTTTCTTTCAGACCAAGCGAGTCGCCCACCGCATTGACAGTGTCATGCGTATGGTCATCGGAAAGCGAAATTCTGGCGTCAGCCTTCAGGGTTCGGGCCGGATTCCCGGAGGACTGAATCGAAAGCTGCGGAATGGTAATCGACGCGAGGTTCTGCTTCTTATCGAGTTTTCCATCAAAAAGCGCGGAAGCGGACACGCTGAAAGCCCGGTCGGAGGCGGACGCGGGTTTCAGGTTATCAAGGTCCAGAGTGCCGAGCAGTCGGCTGATGGAGGCGTTTGCATAGTCAGCCCAGAGTGTTCCGTGAGCACCGGCTTCTCTCACCGGGAGCTTTTCAGGAAGGGCCCGGACTACCGGCATCAGATCTTTCTGAGAAAAACTGGCGTAGATGCGGCCGTCCCACTTCTTCCAGTCGTCAGCGCGGCGGAACGGATGGCGGCGGATAGAGAAGCGGATATCAAGCGGCTCAGCAGTCTGTCCGCCAACCGCAAGGTTACCCTGCAGCCCGGTGTTCCAGGATTTCAGACTCTTGATATAAGAGATACGGCCATCCTGAAGCTCTATCGTCGGAAATTCGGTATTGGACGCGTCGCGGTACAGGATCCGGCTTCCGCTCAGGTGGATCTGCTTCTGCGCGAGGAGCCAGCTGATGAAGCCGCCGCTGTCGGATTCGGTTCCGAAATCAACCGTGATGCCGCCGATGTCAAACTTGGCGCCGGAAAGACGGGTTACCGTCAGATCGGGGCTTTTGATCGAGAGATTGACGAAGATCGGGGTAAGCCGGGGAATGGAAGACCAGTCGAGATCACCTTCCGCTTCCGGCACGCGGAGTGCCCTGGGAGAGGCGTCAGAACTGATTTCGACATTTTTCAGCGTGAGTTTCGGCCAGTAGGTGTCCCAGGCAGGAGAAATTTCGCCGATCCGGACATTCGCCTTCAGCGTCTTCGATAAATAGGCGGATATTTCATCCCGGTAATCGTTGACATGCGGGAGAACCACAAAACGAAGAGCAATGATGAACAGCGCGGCAAGCAAATAGAGGCCGATCAGCGTGGCCGCGATCACTCTCAGCCATCCGCGTGGATGCTTCCAAAAAGCATTGCCCTCCGCCTTTTTCATCCTCTCCGCCGCCCAACAAAGACCGAAAAAAATCCTACGGAAAACACTGTAACACAGCGGGAAAAGCTGAAAAGAGGAAAAGTGCTAATCCTGGCTGAAGGGCCCCGCGGGGAAAGTGCGCGCGGAGGACCCGGGAATCCCGCTCTTCGGGTATGAGTTTCCATAGATTGGGGGGCGGCTTTTTCAGTGGAGAGCCTTGCTGCGCCATAATCCAAAGATCAGCTGTCAGAAGTCAATCAGAAAAAAGGGTTCCCCATGCCGAAATGTGATTTCCGAGGAGTTATCGAGAATTCCCCCTTTGTCGAACGTTCTCTGAAGAGCATGTATCCGGGAACGGATGAAGCGGAGCTGCCTGCGAAGCTGGAAGCGCTCGCTCAGAGGTCGCCCTCGGCCGAAGAGATCCGGTCTGAGATCCGGGAGACGGAGGACGAAGAGGCGCTTGCGCTTCGCATGCGGGATGTCCGGCGCCGGATCCTCGTGACACTGGCCGCGCGGGACGCGACCGGACTTGGCGGTTATCCGGAAGTGGTCCGCGTGATGACAGAGCTTGCCGAGGAGACGATCCAGGCGGCTGTTCGCTGTCAGACCCGGCTGCTCGCGGAACGGTTCGGCGTTCCGATGTCAGAGGAAGGTGTGCCGCAGGATCTGCTTGTCGTCGGTATGGGGAAGCTGGGCGGCGCGGAACTCAATGTGTCCTCTGATATTGATCTGATCTTCCTTTACGACTGTGACGGCGAAACCCGGCCGACAGAAGAATTCCCGGCCCGGCGTTCGCTCTCAAACCGCGAGTTTTTCGAGCGGGTGGCGCGCCGCGTGATCCCAATGCTGTCCGATATCCGCGGCTGCGGTTTTGTGTTCCGCGTGGATATGCGGCTCCGTCCGAATGGGACGTCCGGCCCGATGGTCTGTTCAAGCGGCATGCTCGAGGAATACCTCTATACGCAGGGCCGCGATTGGGAGCGCTTTGCCTGGCTGAAGGGAAGAATCGTATCGGAACCGGTATTCGCGTCGCCTGACGCCTATAAGGCGCAGTGTGCCTCGATCGAATCCCTGGTCCGTCCGTTTGTTTACCGGAAGTATGTTGACTTCAGCGCCATCTCGTCCCTTGCTGCGCTGCACGACATGATCCGCGCGGAAACCATCCGCCGGGAGCTGAAGCATCAGGGGCAGGGGGTCAATGTCAAACTCGGAAGCGGCGGTATCCGCAATATTGAATTTATCGCGCAGACCTTCCAGGTGATCCGTGGGGGCCGTGATCCGCTTCTCCGCTCCCACAGCACGCTTCAGACGCTGGGGTATCTCGCGGACCGGGGCGCTCTGACCGCAAGTGTCGCTGAGCGTCTGAAGCGAAGCTATGTGATGCTTCGCAATCTGGAGCACGCCATTCAGTATGTGGATGATCAGCAGACGCAGCTCTGGCCGACTGATCCGGCGGCGCGTCACCGGGTTGCCATGCTGTACGGCGAAGAGGAATCAGCGCTGGACGCGAAGCTGCAGGAAGTGCGGGAATTTGTCCGGACGACATTTGACTCGATTTTCCATGCCCAGGAACAGACGGAGGAATCGGCCTCTGACTGGCCTGAAGGGTGGACCGCCGGGCTTCCGGGCACGGAGAAGCCGCTTGCCGCGAAAATCGCCTCTCTCGGGTACCAGGATTCGGATTCACTTGCGGCTCGGGTTCTCGCTCTGATGTCGTCCCGCAATATCGGGCGGAGCAACGGGGCGCTTGAACGCATGGCGAGTGTGCTGAAGCAGGTGTTTGAACACTGTACGGAGTGGGCTAGGTTTGATACGAGTACGGTGAGCAGCGATGAGGAGCTGGACCGCTGTCTCGGACTGCTTGAAGTGATTGCCGGGCGACCGACCTATGTGGCGCTGCTCTATCAGTATCCCGACATGCTGAAGCGGGTCGGCCGGGTGCTCGCGTCGAGCCGCTGGGCCGCGGATTACCTGAAGGAGCATCCGATCATCCTGGATGAACTGATGGATCAGCGTGTTGAAGAGTTCAGTGACGACACGCCGGCGGACTGGTCCGCTTGGGCTGACCGTCTCCGCACGGAACTCCGGGCAGCCGCGGACGATCAGGAGCGGCAGCTTAATCTGATCCGCGACGCTCATCACGGCGCTGTCTTCCGGCTGCTGATGGCGGACCTCGACCGGAGGCTCTCCACGGTGCGGCTCGCCGATCAGCTTTCCGCACTGGCGGATGCGGTGATTGAGATTGTGCTCGAGCTCGCATGGAATTCTCTTTCCCGAAAGTTCGATGGGGATCCGAAGTTTGCCGTGATTGCCTACGGGAAACTCGGCGGCAAGGAGCTCGGCTACGCCTCTGATCTCGATCTCATTTATCTCTATGACGACGATCGGATGGATTCCGACATGGTTTATACGAGACTCGTACGCCGGATGATGAACTGGCTCACGATGCAGACGTCTTCGGGGCGCCTTTTTGAAGTGGATCTCAGGCTTCGTCCGAACGGCGCGGATGGTCTTGTGGTGTCCTCCTTCGACTCCTGGCAGAAGTACGAGCGGAATGAGGACGGCAAGGGAGCATGGACCTGGGAGCTTCAGGCTCTGACCCGGGCCCGGTTCTGCGCGGGCGACACCTCGATCGGTGAAAAGTTTGAAGCGGAAAGAAAACGGATTCTTCAGAGTCCGAGGAACCGCGCGGAGCTTGCCTCTGAGGTGATCAGCATGCGGCAGCGGATGCTGGACGGGCATAAGAACCCGACGGAGCTTTTCGATATCAAGCATGACCGGGGCGGCATGGTGGATATTGAGTTTGTGGTTCAGTATCTGGCGCTTGCCTATTCAAAAGATTTTCCGGAACTCGTCGGGAATCTCGGCAATATCCATCTGCTCGCCATCGCGGCGGATTCCGGGCTGATTTCGAAGGACCTTGCCCGTGACTGCTCTGAGGCCTACAGGAAGTACCGGGCTATTCAGCGTGAGGTCCGGCTCGCTCAGGGGGATGGCCCCGTGAGAGTGGATCCCGCCCGGGTTGAGGGAGAAATTGCCTCTGTGAGCCAGCTTTGGAATGACGTTATCGGCGCTGCCGCGCAGACGGGAGAGGAGGCGCATCATGCCGCGTCTTGAGTGCGACTACGCAGCGCCCTCCTGGGCACCGGGCGCACATCTTCAGACCATTATCCCTGCGCGGATTTCTCCGCGGCCTGAAGTGAAGTACCGCCGTGAGCATTGGGACACGCCGGACGGAGACTTCATTCTCTTCGACTGGTGTCTTCCCGAGCCGAAAGATCCGAAAACGCCGATCCTGATCCACTTTCATGGACTCGAGGGGGCGTCAGACAGCCATTACGCAATCGCCCTGATGCATGAAGCGTCGCTTCGGGGCTGGCGGGGTTGTGTGGCCTGTTACCGGAGCTGCGGCGGCGAGCTGAACCGTCTTCCGAGAGCGTATTTCGCCGGGGATACCGCGGAGTGCGCCTGGGTGGTGCAGTGTGTGCACGCCCGGTTCCCGGAGGCCCCGATTTATCTCGCGGGGATGTCGCTTGGAGGCAATTACGTCGCGAAGTACGCGGGCGATATGGGTGAGTCCATCCCGTCCTACGTCAGGGCGATTGCGGCAATCGGCGCGCCGCTTGACCTTGTGGCCGGATCCGAGATTGTCTGTCACGGAGCGAACCGGCTCTATGCCAAGATGTTCCTCAGCACCCTGAAGGAAAAGGTGGAGAGGAAGATCCAGATTTTCGGTGACTTCATCGATGTCCGGGCTTTCCGCCGGGTGAAAAACCTTTATGAGTTTGACGAGGTTTACACCGCGCCGATCCACGGATTCAAGAACGGTATGGATTACTGGACCCGCTGCAGCGCGAAGTACGTACTGCCGGATGTCAGAGTGCCGCTTCTGCTTCTGAATCCTCTGAACGATCCCTTCCAGCCGATCTGGGCCCTGCCGACAGAAAGTGATGTATCTGACTTTGTGTTTCTGGAGCAGCCCGCTGAGGGCGGTCATATCGGGTTTCCCATGGGAAAGTGGCCTGGCACCATAGACTGGCTGCCGCGTCATATTCTGCATTTCTTTGACTTTGTTGAGGGCTCCCCGGCATTAATCAGGAATAAATAAGACATATCCCGTAAAATTTCTTCTTCTTTACTGAAGCGGCCCGCTGGACGGCGGGCTCGGGTCCGTGACCGGAGGAATCCTCCGGTCCGGCGTGAGTTAGGACGAAGAACTATGGGTAAGAAGCCTCAGATTGCGGTTTTGCTAGCGAACACAGGAACTCCGGATGATCCCTCTCCCGAAGCGGTGCGCCGCTATCTGCGTGATTATCTGAAGGACCGGCGTATTGTCGAAATGCCGCCTTTCATCTGGCTGCCCATCCTGTACGGCTCGGTCCTCAGGAAGCGGCCGGCGAAGTCCGCGGCGAAGTACCGTCAGATCTGGACGCCGGAAGGATCTCCTCTTGTTGTTCACGCGAGAAAGATCGCGGAAAGCCTGAATGAGCGGATGGAGGCATCAGATCTTCCTGTCCGTGTCGAATATTCCATGTGCTATGGGAATCCGTCTCTTGACGCCCAGATCCGGAAGATTGTGGCGGAGGGGATAGAGAAGCTCTTTATCCTGCCGCTTTTCCCTCAGTACTCTCCTCAGACTGTCGGGTCCGTTATGGATACCGTAGGCAAAACCTACCGGACGTTGCGGAACATTCCGGCAACGAGAACCGTAAAGCGGTTCTGCGACCGCGGCGACTGGGTGCAGGCGATGGCGCAGCACGTTCGGAATTACTGGGCTGAGCACGGCGACCCCTGGAGCGAAGCCGGGAAACTGATTTTCAGTTTCCACGGTGTTCCGGAGGAGTGCGTGAAGGAAAAGGGCGACACATATCAGCAGGAATGCATCGATTCCTCGAAGGCAATCGCCGCGGCTTTGAATCTCACCCCTGAGCAGTGGGAAACCGATTTCCAGTCCAAATTCGGTCCCCACGAGTGGCTGCAGCCTTACACGATTGAGCGCGCGAAGACGCTGGGTTCCGAAGGTCTGAATCGCCTCGATATCGTCTGCCCGAGCTTCACCTGCGACTGTCTGGAAACGAATGAGGAAGTCGATCTCGGGATTCGCAAGGTCTATGAAGAGGCCAATCCCACAGGCCATTTTCACTACATTCCCTGTCTCAACAGCACGCCGGGCGCCATTGATTTTTATGAAAGACTCATCCGCGACGAGCTTCAGGGGTGGCTATAAAGGGTTAACCCTTATGTAAATCTGCTTCCGTCGGCCCCATATAAGTTTGGTAGCTCTTTCTATGCGGATTTGGAGGAATAAATGACGGAAGCAGCATGCGACAAACAGAAGGCTAAGGCACAGGACACGGAAGACGTGATGCCGGATGCTGCCCAGGCGGATGCAAAGACCGCCTGCGGGTGCGGGAAGGAAGCCGCTTCTTCTGAGGAAAAGAATGACGCGGCAGTGGCTGAGCTTACTGAAAAGCTTCAGCAGGCCGAGAAGAAGATCGCTGAAAATTACGACATGTATGTCCGCGCGATGGCGGAAGTCGAAAACACCCGCAAGCGCGCGGAAGCCGATGTGCTGAAGGCCGAAAAGTTCGGCATCGACAAGTTCGCGACGAACCTGCTTCCCGTGATGGATTCCCTTGAGAAGGCGATGGAACATGCTCAGAAGGAAGAGGGCCTGATGAAGGACGGTCTTCTTGCCATCTATCGGCAGCTGGTTCACGCCATGGAAGTTTCCGGCATGAAGAGCTTTGAACCCGTCGGTGAAAAGTTTGATCCGAACAGGCACCAGGCAGTCACCGTGGTCCCTCCCGCTGAAGGGCAGGAGTCCGGCACGGTCGCAACGGTTTTCCAGAAGGGCTGGATGATTCAGGAACGGGTGCTCCGTCCTGCGATGGTTGCCGTTGCGCAGGGTTGAAAAAAAACAAAACGTCCCCATATAGGGATTACGGGTGATCCAAACAGGTCACCTCAGAACTGATTTGACTAATGAAATGAGGCTGTTCAAGACAGCGGCCTCGCAGATAAAGGACTGGCAAATAAATGGGCAAGATCATTGGTATTGACCTTGGTACAACCAATTCAGCTGTGGCTGTGATGGAAGGCGACAAGGTCCGCGTGATTGAGAACAGCGAGGGCGCTCGTACGACGCCTTCCGTCGTGGCGTATATGGACAGCGGCGAAGTGGTCGTGGGCGTGCCCGCGAAGCGCCAGGCCGTGACGAACGCGAAGAACACGATTTTTGAGGTGAAGCGTCTGATTGGCCGCCGCTATGACGATCCGGCTGTTCAGTCCGCCATGCCCCATCTGCCGTACAAGATTGTTCAGGCCGATAACGGTGATGCCTGGGTGCAGGTGCAGGGTGACCGCAAGCTTGCTCCGCAGCAGGTTTCCGCTGAAGTGCTCCGCAAGATGAAGAAGACCGCTGAGGATTATCTCGGCGAACCGGTGACGGAAGCCGTGATTACGGTTCCGGCCTACTTCAACGACAGCCAGCGTCAGGCAACGAAGGACGCCGGCCGCATCGCTGGCCTTGAAGTGAAGCGCATCATCAACGAACCGACCGCTTCTGCTCTGGCCTTCGGCCTCGACAAGGGCGGCAAGGGTGACCGCAAGATCGCCGTGTATGACCTCGGCGGCGGCACGTTTGATATTTCGATCGTTGAACTCGCGGACGTTGACGGCGACAAGCAGTTTGAAGTGCTGTCCACGAACGGCGATACGTTCCTCGGCGGCGCGGACTTTGACCGCCGCGTGATGGACTACCTGATCAGCGAATTCAAGAAGGACACGGGCATCGATCTCTCGAAGGATTCCCTCGCCCTGCAGCGTCTGAAGGATGCCGCTGAATCCGCGAAGATTGAGCTCTCCAGCCGTCAGGAAACGGAAATCAACGTTCCGTACATCACGGCTGACGCCACGGGCCCGAAGCATCTGAATGTGACGCTGACCCGCTCCAAGTTTGAGAGCCTCGTTGAGGACCTCGTGCAGCGTTCCATCGAACCCTGCCGCAAGGCTCTGAAGGATGCCGGCCTGCAGCCGTCTGACATTTCCGACGTGATTCTGGTCGGCGGTCAGTCCCGTATGCCGCGTGTCCAGGAAGTGGTGAAGGAATTCTTCGGTCAGGAACCGCGTAAGGACGTGAACCCGGATGAGGCTGTGGCTATCGGTGCCGCGGTTCAGGGCTCCGTGCTTTCCGGCGATACCCGCGACGTGCTCCTGCTCGACGTGACTCCGCTTACCCTCGGTATTGAAACCCTGGGCGGCGTGATGACCCCGATGATCAAGCGCAACACCACGATCCCGACGAAGCATCAGCAGGTCTTCTCGACGGCTGAGGACAATCAGCCTGCCGTGACGATCAAGGTCTATCAGGGTGAACGTCAGATGGCCGAAGGCAATAAGCTCCTCGGTGAGTTCAACCTCGAAGGCATTCCGCCGTCTCCGCGCGGACTGCCGCAGATTGAAGTGACCTTCGATATCGATGCGAACGGCATCCTGCACGTGAGCGCGAAGGACAAGGCTACCGGTAAGGCGAACCACATCGAGATCAAGGCGAGCTCCGGTCTGTCGGATGCGGAAATCGACCGCATGATGAAGGAAGCCGAAGCGAACAAGGCTGAGGATCAGCGCCGCTTCGATCTGGCTCAGGCCCGCAATCAGGCTGATGCCGCCATCGCCCAGGTTCAGAAGACCCTGAAGGACCTCGGCGACAAGGTGGATCCGGCTGACCGTGCTGCCTGCGAGGCTGAGATCAAGGCTGTCGAAACCGCTCAGCGCGGCGAAAACAAGGACGCGATCAACAGCGCGGTTGAGAAGCTGATGGCTGCCGCTCAGAAGATCGGTGAGAAGCTGAACGCCGCTGCCCAGCAGCAGGGCGCCGCTCAGCAGCAGGCCTCCGGTGCCAAGCCGGAAGGTGCTGCCAAGTCTGACAAGTCCGATGACGACGTGGTCGACGCTGACTTCAAAGAAGTCAAGCATTGATCCGCGCCCGATGCGGCAATGAGGTAATGTAACCGCACACAGGGTCGATTCCCCGATTAAGGGAACCGGCCCTTTTGCGGTTTTAATGCAAATTGATTGATTAGGATGCTGCAGAATTTGCGGTGTTTCTTTCCACAGCGGACGGCAAAATTAAATGGCTGATAGAGATTATTACGAGGTCCTGGGTGTTTCGCGCGATGCTACGGCTGAAGAAATCAAGAAGGCGTATCGGCGTCTCGCTATGAAGTACCACCCGGATCGGAATCCTGGGGATGAGACCGCAAAGGAAAAGTTTGAAGAGGTTGGAGCGGCCTACGCGGCGCTGTCCGATCCTCAGAAGCGCGCGGCCTATGACCGATTCGGAAAGGAAGGCCTGAATGGCGCCGCCGGCGGCCCGGATATGGGCGGCATGGGCGGCATGGGCGGCATGGGCGGAATGAACGGGGCTGATATTTTCGGAAGCGTGTTCGGGGATATCTTCGGCGACATGTTCCGCAACCAGGCGGGCGGCGGACGGGCGGATGCGCGTTCCTACGCTTATCCGGGCGAGGATCTTCAGTATGAGCTCACGATTACGCTCGAGGATGCCGCGAAGGGCATGAAGCCTGAGATCCGGGTTCCGGTCTGGGATACCTGCGAAACCTGCCACGGCTCCGGCTGCAAGCCCGGTACTTCCAAGACGACCTGCCCGCACTGCGGCGGACGCGGTACGGTCCGTATGTCTCAGGGCTTCTTCTCGGTTGAGCAGACCTGCCCGCACTGCCACGGTACCGGTCAGGTGATCAAGGATCCGTGCCCTGACTGCGGCGGCACCGGACACCAGAGAAAGACGAAGACCCTCCAGGTGAACATTCCGGCCGGTATTGATGACGGTCAGCGTATCCGCCTTTCCGGCATGGGCGGTCCGGGCACGAACGGCGGCGAGCCGGGAGACCTCTACGTGGTGGTTCATGTGAAGCCGCATGACCTCTTCCGCCGTGAGGGATCCAACCTTTACGTGGATCAGCCGATTTCCTTCGTGCTTGCGGCGCTCGGCGGTGAAATCACTGTGCCGAGTCTCGATGGCGAATCCCGGATCACGCTGCCGGAAGGCACACAGACCGGTCAGGTCTTCCGCCTGCGCGGCAAGGGTATCAAGAACCTGCGTTCCGGCGCGAAGGGAGATCTCTTCTGCCGCGTGTATGTTGAGACGCCGGTGAATCTGAGCGCCGAGCAGAAGAAGATCCTGAAGAGCTTCGATACGAGCATCGCGAAGAACGAATCAAAGCACTCTCCGAAGCATCAGGGATTCCTGGATCGCGTGAAGAAGTTCTTTTCGGATTGACTCGAATCGTTCCTGAAGTGGATCAGGAACTGAAAATCGGGAAAACCATTCAGAGCAGCACCTCTTTTCAAAAGAAGAGGTGCTGTTTTGCTATGGAGAGCCGAGTCAGACTCAGATGTCGAGAGGAACACCCTGAGGCGAGTCGGTCGCCTGCTGCACGGCTGTTCTGACAATCAGTGACAGACCGAGAGCGCCAAGCGCCGCGGCGATCAGAACGATCGACGTGGAGACCGTGACGGAGTAGAGGCCGACAAGCGGCGACACGATGCCGCCCGCGACAAAGCCTGAGGCGCCAAGGACAGCGGATGCGGCGCCTGCCATCTTTCTCTGCCTCGACATGGCGATCGAGGACGCGGTCGGGAAAGTGGTCCCGAGCGACACCAGCAGCAGGAAGAAGCAGGGTTCAAGGAGCCAGAGCGAGGCACCGGTGAGCAGCGATCCTCCGACGAGAAGAGAGAAAAGCACAAGCCCCGCGGACCCGAAGACGAGAACCCGCTCAGGATTCATCATCTTGCTGGACACCACAGCTCCGAGACCGATACCGCAGGCATTGATCCCGAACATTACGCTGTAGCCAATGCTGGAGAGCCCATAGATCTTCTGATAGATAAAGGGGGAAGAGGCGATATAGCCAAACAGCACCGAGAAGGCAAAGCACTGCTGGAGCACAGTGAGCCTGAAGCAGCGGTCTTTGAAAACAGAGCCAA
>UMHO01004846.1_pt1 | contig 16057 bp, 9 predicted proteins | sample 1965561 | NCBI WGS metagenome assembly UMHO01 (sample SAMEA4836102, study PRJEB28245) | human gut metagenome | biome: gut microbiome; material: fecal sample | place: Denmark | collected 2008 | reverse complement strand
TCGACATCGTTATTTCGCGTCAGTCGGAGTTCCGCATCGTCGACCCCAAGACCGACATCGTCCTCTATACGCACAACCTGCCCTACGGCGCGACGCTCTTCATGGCGGACGGCTCCGAGGTCAAGAAGGGCGACCTGATCTGCGAGTGGGACCCCTACAACGCCGTTATCATTTCGGAGTACGAGGGTAAGGCCTCCTACGAGAGCGTTATCGAGGGTATCACCTACCGCGACGAGCGCGACGAGCAGACGGGCCTTTCGGAGAAGGTCGTGATCGAGTCGAAGGACAAGACCAAGAACCCCGTCATCAAGATCGTCGACCGCGAAGGTCTGGAGGTCAAGCAGTACAACCTGCCCGTGGGCGCCCACGTGGTCGTGAAGGACAACGCCCGCATCAAGGCCGGCGACATCCTGATCAAGATTCCGCGCGCCGTCGGCAAGTCGGGCGGCGACATCACCGGCGGTCTGCCGCGTGTTACGGAGCTGTTCGAGGCCCGCAACCCGTCGAACCCCGCCATCGTATCGGAGATCGACGGCGAGGTGGCGTTCGGCAAGATCAAGCGCGGTAACCGCGAGATCATCATCACCTCGAAGCAGGGCGACGTGAAACGCTATCTGGTTCCCCTGTCGCGTCAGATCATCGTGCAGGAGAACGACTACGTGAAGGCCGGCAGCCCGCTGTCGGACGGTGCGATCACCCCGAGCGACATCCTCAATATCCTCGGCCCGACGAAGGTGCAGGAGTACATCGTCAACGAGGTGCAGGAGGTGTACCGCATGCAGGGTGTGAAGATCAACGACAAGCACTTCGAGGTCATCGTCCGCCAGATGATGAACAAGGTGAAGATCGAGGACCCGGGAGACACCCGTTTCTTCGAGGATCAGGTTGTCGACAAGTGGGAGTTCATGGATGTGAACGACGAGTTGTACGACAAGGTGGTCGTCACCGACGCGGGCGATTCGACATCGTTGCAGCCCGGGCAGATCGTTTCGCTGCGTAAGCTGCGCGACGAGAATTCGAGCCTCAAGCGCCGCGACCAGCAGCCGGTGCAGGTGCGCGACATCGTGCCCGCGACTTCGACCCAGGTGTTGCAGGGTATCACCCGCGCCGCACTCCAGACTTCGAGCTTCATCTCGGCGGCTTCGTTCCAGGAGACGACCAAGGTGCTGAACGAGGCGGCCATCCAGGCCAAGGTCGATCCGCTGGAGAACCTCAAGGAGAACGTGATCTGCGGTCACCTGATCCCCGGCGGTACGGGCCTGCGCGACTACGACGACCTCGTAGTCGGTTCGAAGGCCGATCTGGAGTCGCTCCAGCAGGCGCAGTAGCCGAAGACGAAGGGGGGGGGCTATGGCGACGACGTGTCGCCGGGCAGTTGCCCTTCGTGTACATATCGAAAAAAGCCGCTCCCGAAAGGGTGCGGCTTTTTGTAGGAGCAGTACAATGCATAAAAGTGTAAATGTTTTGTTTACAGGTATTTAATGTATTGATTTCCGTAGGTTCCGAAACACTCAAAGGCAGAATCGGGCAGGTTTAACGGTGAGTTGTATTACTTATCCGTTACCTGCCCGAAATGCTTTATTTCGCATTAAAGCGCTTGTTTTTCAGCTTGTTGTGCCGAATTCTCGCATGCCAAATAACTTGACTAAACGTTTAACCCATCCAACAAGTTCAAGTTATTATGCAACGCAGCACGTTCAAAGTCCTTTTCTACGTAAAAAGGCAGTCGGAGAAATCGGGCCAGATTCCCGTCATGGCCGTATTACGATCAACGGTACGATGTCGCAGTTCAGCTGCAAACTCACCGTTCGTTCTTCTTTTTGGGATACCAAGGCAAATAAAGCAGCCGGCAAAAGCCTCGAAGCCCAACGCATCAACCGAATGTCTTCGTCTTCTGCGCATTTACAGGTTTAAGCTATGCGAACGTTTCGAAACTGACCCATACAGATATTCATACAGACGACAACGGGGATCGTTGGATCATCGACAAGCGTCAGAAGACGGGTACACAGTTCCGTGTCAAACTTCTCCCCGTTGCTGAAATGATTTACGACTGTTATAAGGACATGCACCTCTCGGGAGACAGGGCCTTCCCGCTCAAAGGCACCTATAATACGTTGAATATGTCGTTACGGCATGTTACCAGGCATGCCGGTTGCCGTTCAATCCGACGATCCATGTGGCCCGGCATACATTTGCCACGACGGTCACGCTCACGCAGGGCGTACCGTTGGAAACCGTATCGAAGATGCTGGGACATAAACATATCACCACGACCCAAATTTACGCCCAAATCACCAACGACAAGATCGGACAAGATATGACGGCATTGAGCGGAGAAATTCGACCGTGTTTTCAAGGTCGCGCAGCAACCTAATATTCAAGCAATTCCCAGCCGGCGAGAAAGACGATATTCTGCGCCCCGGACGCTACCCTGCGAACGCTCTCCAAATCCACGACCGGAACACTTATGCTGATAGCCAGCAAATAACCTGTGAAGGGAATTTTCCGATGCCATTCTTCTGACGACATAAGGCAGTGCATAATTAAGAGTTTTTTATAAGCGATAAATTAAAGAATTCTTGTGTTCATGAATTTGTGATTTTGGTGATTCACGACTGTATTCATTCGTGAACGACTTCTTTTATGCAGAGGAGATGGGAGGCGTTCCTGCCTGCCATATCGATTCCATGAATGACTTGTAAAAGGAATGTAGGAAAGAGGGTTTTGAATCTCGCGTTTCATCTTTTGATAGTGAAAGATTTTATTTGTGATGCATTCGGGTTTTATGTCCGCTCCAGTCCGTTCGGCGGTTTTTTTCGTGCCGGACGGTTGTAATATTACACCCCGGAACTGATCCGGCTATGGAAGCCGATTTATCGTAAAATGTATCTTCGCCGAGGAGTTCATCATCATCAGACGCGCCCCTTCGAAAGTGCAGTTCATCGCTCGACACAACGAGTTTTATTTTCAATTTCAGAAACTGGCCAATAACTATAACCAGATTGTAAAGGTCGTCAATGCGCACTTTTCCAACATTGCGATCCCGCATCAGATTGCCATGTTGGAACAACAGACACGCGAATTGAAAGTCCTAAGCATCGAAATTCTCAACCCCGCAAAACAGGCTAAGGAATGGTTGCGAATATAAGGTCGGGCCCCTCGCCTAGTGGAGCGTTGTATTATAACAAGGAGAAAGTGGATAAGGATAAAGCGGAAGTACTCTTTGGGCAGAAGATGTTAGAGCTGTTCGACAAATATGGACAGTGGATGTTGTACCTCGATTAACAAACAGAAATGATTGCGTCAGTGTACCATAAAATACGTGTAAATTTGCTTTTAATTCAAACAACGCATCTATTTAATATGTTGGTAAAAATGGTGCAAAGCAGATAATATTTTATAATAAGACAGAAAATGTTATCTTTGTTTTATAAAGTTTGGGCGTGAATCTGAGTAAATAGGGTAACATATGATGCGAAAAGCTGATGTTTCCTTCGAGGAACTTTATAATTGCTATAAAGTTCGTTTCGAAAGGTTTGCCATAAGTTATATACAAGATCGCAGTGTAGCGGAAGATATTGTAACCGATTCATTCGTCTATTGGTGGGAACACAGAGATCGAGTTGGATCGAAAGACGAAAATCCTGCGGCTTATATTCTTGCGACTATTCGACATAAATGTCTCAATCATCTGCGTGCGTTACAAGTTCGATTGCGGAGTCATAACGAGATCAGAGAATCTCAAAGTCGTATTGTGCAGGAGAATATCCGGTCGTTGGAGCTTTGTGATCCCGTCCATCTTTTTGCTGGAGAGGTTGAGGCTCTCGTTCGGCAAAGTTTGGAAGAACTACCGGAATTGACTCGTTATATTTTTATAGATCAACGCCTTAAGGGTAAGTCTTATCGGGATATTGCTGTCGAGTATGCCATTTCTGAACGACGAGTTGAAACTGAACTTGCCCGTGCATTGGATAAATTGCGTAGAAGATTGAAGGATTATCTGCCTGTGATACTTGTATCCTTGGTTCTAAGTCGTTTCATTCGTTGATTTTTCGTTTTTTACAAAAAAAAAATTATATTTTTTGCGGGAAACAGTCTCGCAGAAGTGTTTTATTTATGTAAGCGCCTGAAAAGGCTGCATGTAAGATGGAAAAAGAAACCTTATATCGTTTTTTTCGAGGAGAAACTACTCCTGATGAGCAGCAATGCTTGATGGATTGGCTTGATGCCGACGAAGAACACCGCCGAACATTTGATCGAGAACGACAAATGTATAATGCCTTGTTGTTGTTTGCTCCGCAGAAACAGGTTGCTTTCCGTCAGTCGATTGGCTTGCGGCGAATAATCGGATATGCAGCTCAAATTGCCGCAATGCTTGCTTTGGCAGTGGGGATCGGTTGGGGATATGTTTCCTATCACGAGCATTCCTGGGAAGCGCTTACAACTCGTATCTCTGCCCCTGAAGGGCAACGTGTCAATCTGAAATTGCAGGATGGCACTGAAGTGTGGCTCAATTCGGGTGCAGAACTTGAATATCCGTCTCTTTTTGCCGGGGATACTCGCCGGGTTCGGTTGGCCGGTGAAGCATTTTTCGATGTCAGCCACGATGCCAGCAAGCCGTTTGTCGTAGAAACTTTTGCGTGCCGGGTTGAAGTGCTCGGAACTCGCTTCAACGTGAATGCCGATGTGCAGCACTCTGGTTTTTCGACCACTTTGCTGCGTGGCAGTGTTCGCCTAACATCATTGGAGGATTCTCGACAGCAAGTTGTGCTCAAACCTGATGAAAAGGCCGTATTCGAAAATGGAAAATTGACCCTTCATAGAGCAGATGACCCTAACGAATATCTATGGGTCAAAGGGCTGATCTCTATCAGTGGGCTTGATTTCAAAGAGGTGATACATCGCATCGTATGGAGCATTGTTACGGCGTGCGTATCAACCTCAATGTTGCTCCAATACCAACATTGGAGGCAATGGGTAAACTTCGCATTTCCGACGGTATCGAGCATGCTCTCGGCATATTGCAGCGCAATTGCAAATTCAATTACATGTACAACCACGAAACCAACGAAATAACCATTTATTAGCTAACCTTTTATGAACCTTAAACCCACCTGCCTATGATGTAATTCCGCATCCTATTTTGCGCGTTATCTTTTTATAAAAAGATGCCCGAACTGCTGTCACAGTTTCGGGCCTGGAGGGTAACGTCGTTATTTGAATTAATTCCGGATATTTCCGGCTCATTATCCCTCTTTAATTTACAAAGATATGAAGAAAAAAACTATCAGGCAATCAAAACGTCTGATAATCTCGCTGTTCGTAACTTTCTTTTGTCTTACGGCCTCGGCTGCTCAGGCACAGACAGCGCTCGTAACCATTGATTTGCAACAGGTGAAGATGGTGCAGGTAATGGACGAAATCGAAAATCAGACCAAGTATTTGTTTATTTATGATAAAAATATGGACACGGGGCGTTTGGTCAATGTGCATGTTAATAAGCGTCCTGTTGCTGAGGCTCTTGATCAGATGGTGAAGGGAACAGATGTGGTTTATGAAATTCAAGGTTCCAATATTATTCTTACTGTCAGGAGCCAACAAACGGATGGTCCGAAAGTCGTGTCGGGAAAAGTAACGGACAATAAAGGTGATGCTGTGATAGGTGCGGCAATACTTGTCAAAGGAACGACTGTTGGCACGAGTTCAGGTGTCGACGGAGTTTATACGTTGCGTATTCCAGAAGTGAATGCAAATACTATGATAACGGTTAATTATCTGGGATATGAGCCGATTGAACTGCTTGTCGGCACCCGGGAGCGAATTGATATCGTTTTGCAGGAACAGTCGCTTGGTGTAGATGCTGTCGTGGTGACGGCGCTCGGTATCAAGAAACAGGAAAAAGCATTGACCTATAATGTTCAGGAGGTTTCTGGCTCTATTGTCAATACGGTTAAGGATGCCAATTTCGTCAATTCGCTTTCCGGAAAGATCGCAGGCTTGCAGATCAATGCCAGCGCTTCGGGAGCCGGAGGTTCGACGCGTGTGGTTATGCGTGGCGTGAAGTCGATCAACGGGGATAACAATGCACTTTATGTAGTTGACGGCATTCCGCTTCCGAGCCTGCGTTCTAAACAGACGGAAGGCATTTATGAAACGCCCGATGGTGGCGATTACGAAGGTATCGCCAACATCAACCCAGAGGACATCGAGTCGATGTCTGTATTGACGGGAGCTACGGCAGCCGCTCTCTATGGTTCACAGGGAGCCAACGGTGTGATCCTTATTACTACTAAAAAGGGACAAGAAGGACGTGTGCGTGTTAACTATGCCAACAATACAACCTTTTCATCGCCTCTCGTAATGCCTGAGTTTCAGAATACCTATGGTACGAGTTCAGACGCACCTTCAATGAGTTGGGGTGAGAAGTTGGTTTCCCCCCCCCATCGTTATGACCCCGAAGATTTTTTCCAGACCGGGTTTGATGAAACGAACTCGATTGGCATCACCGCTGGTACCGAGCGTAATCAGACTTATTTTTCGGCCGCTTCTGTAAACACGCGGGGCATTATTCCCAACAATGTCTACAACCGTTATAATTTTTCCTTGCGGAATTCCGCCGTGCTTCTGCCTGAAAAGCTGACGCTCGATTTGGGTGCTACTTATATGAAGCAGTATTCGCGGAATGCATTGGTGCAGGGTATCTATCACAATCCGCTGATCGGCGTCTATCTGTTTCCGCGAGGAGATGATATCCGTAAGTATCAACTTTACGAGCGTTATAATGCTGGTTTGGGTTACAGCGAACAATTTTGGGGTTTGGAATTCATTAATGGCGTGGAAAATCCTTATTGGGTTACCAATCGAGAGCTGTTCGAGAATAATATGCAGCGTTATACATTCAATGCTACGCTCAAATGGAATGTTACCGATTGGTTGACTCTGTCCGGTCGGGTGCGTACGGACAACACGCGGATGAATTATACGCGTAAAATCTATGCCTCTTCGAATACTCTTTTTGCATCGGAATATGGTAACTACTTGAACCATACAATGAGTCATAATAACCTCTATGCTGATGCCCTTTTGTCCATCGACAAGAGTTTTTTCGACAGAGCGCTTTCCCTGCAATTTAACTTGGGAGCCAGTCTTACGGATGACAAACATTCACTGGTCGGTTATGAGGGACATTTGGCCGGTATTCCGAATAAATTCACTTATAACAATATCGTATCGAGCGACCTGAACACACTACCCGGTCAAGAGAATTACCATGATCAGAGTCAGGCCGTTTATGCCACGTTACAACTGGGTTGGAAAGGGATGCTTTATCTGGATGTGACGGCTCGTAACGAATGGGCTTCGCAGTTGGCTTTTACGGATGAATTGAATATCTTTTATCCTTCAGTAGGCCTTTCTGCCGTGATCTCGTCGATGGCAGATCTTTCGAAAACAGGCATTTCGTTCCTTAAAATTCGGACCTCGTACGCCGAGGTCGGCAACCCGCCGCAGCGTTACATTACGGGACGGAATTATTCGATCAAGGGAGGGGTTGTGACAACCGAAACGATCGCTCCTGCTACGCATTTGCGTCCGGAGCGTACCAAATCTTTCGAAGTAGGTATGAATGCAAAGTTTCTCGACAATAAGATCTGGGCTGACTTTACTTACTATAATACGGCGACTTATAACCAGTTGTTCTGCTATGACGCCCCTCCCTCGACCGGTTACAAGAAGGCCTATTTGAATGCCGGTAAAGTCAATAACTGGGGTATTGAGGCTGTTGCCGGCTATAAGAACACGTGGAAGAATTTCTCATGGTCGACGAGTTTCACTTTTTCGATGAACCGCAATACGATTCGCGAACTGGTTCCCGAAGGAACGATTGATCCCGTAACGGGAGCTGAAGTGAATCTTCCGGAAGTGAATATGGATTTCGGAGGTTATCGGGTTAAGTTGAAAAAGGGCGGCTCTATCGGAGATTTCTATGTGACAGGTCTTAAAACCGATGACAAAGGCAACATTTATGTCGATCCGAACTCGAATACGGTGACGACCGATCCCGACACCTGGATTTATGCAGGAAATACGGATGCGCGTGCCCGTTTGGGATGGAATAACCAGTTCTCCTGGAAAGGTATTTCACTCGGTGCATTGTTCGATGCGCGCATCGGCGGTCGCGGTGTGTCGGTGACACAAGCTTTGATGGACCGCTTCGGGGTTTCGGAAGCTTCGGTTGATGCTCGTGAAAACGGGATTCAGCTTTCGGAACATCAGATGCTTCCTGGTTCCGGAGCTCAGGAGTTCTTTAATAATACAGGCGACGGTATGGGCATGCTGGCTCGTTATGTCTACGATATGGATAACGTGCGTCTGCGGGAGCTTTCATTGGGTTATGACCTGCCTTCGAAATGGTTCCGTAACAAGATGCAGGCGACGGTGTCGCTTGTGGGCCGCAACCTTTGGATGCTTTATAACAAAGCTCCGTTCGATCCCGAACAGACCGCTTCGACAAGCACTTATTATCAGGGAATCGACTTTTTCATGCAGCCGAGTGTCCGTACAATCGGTTTCAGCGTGAGACTTCAATTCTAAAACGATAGAATCATCATGAAAAATACTTTATATAGAACCAAAATTGGTTTGGCTTTCGTTACGGCTTCGCTGTTGACAATGGTATCTTGTACGGGCGATTTCGAGCATTTCAATACCGACCCGAATTCCGCACAGCAAATCGACCCGACTACATTGATCACCTCCATGGAGCTGGATGCAATGTATCCCACTACGGGTGAAACGACGGTTCCTGTGAATAATTATCAGACAGGTTGGAACTTGTTGGCAGACCATTATGCCGGTTACATGGCATGTGCCAATCATTGGGAGGGTGGTATCAATCCACTCGTTTATAATTTGACGAATAATTGGCGCAGTACTGTCTTTTCAGTTGCATTTACGCAAGTGATGCCTGCATGGCTTCAACTCAAAGCGGCCTATGATCAGGGATTGGTTGCCGGTGAGGTGATGGCTGTCGGAGATATTCTGAAGGTTGTGACTCTTCACCGGGCCAGCGATATGTATGGTCCCCTGCCTGTGCTCCATTTCGGGGAGGCGCGTTCGCCTTATGATGCTCAAGATGTACTTTACGACCATTTTTTCCAGACGCTCAATAATTCGATTTCCGTTTTGGAAGATTTTCTTGCTACAACGCCCGATAGCAAAGCGTTGGTGAAGGTTGATGCCGTTTATGGCGGGGATTTTGCCAAATGGCTGAAATTTGCCCGTTCGCTCAAACTGCGTCTGGCGATGCGTATCCGCTATGTCGAGCCGGACCTGGCCCTTCAATATGCGCAGGAAGCCATTGAGGGCGGGGTCATCACCTCGACGGATGAGAATGCCTTGTTGCAGACTTATCGCCAGATTACGGTCACCAATCCGTTGGAAATGATTTGGAACTCCTACAACGATGCCCGTATGGGAGCTTCGATGGATTCGTATCTGAATGGTTATGAAGATCCGCGCCGCGAGAAGATGTTCCAACCTGCGACCATTACCGGAGGAGGTTTTCATGGTGTGGTTAACGGTTTGGGGTCGACCGAACAGAAATTTTATACCAAGATGTCCGCTCCGAACATTTTCGGTGAGACTCCGATGCGTTGGCTGCTTGCTTCGGAGGTGGCTTTCCTGAAAGCGGAATTCAAACTGCTGAAAGGCGATAAGAGCGGGGCCAAATCCGATTATGAAGAGGGCATTCGTCTGTCGTTTCTCGAGAACGGATTGTCCGCATCTGATGCTGCCGATTATGCGCAGAGTATGAAGACCCCTGCCCGATTCATAGATATGTCGGAAAATCCGACCAAGTATTCAAAGAATGCATTAGGAACCGTTTCTGTGAAGTGGGCCGAAGATGGAAATGAGTTGGAGCGAATCATTACTCAAAAGTGGATCGCCCTCTACCCTAATGGGATGGAGGCATGGGCCGAGTTCCGTCGCACGGGTTTCCCGAAACTTTTCCCGATTAACGAAAATAGCAACGATCCGTCGATTGACAAAAATAAGCAGATTCGACGGGTGATTTTCCCCAAGAGCGAGTATGCGAACAACGCCGGAGCCGTGAATGCTGCGACGCGCTTGTTGGGAGGACCCGACAGTGGAGGTACCCGACTTTGGTGGGATGCCCGATAAAAGTCGAATAGAAATCACAAATGAATTTCATTATGAAAAATAGTATAAAACATTTTCTGTTGCCGCTCGTTTGTGGAATTGCGTTCATTTCCTGTGAGAAGCAGACCACTCCTGAGCCGGTTCAAATCCAACGTCCGGAATTACAGTCGCCCATCGTACGTGACGATGTTTATTATGCCCGTTTGCGTGCTTACAAGAAAACGGATCACAAACTCGCTTTCGGCTGGTTTGGTTCTTGGACAGCTATCAATCCTTCTGAACAAAGTCGCCTGCGCAGTGCCCCCGACTCGATGGATATTATTTCGATATGGAGTCAGTGGCACAGTCTGAGTCGGGAGCAGATCGAAGACAAAGCTTTCGTGCAGCAGGTATTGGGAACGAAGGTTGTTTTTTGTATTTCAGCAAAAGATGTTCCCGAAGAGTTCAAGGTTGACGGTCAGATCACCGATGAGTCTCTTAAAGATTATGCCAGAGCATGGGGTAAGGATTCGATTGATAAATATCAATATGACGGTATTGATATTGATTTCGAGACTGCTGCAGACCATTTGGGACCACTGAATACCACGCCCGGACTGTTCAAGAAGTTCTGCGAAGAGTTGAGCCAGTATATCGGTCCTAAATCGGGGACAGGGCGTTTGTTTCTGATCGATGGTAACATTGATGCTCTTGATCAGGGTATTGCAGAGCTTTGTAATTATGGTGTTTCGCAGGCTTATGGATGCTCGTCTGCGACCATGGGCTATACATCATTGACAAGCCGTACGGCAAGTGCAGAACGGGTGGGCTGGAAAGCCGATCAGCTTATTTTTACTGAAAATTTCGAATCTATGTGGAAAAGCGGCGGGATACTTCATACTACCTTGTCCGGCAAACAGATGATGTCGTTGCAAGGCATGGCCGATTTTGCGGTAAATGGTACTTCGTGCGGCTTTGGCGCTTATCACATGGAGTATGAATATGGCCATTCGGATATGCCTTATAAATATATGCGTCAGGCGATTCAGTATGCAAATCCTGCCCCGCATGGGGACTATTCGAAAAATTTGGTTACGTTGAACGAGGCAGGCGAGTACGCTTTCGAGATTCCGGTCTTTCCTTCGGGCATGAGCGAAGGGGTTCAGTTCTCATTGACGGCATCGTTGACGGGCGTACCAACAGCCGATGCAGATATTCCGCTGGTTGTGGACAACAGTCTGGTGACTGCTTATAATAATTATTATTATACGGAATATAAAACGCTGGATCCCGCACTTGTCTCTTTTTCCGGACCGCTTCATTTCGTGGCTGGGGCACAGGATTCGGAGACTCCAGTTATAGTAGGCATTACAGATATGACGGCGTTGGGTGATGAGGAATATTTGGTTCCAGTGCGTGTTGATTTCTCAAAGCATTCAGGTTTTTCTGCCAATACCGACAAAGAGGTTTGTTACCTTAAGTTGAAGACGAAGCAGCAGGTTTGTGTTCTGTCGCTTCCTGGAATGGAGCAGGTGACTGAAATCTCTGTGATGCAAGGAGAAGACGGTATGGTCATTGAGAAGAAAGGTTATACGTTGCAATTGCAGGCCTCCATCGGAGTGCCTGTCGATAGCAAATTTTCCATTGTGGCTGATCCTGCCTTAGTTGATAGTTATAACAAACAGCACGGCACGAAATACACCCCGATGTCTGCGAATGATGTAACGCTTCCAGACGAGTTGTTGCTTCCGAAAAATAGTCAGGCGACCACCCCTGTTGAGATTAAGGCTGTTGATTATGAAAAACTGACGTCGGACGGATCGATGGTGGTTTTGAAAGTCGATCTTGGCGGGAATGCGGATTTCAATACCATTGGAGATAAGGATGTTGTTAAATTCGTGGTATTCAAAAAGATGGAAGGGAATATTGAGGAAAATGCTACGCGGGTTCCCGGTACGGTGATTGCGGATATGAGCGGATGGACTTATGATGCTCCGGGTGCAGAAGGGCTCGTCTCTTCGCAAATGTTCGACGGAGCAATAGCGATGAATCAATCAGGCTGGTATATTACAAACGGCTCCGTGACGGCGACTGTCGATATGGTGAATGTTCATACGCTTGCAGGTTTCCGCATCCGTCCCATGTATGGTTTAGGCTATTATAAGGTATTACGGCTTTATGACGTGAAGACGAGCGAAGACGGTCAGCATTGGGTTTCGCAATCGGGGGATTCTTTCGTCTCTTTGGCTTTGAGCGGTGATGATTGGCAGTATGTGAAATTCTATAAGCCTGTTTCTTGCCGTTTTGTCCGAATGACCTATCGTTGCGATAAAGAGAGTGCATCTAATAGTTATGTAGGGTGCAATGAGTTCAATGCCATTGCTTCGAATTAATTGTTAAATACGAAAAAACTATGAACCTGAAATATTTTATTGTTTTTGTCGCAGGTATGGCTGCTCTTGCAGGGTGTCAGGAGGCTTCCGAATACATACCGTCGATTTATATCACCGAGGCACAGCGGCAAGAGGTTAAAACCATTACGATCTCCCAAGCTGGAGAAAAAGCCGAATTTACAGTTTCGGCGGCACAGATTGTCGACCGTGATACGCATGTGTCGTTTGAAGCATGTCCGGAACTGGTTGCGGATTATAATGACAGATACGGACGGACTGCCGTTGCACTCGAAGACTTTACGTTTGCGAAAAAAGAAGTGGTGATTGCTGCCGGTAAAAATGTTTCGGAAAGTGTCGAAGTTGTCGTGAACGAGGAACTGAAACCGGGAACATTCTATTGTCTGCCGGTCAAGATCGCCTCTACGGACGGAGGCATGTCGATCTTGGAATCGTCGAGTAAGCTTTTTCTTGTATTCCGGGCACCGGTTAGGAGTAAAGCGGTCTATATTGGGTCAGGCAACAAGTGCTTTGTTCCGACTTTCCCCGAGCATCCCTCATTTGAAGGATTGAATCTCGAAACGATGCAGGAGGTGACGCTTGAGTGCCGTGTTATGGTCAACTCATTCACGAAGAGCGATCCCTACATTTCGTCGATTATGGGATTTGAGGGTGATGTTTGTATGCGTTTCGGCGACGTGAAGATCGGCTATGACGTGCTCCAGGTCTGCAAGGGTGATTATCAGCCGGCAGCTATCAATTCTCCTTGTGCTCCGAACCTGTGGTATCACGTGGCCGCCGTGTGGTCGCGCTCTACATTACGTGTTTATATTGACGGAAAGTTTGTTGCTGAGCAGACGCACAAGGGCGAAACTGTCAACCTTGCTGGATACCATAAATTGGGCCGTACTGGAATTGGCTTCAGTTTGGGTGCAGCTTCGGTTTATAACAATAACCGTCCGCTTAACGGTTATTTGGCCGAGGCACGTGTCTGGTCGCGGGCGCTCTCGTCGAATGAAATCGCCAACAACAAGGATTTGGTGGTTGTCGATCCGCAGTCGCCCGGCTTGCTGGCCTATTGGAAGATGAACGAATGCGAAGTGCTTGAAGAGCCTCGTAGAGACCCGATTCTTAATCGCATTTTCTATAATCGGATTGTCGATCAGACGGGCCACGGATATGATGCCTACGGGGAAGGAAGAAATCCGGATTTTATTGACACCAATTGGTAAGCGACATACATTTTTTCGAAATGGTCCTGTTTTTTGAATCCCTATTTTAAGCAACGGACCTCGTTGTACGGAAAAATGCAGTGCTATGTATCGAAGCGGGCGGCCTGCAAGCCGTCCGCTTTTTAATTAAAAAATAAACTATGAAATTACGATATCTGTTTCTTGCCGCAGTGTTGTTTGCCGGGGCATGCAGCCGGCCGTCGGAGACCTTTTCTACGGGAATCATTCCCGTTCCGCAGCATGTGAATTGGGGTGAAGGGACATTCCGTATGCCTCGGACGTTGACTTATGTCACTGATCTTGAGGGGCAGGAAAAAGCCGATCTTGCAGCGTGGATGGAGCGTTCGGTTGCAGGCCGGTTTTTCCCCGTTCCTTTTGTCGAAGCCCTCGAAGGCGATATTCCGGCTCTGCGGTTGCGGATTGCAGATAAAGGTGCCCCCGAGAGTTATCGGCTTGATGTCGTCCGCGACAGCATGACGATTACGGCTCCTGATGCAGCCGGTTTGTTTTACGGTTTGCAGTCGCTGGCGCAGTTGGCAGAGCATACGGGGCAACGTATTCCCGCCGTTACGATCGAAGATGCTCCGCGTTTCGCTTACCGGGGCTTCATGCTTGACGTATCGCGTCATTTCCGGGATAAGGAGTTTGTCAAACGGCAACTCGATCTGCTGGCCCGCTACAAGCTCAACCGGTTTCATTGGCATCTGACCGACGGCGCTGGCTGGCGTATCGAGATCAAGAAATATCCCGAGTTGACGGATTTTGCGGCTTGGAGGCCCTATTCCTGTTATACGGAGTGGTATTACGGCGACCGGCGTTACTGTCATCGGGATGATCCTGCGGCCGAAGGCGGTTATTATATGCAGGAGGAGATCCGCGAGGTGGTTGAATACGCTCGCGCCCTGCATATCACCGTGATTCCCGAGATTGAGATGCCCGGGCATAGCGAGGAGGTGCTGGCAACCTATCCGCAACTTGCCTGCAGCGGCAAGCCTTATGTCAATAAGGACTTGTGTATTGGCAATGAAGAAACCTTCGAATTTCTGAAGAATGTGCTTTCGGAAGTCATTGAACTTTTTCCCTCGGAATATATCCATATTGGAGGTGATGAAGCGGACAAGGCGAGTTGGGCGACATGTCCGCGCTGTCGGACTCGGATGAGGCAGGAAGGACTGGAAGATGTTGACGGATTGCAGAGCTATCTGGTGCATCGTGTTGAGGTGTTTCTTAACGGTAAGGGACGCCGTTTGCTGGGCTGGGACGAGATTCTGCAAGGCGGATTGGCTCCGGACGCTACGGTGATGTCGTGGCGAGGTTCCGAGGGCGGTATTGCAGCCGCCCGTGCGGGACATCAGGCCGTGATGACTCCCAATAGTTATTGTTACCTTGATTATTGCCAAGATGATCCTACGCGTGAACCGCCGGCTGCTGCGGCTTTCGTCACGCTTGAAAAGGCTTATTCCCTGGATCCGGCTCCCGATTCGCTCGGCGTCGATGTAGTGCCGATGATCCTTGGTGTGCAGGGTAATTTGTGGTGCGAGCATGTGCCGACCGGGGAACATGCCGAGCATATGATATGGCCGCGCTTGATGGCTATTGCCGAAGTGGGGTGGAGCCTTCCGGAACGCAAGGATTACGATGATTTTCATGCCCGCGTACTCGATGCCGTGGCGTGGATGCAAGAGAGGGGATATCATCCTTTCGATCAGAAGAATGCCGTAGGGGACCGTCCCGAATCAATCGAACCTGTTCTGTGCCTCTCGACAGGCAAACCGGTTGTTTACCATACGCCTTACAGCCCGAAATACGCGGCTGTGGGCGATGGCTCGCTGACCGACGGGCTGCGCGGAGACTGGAATTACGGCGACGGCCGCTGGCAAGGCTGGCTCGATACAGACATTGATCTGGTGGTTGATTTGGGGGAATGCTGTTCAGTGAAACATATTGCCGCAGACTTTATGCAGGGATTCTATGCTGATATTTGGATGCCTCGGGCGGTTGAAATTTCTGTTTCGAACGATAATAAGGCGTATACGATGCTTGCGACCGTTGAGAACGACGTGCCGTTCGATTTCAGACAGGACTGTTACCGGACGTTTGGCTGGACGGGTGAATCCCAAGGACGTTATATTCGGCTGAAAGCCTTTCATAACGGACATCCTGGCGGATGGATTTTCACCGATGAGATAATTGTGGAGTAATACATTGATCCTACAGAAATGAATCTTTCTTCGCGTTCACCCCTTCGGTGGGTTCCGAGTTTGTACTTTGCGATGGGGCTTCCGTTTGTGG
>UMHO01000026.1_pt1 | contig 16139 bp, 26 predicted proteins | sample 1965561 | NCBI WGS metagenome assembly UMHO01 (sample SAMEA4836102, study PRJEB28245) | human gut metagenome | biome: gut microbiome; material: fecal sample | place: Denmark | collected 2008 | reverse complement strand
ACATTCTTGAGAAAAAAGTGTAAACCAATATTGACAATATCATGATGACATCAGCAATGAATTTTTAAATGGAAAGACCCTTTCAGTCTTCAAGAAGATTGTCACAGCAAATGACATCAAAGCAGAAAGCAAAGGACAGGATGCATTTATATTCAAACCATTTACCAAGTTGTTATTCAGTGCTAACAATATTCCAAGGATGAAGTCACAGGGATTCAGTGCAATCAAAAGAAGAATCCTGATAATTCCATTCAATGCAAAGTTCAGCAAGGATGATGATGACTATAATCCTGATATTGAAGACGAACTGAAGACAAATGAATCTATGGAATACTTCATCAGGTTAGCAGTTGAAGGACTAAAAAGAGCATTGGACAATAAAGGATTCACAGAATCCAAGAAGGTTGAAGAACAGGTTGAAGAATTTGAGAAAGACAACAATCCAATTATTGGATGGTTAGATAGTTTAGGTGAAGAATCTGATGATGATATTGTTTCATATTTTGGAAGAACACCAATCAATGAACTTTATGCAGGTTATGACGTATATTGCTGTCAGAATGGATTCAAGTCAATTTCAGTAAGGGAACTGTCAAAACAGCTTCAGAAGAAATTTGGTCTTGAATCAGTCAGAAGTACAACATATATCAATGGAAAGAAACCTACATTCTTGAAACCTGTTGCAATCTAAAGGACACAAGGACAGGACAGGACACGAAAATCATATACTTGTAATATTTAAAAAATATTATTATATCTACTATTTATATATTATATATAAAAATATAAAGATAAGACAAAATCGTGTCTTTTGTGTCCTTCGTGTCCTGATATATGAAAAACCTTGTAAAATCAAGGGTTTCAGAAGGACAGGACATAGGACAGGACACGAAAAAGGACATGAAGAATAGAAAGGAAAAAGTTATGAATTTTTATGAAGATATTAAAACAATTATGCAGATGAAAGATTTGAAATCAGTTGCTTGGAAAGTCACAGGTGAAAATCCTGCATTTGAATGTGAAAGAGTGCAAGTAAGATTTGAAGATGTGGAAGGGTCTGTATATGAATTAGTTATTCATGATGAAAGAACCATGTATAAAAAGTATAGAAATCAAGAAGAAGTGATTTTAAATGTTGCATTTTGTCATTTTGGAATCATTCCGTCAGGTGAATGGATAGGCATAACAACAGAGATTGAAACAATGGTGAATATGTGCAGGGAAAAAGCAAAATATGATGGAACATTCTTTGTGAATGAAGAAAGATGCATTTGGAATGAATTTGAAGTTCCTGTTCATGTCTTTTGATTTACCATGCAGATTCATGATATTTAGGGTTTTTGACTTATATAAGGAAGGGAAAGAAATGTATTGTATAGATGAATCGGTTTTGAAGATGATTCCTTCAGATTCAATGTCATGCGATTTCAAGGTGGAAGGAAGAAGACACACTGTGATGCTTGAAGTGGTAAAAGTTGGATATGGGGACAGAAAATATTTTGTCTGTCCCTGCTGTGGAAAGAAAAGAACTATCCTATATTATATCAACCATGGATTCAAGTGCAGGGATTGTGGTCATTTCAATCCATACAAGAAGATACAGAATGGAACAAAGGGTGGAAGTTCTGAAATTCAATACAGAATGGAAAGGTATGCGAAAAAGAATAATATTGAAATTATTAGATTTCCATTCAATTATATGGACTACATTCAGGATGAAAGACTGATGAAGAAAGGAAAGGATTCATTCCGAATGAAGTTGAAGGTCTTGCAGGCATTGGAAAACATGAGATTCCAAACCATTATGATGAAGAAGACATTCAGCAATCAAGCAATTAGGAAAGTAATCAGTGAAAAGCATCCAATACTTCAGAAAGTATCATTGAAGGATATGACCATGATTTGGTATGATTGGGAATCTGATTCAGGGAAAGGATTCACCATTCCTGCATCACATAATAGGGTCAGTCAATTGACAAAAGATGCAATGAAAGGGATATAACCAACACACAGAATACAAAATAGGAAGGAAATAATAAGATGAAAGAATTCAAATATGAAATCAAGAAACACATTGCAACAGTCAGTAAATCAGATGATGGAAAGATTGCGTTGGAAGTCAATCTGATAAGCTATAATGATGCACCTGCAAAGGTGGATGTTAGAACATGGAACAAAGAAACAGGAAAGATGTATAAGGGTATCACATTGACACATGAGGAAGCTGAAAACCTAGGTCAGATTCTTCTTGGAATGTAATGCAGGAAAGGACAGTGTAGATGTCAAAGAACAGGAAGTCATTGGAAGTTATGAGAAATCTTCTTGGTGAAGAACTGTTTCAGGTTATTACAGAAACTTTTGCAGGGGAAAAGATAAAGTTTCCAAAGAACGTGGAATCATTAGACAGGGAAGGAAGAAACAAGAAGATTCAGGATGATTTTGAAAAAGGTGAGAAAGTTACAGCCTTGATGAAACAATATGAACTTTCAGAATCACAGATATATAAAATTATTGGAAGGATGTCTTGATGACTTCCTTCTTTTTTTTCGGTCAAGTGAGAACAGTAACAATTAATAACGAACCTTGGTTTGTGGGGAAAGATGTGGCAACGGCATTAGGATATGCCGACCCTAGTAGTGCAGTGAGTAAAAATGTTGATGCAGAAGATAAAACCACATTGCTATTAGAGCAAGATGGTTCTAATTACAAAAGCAAAACAACAATTATTTCAGAATCAGGCTTATACGCTCTTATCTTCGGTAGCAAATTAAAGAGTATAAAGGTAAGAGGGTAGTAACATTCAAGGATATTGATACCGTACATAAAAGACCTGATGGGACTGCAAGACGAAACTTTAATCAGAATCGAAGACATTTCGTTAGTGGAGTTGATTTCTTTAAAACACGTTGTTCAGAGGTGCGTCCGTTTTTCGGATAGACCCTACCAAATGGATTTAACCCTAATGCTGAAATAACTCTTATCACAGAAACAGGTTACCTGATGTTGGTGAAGTCCTTCACAGATGATTTTCTCACAAGTGACCACGAATGAAAGTATGAATCCATTTTGCATAGTGATATAATTATAATAGAACAGATATAACAAAGGAAGGGTAAAATGACTGATAAAGATAAGTATTTTGAACAGGCAACACAAAAGACAGGAATCCTGTCAGATGTGGTTAAAGTTCTGAATAGATTTGTGGAAGATTATGATTTTGCTAAATTGAATATGAAACAGAGAATAACAGAACTGAAGAACAGTCCTGTTCCTGAACAGAATCAGATGGAAATATTTGATGATTTCAATGCAAGAATTGAATATATCAGAAATGATTCTGTCAGAAGTATTCAGGACATTGTAAAGCAGGTGAAGACGGAAATATCAAGAATTATTGCTTCAAACCTTCCTGATGGTGCAATGGATGATATTCAAAGTATTGAAAGGATGGAAGGTCATCTGACAGATGAAGATGTGAAAGCATACTTGAATAAATATAGGAAATGTTATCTTGTTACCAAAACACTGTTCAAATCAATGGATACAGTGCAGGCAAAAAGACTTGGTATTGATTTCATCAGTGCTGATGACATCATTGAAAGTCTTGAATCCATTGAAAATGTTTCTGTCAATCTCATCAAGAAATACAATGGTTTTGTCCCTTATGAATTTGCCACCATGCTTGATGGGAAACCTATTCAAACTGTGAATGATGCCTTCAATTCATTTGCAAAATTCTTCATGTAACAATTTTATACAGTAGGTGAATTTCCTTTCTCTGTTTTGATAACAGCTTTCTGTTTCATCTGTTGTGAAAAATTGTAATAGGGATAATCTTCATGATTGTCCCTTATTTTTTAGAAAGGTGGGATGTTCTGATGGTAAAAAATACAAAAATAGGATGTCAATGGATTTGTTTATGACCAATGAAGAACTTGTTGAACAGATTCAAAATGGTTTCAATGTTCAGGAAAACATGGGGATTCTTTATGAGCAGAATGAAGTTTTCATCAGAAGGATTGTAAAACCTTATACTGCATATGCGGATATAGATGACCTGATGCAAGAAGCATATATTGGACTGCATGATGCTGTTGAAAAATTTGATTCTTCCAAAGGATTTTTATTTCTTACATATGCACCATATCAAATAAAAAATCGTTGTATAAACTTCATTAATCATTCAAGAGATAACATAGTTCCTACTTACATGATTTCAAGAATTTCAAAGTATAAGAAACTTGTTGCAGAACACAATGGTTCTGTGAATGGGGAAATGGTTAAAAAAGAATTAGGACTCACAACACATCAATATAAGGAATTAATAAAAACAATGCATCAAATGTCAACAATTAGTATTGATGTGACAATGAAAACAGATTCAGATGATACTATGACCATTGGTGAATTGATTCCTGATGATGGTGTGGATATTGAAACGGATGCAATTGAAAATGATTGTAAGATGAGACTGTGGAATATAGTTGATTCTATTTTAGATGACAAACAAAAGGATATAGTCATCAGATATTATATTAATCAAGAATCATTAATAGATATGGCTATGAAAATGGGATGCTCACGTCAAAATATTTCAGTGATTAAGAGAAAAGCAGAATCTATATTGAAGAACATAACAGAAATTCAAGAACTTGCAGAATTTTGGGGTTATGATTCCATGATGGCATATTCAGGAAAAAATTCAGTTGAAGATATAGTAATCAGACGTATTGAATATGAAGAAAAGGAACACAAGATGATGGACATGTTAGAAAAGACCTTCAGAAAACTATATGAAGAAAGGAAGATTGAAAATGGTGACACAGAATCAGAAAGACAGATACAAGTATCAACAGACTGAATCAGGGAAACAGGTGATTCAGTTGTTGGAAAAGATGAAAAATCAATACAATGATAAATTAAGTATTCATAAAAGTGCAATAAAAACAGGAAGATTGTCACCACTTGTCAATGGTAACACAGGTGAAGTTGATAGATTTATAGAATATTAGGAAGGATGATACAAAATGAAAAATACAAACAGAGCAATTAAGGAATATAGTGAAGCAGTGAAACAGGCAAAAAGTGTTTATAATCAGGCAGTAAAACGCATTGAAGGGAATTATATCAAAGGTAGTTCAGTCTATAAGGATGCAATGAAAACAGCCAAGGAAACCTTTGATGAAGCAGTTATGGATATTAAGAAGGTTTATGTGAAGATGGTAAAAGAAGATTTTGAAGAAACAAGAACTGCAATTAAGAATATTGTAGTGACTGCACCATCCAAAGAACTTCTTGAAGTTCTTCCAATTATAAAAGAAGGGAATCTCACAGAAACAGAACTTCAGATGTTTACGGAAAAATTTGTAGGAAGTTACATGGATGAAAAACTTCTTGCTGACGCAACTGGGGAACAGTTTAAAACTATCGAAAATATGGTATATGATTTGAATACATTTGAATCTGAAGTAAATGATTTCTTTGATAATTATACTGGAAGAACTATTGAAACAGGATTAGGTTATAAAAATGCTACTATGTTGAATGGTTCGCCAGTTGAACTGATGAATAAAACTGTTGATGAATTCCTGACAAGATATGCAGGTCAGGAATAGAAATGATTTACAGAAGAGTAGAAAGAAAACCATATACTTGTAAAGGGGAAGACTTAACAAGGACTGTTGTTCATGCTGAAGCAAGTAACAACCAATTGAAGAACCTGAAGGATTATAAATCATCAAGTCCTATGTATAGTCAGGAATACTTCAATAGAATGTCATACAATGAAAGACTTCAGTTGAAAAAGTCTTTCCCTGAAGAATATGAAAGATTGAATGGAAGGGGGTAAATATGCGAAAAGATTTTTTAGTTGTATATAGTCAGGATAATTCAATTAAAGAAGAATTAAAGACTAGGGAAGAACTTCAAACATTGTTATCTGATGAAGATATAGAAATAATCAGTGTAAATGATAAATTTCCAACGTATTTATACCATCTAACAACAGAGGAAAATTTAGAGAAAATATTGAAAGATGGAAAATTAATTCCTAAATATAATAACTTGTATTTTGCTTCTAATATTGAATCTTGTGTTCATTTAGCAAACCCTGCTACATATACCAAGTATAAAGCTATAATCAATAGCAAACTTTTAGAAGTAAATGATTTTGTTAGAAAATATGGAAAAAAGGATATTTTCAATATAGAAGAAGTCAAAAAAAGAAAATTTCCTATATTAAAAATACCAAAGTGTTGGTTTGATGATATAGATTTTGATAAAAATATGGAAATTAGAAAAACATTAGGTCGTATAGAATATGTTTATAATGGTGAACTGGAAATAAGAAATCATCCCGAGATTTTTTATTATGATTGGGTTCAACATAAAGATGGGAAAAACTAATAATGTGGAAAATCATTGATAAAACAAGGAAGGTGTTCGATAGAACTTTTGAATATATTGCATTTACAAATGATGAAGCTGTTATAAATGCAATCAAAGATTCCAAGAATTATGAAATTGTTAAATTGAATTATTCTATTGAATCATTACGATATGAACTATTCGTGAAAGGTGTATATTATGAACACAAAATTCCTTGCATGAACAATGTTACTTTAAAATTTAGGTTAGCACTGCATTTTAGCAATTATCAATTAGTTAAATATTATAGATGTGCTAAGTATTCTATAAGACAGATTAGCAAAGAAGATGATTTAATAAATCCTAATACATCTTATTTTTGCTAAAGGTTAAGGAATTACCCTATAAAGAATGCTGTCCATGCTTTTTCCTTCTTTATAGGTTGATTTAATAAACAGAAAGGGGAACTGATAAAATGTGGAAAATTGTAGATAAGACAAAAACATCATATGATGATTCGTTTGAACACGTTGCATTCACAAATGATGCAACTGTTGCTAAAGTATTCAGGGAATCAAATGACTATGAAGTCACAAAGGTAAATTTCAATACTGATTCAATGGTATACGAAAGATATGCAAGACATACATGGTTTGAAGTTAGAGTTCCTAACACTCAGAATAAGTATGTAACATTTAGACTTGTAGCATATTTCAGTAATTATGAAGAAGCAATGCAGTCTGTTGGAAGCCAGTATGCATTTAGAACAATTCACAAAGAATCAGACTTGATTATTGGTAGAGCATCTGAATTGTATTAATGAGAAATAAGTGTAAAGTTTGGATTCCAAGGTCATTCAAATACATTGTTTTGACAACAGTCTTTGATGGTGTCCATCCTTTGGAATATAAAGACCATTGTGTTTGGTTCACTTATGAAGGATATGCAGAACAGTTTAGATAAGCAGGTTATGATGTAACAGAAGAACAAAGGAAAGGTGAAGATATATGAGAAAGTTTAAAATTACAAGTGCATTAATTGAAAGTAAAACAGTAAATCTTCCCTATACTACAAGTACATACACATTTGCAAATAAAGGTGCAAGTGTGATTGTAACTGAATCAGAAGCTGAAGAATTTGAAAAAATGAGTGGATTCTTAGTTGAAAAAGTTGAAACAGAGTAATGAAGCAGGACAGGCAGTCAAAAATGATTGTCTGTTCTTTTTTCTGTCTTGGTGGTATGATAAGGATGAAGGAAGGTGTGTGTTATGCTGTCAGGTGAATTCTTGTCATTGTTTTGGAAGTATCTTCAATTTAATACTGAAGGTGATATCGCAGGGATTTCTGAAGATGCACCTGATGAAGCAAAGAAAGCATTCAGGCACTTCATGAAACTGATGCAAGACCCACACAGGCATTATTAGAAGATTATTGATAATTTCTTGGGGTTATTATATAAAAGGTCAGGAAAGTGATAATATGAGCCTAGAAAAAGCATTGCAATCATATATGAATGCATTTGATGAAAGTTATCCTTTGGTTGCATCAATGGAAATGTCAGATGATGAAATCATTGATGATATTGAACAGTGCATTCAGTCAGGGACACCTGCTGAACCACCAACACTTGAAGAAGATATTGATTATTAGCCTATGGAAGGGCATTGATGTCAAGATTCTACAAGAACAATCCTAATGACAAGGTATGGTGGAAGGAAACACCAAACACAGTTGGTGAATGGGTGTTTTCTTTTGATAAGAAGACTAAATTCAATATGTTCAGAGATTACCCACATGCATTGACATCAGAACAAAAGAAAATCTTTGATGAAGAAAATCCATATTGGAAGAACTTCTTCATAGATAGAATATAAAAATATAGATTTTTGCAGGAAAATGATATAAAATCTGTACTTTTTGTGATAAAAATGTTATATTTTATGAAGAAATTGAAGAAAATTATATCTTTGTGCAGTATTCACAATTGCTACCTGTACAACACAGGTATGACACAAAAGCCTTGAAAAACCCTTATTTTATAAGGGGTACTGTTTCCATCGAAGAAGCAAAAAAAGAAGGTAAATTCTAAGAAATTTAAACCAATTAAAAAGCTATGCCGGTGGTCAAATATTCTGAACTAAAGCGGAATGTTTGACCGCTTATTTTTATGCTCGTATAGGAAGTATATTCGTTTTTACGCTTTGTAAGTAGCAATACATAGCAAAAACCACCCTGATACTCATTGCGCAAAGGGGCATATGAAGTAGACAAAGATATCAGGATACAGCAAAAACATGACAAGCGTAAGAATGAAATTTTTACTGAGGCAGGAAAAGGAAAGGCTGAAAATTAAAGATTAAATAGATTAGGCAATGTTGGGTTGCTGACATTGCCTTTCAGCGGTTAGCCAGCTCTGTTGGAAACTGTTATAATATATTAAAGACTATGCAAAGAAGTGTTGTTATGTGTGATGTAAAAAAATATGAACAATTATATCAAGAAATAGAAAAATTAAAACCAGAGGATACATTACAACTTGTATTAGAGGCTGAAACAGAAGAACAAAAGGAGTTCTATGAAATGGTCGGAGATTTCTTGCTTCAGAAAAAACAGAGAGAAATAATTGAAAGGAAACTGTTTTAATACATCAAAGGAGGGATTGCATTGTCAAGGTATAGCGTATCCGAACAGAGACATTGAATTTAAGCTGATAAGCGAAACCTATAAGGAGAAATCTTTTGAGGCTTATGGCTTGAAACTACTAAAGATTAAGGAAGTATTATCTACAAATTTACCAGCAGTTTCGGCAAATGAAATGTGTATCGACAATGTATTTTTACTGGAAGATGATTCTGTTGCTATCGTGGACTATGAGCCAGAGGATAAGGCTTCTAATTGTGTGAAGTATGTGAATTATATTGGTAGGATTATGCAACGATATGACTCACAGAGCCAAGTCATACCTAAACTTCATATGATTGTAATCCATACGGGAGACGTGGCAACAGCAGAAGATACATGGGAATTACCATGTTTGACTCTGAAAATGGAGCAGGTATTCTGATGAGCAGTGATAAGTTTATAGACAGAGACTATGCAAAGGCAGTAAGGAGGTATTTGAGCATGACGAAAGTATTCCAGATATTAGAAGAAGAAAAGCAGGTGCAGATACACTTATGCTTATGCAGGCAACTGGCTTAACCAAAGAGGAACTTGAAGAAATTCGTAACAACATGCTGACAACAAAATAGAGTACTAAGAACAGGCTACTATTTACTGATATGTATTTAGTAGCCTTTCTCATGCCATTTAGTAGTGGGGATAACAGCCGCTTGTGGCAAGATGGACGGCTTCATAGGAGAAGATGTATACTTATCCCTAGATTTTTGGTGTTTCTGTGTTTGAGATATGGTATCCTCATAAAACTTTTGTTGTTTATTTATTGTTTTTTATGCGATATACTAAAGCCAGAGGTGAACAATATGCATGATAAAATTTTAATGGTGGATGATGACAGAGAATTATTGAAAATGTTGAGCCGCTATTTTACATGGAAGAATTATGTGGTAATAACTGCAGAAAATGGGATAGAAGCATTGGAGAAGATAAATACAAATCCGGATATTATTTTGTTGGATGTAAATATGCCGGGCATGGATGGGATAGAAGTATGCAGACGAATCAGGGATACTGTTTCCTGTCCCATTATTTTTCTAACTGCAAAGGTAGAAGAACAAGACAGGATTATGGGATTGCTGTCAGGCGGAGATGATTATATCCTAAAACCATTTAGTTTAAAAGAATTAGAAGCCAGAATTATTGCCCATTTGAAGAGGGAGGAACGACTGCACAGGAAAACAGAACAGCGGTTTTTCGGAGAGTTATCCATTGACTATTCCCGTAAGCAGGTGCAAATCAACGGACAGATGGTAGAATTTACAAAACTGGAATATGAAATCATTGAATTTTTGTCCATGAACCCTGAAATCGTGTTTGAAAAAGAACGAATCTATGAAAAGATTAACGGATATGATGCAGAAGGGGACAGCAGGGTGGTGACAGAGCTGATTCGCAGAATCCGCAAGAAGATAAAAATGTATACAGAACATGAATATATTGAAACCGTATGGGGGATGGGATATAAATGGACAAAATAAAAAATCTTTCTTTAAGAAAAACCATTGTTTTGTATATGACAATCAGTTTGCTGGTTTGTTTTTTAATTTCGGTATGTATTATGAAGGCAGCAAGTAATATGCAAGAGTACATTTGGTGGAAATATGTTGACCAGGAAAAATATTTTGAAATGACAAGAACAGAAGAAGATTCCAGATATGTAGTGGATGTCCCAAGACCCCACTCCTATGAAATGGAAAAATTAGATTACCATATATCAGAGATTTGCGATTTTCTTCAGACCTTTACCGTGCTTATTCTATCTGTTGCGGGAAGTATTATAGCAGTGTTTCTTTTTTACAAGCATAAATTAAAATATCCCATTGAAGAGTTGGAATTGGCAACACAGCAAATCAGTCATAATCATCTGGATTTTCATATTCTTTATGAGAATCAGGATGAAATGGGAAAATTATGCCAAGAATTTGAACGGATGAGGGAGCAGCTTGTCCAGAATAATCATCAGTTGTGGAAGACTATAGAAGAAGAGAAGACGTTGCGGGCTGCCATTGCACATGATATACGTTCCCCTTTATCTGTCCTGGAGGGGTATCAGGAAATGCTTTCTGAGTATCTCTTACAAAAAGAGATAGACAGAGAGCAGATTTTAGAAATGGTAAGTGAAAGCAGAAAACAGATTGAGCGTATGGATGTATTTGTAGAAACTATGCGGAAAATGAGTAGTTTGGACGCAAGGGAGCTGGTGGCAGGGGAGATTACGTATCAGCAGCTGGAAACAGAGATACAGGCAGAAGTAAATATTCTGGAGAAGAAATCGGGGAAAAGCTGTCATTTAAACGGTGTGGCAACAAAAGAAAAATTTATGGGAGATAAGGAAGTAATTTTAGAGGTTACAGAAAATCTCCTGTCAAATGCGCTCCGCTATGCAAGGAAAGAGGTAGAAATCAAAGTGTACCTTACCGCCTCAGAATTAAAAATCAGGGTTAAAGATGACGGAGCAGGATTGCAAGCAGACAAAGAAGAGGTTACGAAGCTGTTTTATCAGCAGAATATAAAAGATAGCCTGAAACACACAGGAATGGGGATGTATATCAGCAGATTGTATTGTGAAAAACATGGGGGACAGTTACTTTTGGAAAATGAGGAATATGGAGGCGCTGTAATAACAGCGGTATTTCATCGGATTGCGTAAGCAGTCCGATTTTTTTCTTTATAGGAAACTTTCTTTGGTTGTCTTTTTGTTGTGATTTATGTTATATGCTGGTGCTAACAAAGAGAGGAGGCAAATCTATGATTGCTATTTTTAAAAGAGAGGTTAAGAATTATCTCAAGAGACCTTTATTCTGGATTGGGATTGTGCTTGTTATTTATGGAGTATTTAATACAACAAGCCCATATCTGACCACACACTACCTGGCGCCAGGAGAGAAAATCGTCAATGACTATCCTGATACCATTCATCTTGCTGAGGTGTATGAAGGATATATTCCTGCCAGTCCAGGAAAACACCGGGAATTATGGCATGAAAAGGTAAAAGAATCATTACTTGAAGATGGAGAAATGTCAGATTCAGAGGTGCAAGAAGTGATTGAAAAACTGGAAGATATGGATTTGGAAGAAGCCTATGCGTATCTGGAAAAAGAATATGATTGGTATGGGGCAAGATATCTGTATGAGGATACTACTTACTATAAAGGCTCACCAGAAGAAATGAATGCATATCTGGATAAAAAACTGGAAACAAAGACTTTTTCTTTTTACTATTCCAGGAAGTTTGCCGATTTTACCGGTCTGTTTATGGGATTTTTTGCAACAATCCTGTTGTCTGTTTTGTTTTTGCAGGATACGCGAAAACATACTTATGAACTGCTCCACACAAAACCAATTTCTGCCGGAAAGTATGTCCTGGGAAAAGTAAGCGCAGGATTTGCAGTTTGTCTGCTGGTTCTGGCAATTTTGAATGTGTTGTTTTGTCTGCTGTGTTTCGTCTATACAAAGGACAGTGGGTTTGAAGTAAGATTGTGGGATTTTCTGGTTTCCACTGTACTTTATATAGTGCCAAACATGTTGATGATTGTATGCGTGTATACTCTGATTTCCCTTTTGTTTAAAAATCCACTTCCGGGAGTCCCCCTTTTGATTCTTTATATGGTGTATTCCAATATGGGGGGAAGAAATGCGGAAGGTGTTTATGGGTATTGGGGCAGGCCTCTGGCAATTATGGTACGGTTTCCGGGGCAGCTTTTTGATACCACTGTGCCACCTATGGCACTTGTAAATCAAAGCTTTCTAATACTTGCATCTGTAGTAATTATTATGATTTCTGTTCAGATTTGGAGAAGGAGGCGGATGTAAATGAAGAAAGAACTGAAAATTGTACTGCCCTTTTATAAGGTTGCTTATGCGATTTCTTTTGTTGTGATTTTAAGTCTGATTCGTGGCGTCACGTATACTCACGAAGTAGGGATTGCAATAGAAGCGCCTTTTGCAATATTGACTGCTGTTTTTTGTGCAGATACCTATGTGCAGGAAATCAGGAGTAAGCGCTTTGAAGTCCATAGACTTTATCCCTTAAAAAAGAGATTTTTTTCTATGACAAAGCGTCTGGTAATACAGGAATTGTTTTTGTTACTGCTTGCGGTGGCAGGATATGGGCTGTTTTTTGTTTTTCAAAAACCAATGACACATCCGGGGACAAAAAGTGAATGGACACAGTTTGCTGCTTACTTTTTTGCAATTACTGTTACAGTATTTTTTTGGAGCGTATTAGCCAATACGCTGTCCATGGTTTTGCGTAATATGTGGATGGGAATTGGAGGATGCCTGATCATATGGATTGCAACGAATTCCACAGGTGGAGATAAGCTTTTGGGAGCCTGGAATTTATTTTCATACTCCTTTAGAAACATCGAAAATGCCACCGATTTTACGTGGATGTATGGAAAAGTTTTATGCCTTGGTATTGGGCTGATTTTACTGGCTGCATTGCCGGAAATCATAAGAAAGAGAGGATAAGTTTATGAGTATTCATATTGAGGATTTAACGGTAAGATTTAAAAATGGTGTAACAGCTATCAATCATGGGGATTTAGACATTCCAAAGGGAATCTTTGGGTTACTGGGGGAGAACGGAGCGGGTAAGACCACTCTTATGAGGGTCTTAACAACCATATTAAAACCTGTAAGTGGAAGAGTTACCTTAAACGGTATTTTGTACAGTGAAGGGAATTATGAAAAAATTCAAAGAAAAATAGGGTATCTTCCACAGGAAATTGACCTTTATCCCAATTTGACAGTTCAGGAATGTCTGGAGTATATGGGAGATTTGGCTGGAATTCCAAAGGAGGAATGCAGGAAAAGGATTTCATATTATCTGGAAAAAACCAGTCTTACAGAACACAGAAAAAAGAAAATGAAACAATTATCCGGTGGTATGAAAAGGCGGGTGGGGTTAGTGCAGGCGCTTTTAAATGAGCCGGAATTTCTGATTGTGGATGAACCGACTACAGGATTAGACCCGGAGGAACGGATTCGTATCCGCAATCTGCTGGTAGATTTTTCTGAAAACAGAACGGTTTTGTTTTCCACCCATGTGGTAGAGGATTTAGCCGCTACGTGCAACCAACTTGCTATTATGCATAAAGGTGTTTTTTTATATGCTGGTTCTATGAAGAATTTGGCAGAGGAAGCACAGGGCAAAATTTGGATTTGTAAAGTGCAGGATGAGGCAAAGGCAAGAGAAGTAGAAGGTAAGTATCGTATTACGTCAAAACAATACGTAGAAGACGGATTGCAGCTAAGAATTATTTCGGAAACACCTCCAGAAATGGAATGTATGTCTGTTCCGGCAACATTGGAGGATGCGTATATTTATGTGACCAATCAAAAAATGAAAAAGAAGTAGAGGTGGGATTTTTTTGTTTTCTGATATAATGAAAAGAAAGTTCGGTATGAAATATATGGACGAGGTGATGAAATCATAGGAATTGAAAATTTTAAGGAGCTACAGAAAGAAGATTTTTACTATGTAGATAAAACAAATCTTATTAAAGAACTTCTTGCAGGATGGGCAAAGGTGAATCTTTTTACGCGCCCCAGGCGTTTCGGAAAGTCTTTAAATATGAGTATGTTGAAAAGCTTTTTTGAGATTGGAACAGACAAAGAGCTTTTTAGAACGTTAAATATCGCAAAAGAATCGGCTCTTTGTGAGATGTATATGGGCAAATTTCCTGTAATATCCATTTCGCTGAAAGGTATGAATGCAGATTCCTATGAGAAAGCACTGGAAATGGCGGTTCAGAATGTACGTGGGGAAGCGAGGCGGTTTCAATATTTACTAGACAGTGACCGACTTACTTCTTACGATAAGGAAGCATTTGTGGAGTTGTTGCAGAAGAACATGACAGAAGGGACTTTATGCACCAGTTTGAAAATTCTGTCCGAATTACTGGAAAAGCATCATAGCTGTAAGGTAATTCTGCTTATTGATGAATATGATGTGCCTCTGGCAAAAGCTTTTGAGCGTGGTTATTATGATAAGATGGTGTTGTTTATTAGGAATATGCTGGAACATACATTGAAAACAAACGATAGTTTGAAGTTTTCCGTTTTGACAGGTTGTATGCGTATTTCTAAAGAAAGTATTTTTACAGGGTTAAATAATTTGAAAGTTTTGTCTATTGCAGAAGTACAGTTTGATGAGGCATTTGGATTTACAAACAATGAAGTACGGGAAATGTTGGAATACTATGGTTTTTCGCAGCATTATGAAGAAGTAAAGGAATGGTATGATGGTTACCAGTTTGGAAGTGTAGAAGTATATTGTCCATGGGATGTTATTAATTATTGTGATGCATTGCAGACAGATAAGAATTCTCAACCTCGGAATTATTGGTCTAATACCAGCAGCAATGAGGCGGTCAGACGCCTTATCCGAGAATCTGTTAAAGCGTCTGTGAGACGGGAGATTGAGCGTCTGATAGCAGGGGAAACAATTACGAAAGAAATCCATCAGGAGTTGACATACAAAGATATGTATGATTCCATTGATGATTTATGGAGTGTTCTGTTTACAACAGGATACCTTACGCAAAGAGGAAAATCGAAGGAAAACTGTTTTCAGCTTACAATTCCTAATTTGGAGATTCGCAATATTTTTACAACACAAATTATGGACTTTTTTAAAGAGAATGTATCAAAAAATGGAGATGCTTTAAGAACATTTTGTGAAGCTTCGAAAAATGGAAATGCAGGAGATGTAGAAAAACAGCTTTCTGAATATCTGAGGAGGACAATCAGCATTCGTGATACTTTTGTAAAAAAGCAGATGAAGGAAAATTTTTATCATGGTATTTTGTTGGGAATTCTGGGGTTTGAAGATACTTGGAGTGTTTCTTCTAATCGGGAAGCGGGGGATGGATATAGTGATATTTTGGTGGAAACAGATGATGGAGAAACTGGCATCTTATTGGGATTAAAATATGCAGAAGATGGAAATCTGGAGGCTGCATGTGAAAAAGCATTGAGACAAATGGAACAGAAAAAATATGAAGAAGTGCTGTTAGATGAGGGTGTGATTCACATTCTGAAATATGGAATTTCGTTTTATAAAAAACGTTGTTGTGTAAAGTTGGTTG
>UMHO01020917.1_pt1 | contig 16206 bp, 28 predicted proteins | sample 1965561 | NCBI WGS metagenome assembly UMHO01 (sample SAMEA4836102, study PRJEB28245) | human gut metagenome | biome: gut microbiome; material: fecal sample | place: Denmark | collected 2008 | reverse complement strand
TTTTTACTGGTAGATTTCAAGGGTTTCAGGCTGTGGAAACCGGATTTTGAAAGACAGATTTACAAAAATGTCCGTGGAAATCATAAAAAACAGCTCTCAAACACGCATGAAGTACAAGAAAAAACGTGTCCGCGAAAGGAGAAAATATGGAACAGCTACGATTGACCCTGCCGGAATTAGAGCAGGAAGAGAAACAGATCCGGGAGAATCTGGGAGGGATCGTCCGGAATTTTGTCAAAACAGGGTGGCATCTGTCCCGGATAGACAGATCAGGAGCTTATAAGTTAAAGGGCTATCACTCTGTCACGGAATACGCCCGGGAAACCTTTGGCATGACACCGGACGGAGTAAGCCGGTTCATCCATGTGTACGAAAAATATTCCATTCAGGGAGACACTCCAGAACTCCGGGAAGAATACAGAGATTTTAATTTTTCCCAGCTTACGGAGATGCTGCAGCTTCCGGAGGAAGATTATGCCATGATTCGGCCGGAAACAAAGCGTGAGGATATCCGTGACCTGAAGAAATTCAATAAGCAATCTGAACACAACCCGAACAACCTTCTGAACTGGCAGCAGGAACCGGACGATATCATCCGGGAGGCGGTGAAAGACTTCTTTTTCTCCAGGAAAAAGGATCTGAACGGAATCTACGAACAATATGGTATTGGCCCGTATCCGGAGGAAACTGTAAAACTTATGGCCAGATTCCTATACCACGAGAAGAAACGGAAATTCCAGAACGACCGGGTATTTATAATGCTGTATCCGGATCAGGTTTTTATCAAAAGTTCTGACGGAGAACTGCAGGATATCACCTGGACGGAATTTTTCCAGACGATGGGATCAATCTTTGATAGTTCGGCAGCAGGAAAAGAGACCTGGGAGAATTATTTTAATCCGGATCCGGACGGTGAGTTGGAGGAACAGATCCCCGGCCAGGATAACATCATGAACCACCCGGAATACCTCCCAGGGAAACTCCATGGCCGGAAATTCGAACATTGCATGTATCTCCCGGAAGAGGATTGTATTTCCGAAGATTGCGGATCCTGCGAAAAGAAGAGACTTCTGGATCAGCAGGAAGCAAAGGTGCAGAAAAGCGTAGAGATGATCCAAAAAGACCGATGCATAACCGGACAGAGTGGATCAGGACGCTGCGGAGCTGCTTACTATTGTACGGAACCAGTGGATTGCTGTGCAAAGTGTAACGATGATTGCAATAGCCGTTGTGGGTGGATTGAGAAGCCGAAATCAGTAGATACAGAAACACCAGAAGAAACTTGCGAGACAGTAATTGCGCCGGCGCAAATAGAAGTGATACCTGTAGAGGCCATTGATGCAAAGGATATAAAAACAGAAAATCTTTCCCTGGATAACCTAAGCATCCAGATAAACACAGATGTCTGGCCGGAAGATTTATCCGATATCCCGGTACCGTCTGAGTTATTCATCCGGGAATACCTGGAAGAGGAAGAAAAGATGCTGAGAGATTACCTGGAATGTGATGGCCTTCCGGAGAGAACAGTTCTCCGGCAGCAGTTAAAGGTAGCCGGGCTCAGGATCCTACAGAATCTGGTAGGAGACGTCCTGGAAACGGAAGAAGATGAAATAATCCAGCCGGAGCTTCCTCGCCTGAAAAACGATGAGGAGCGGAAAGAATGGCTGCGGAATTACAGAACATGGCCGCTTCGCCATGTGGACGCCTACACAGGTGCAAAATACTACGAGTACCGTTTTGATAACGGCGCTGTTCTGGTAGCGGAAGAATGGAAAAGTCAGGGAGACAAATATATACCGGATCATGAAACAGTCTACCTGCACCTGATCGGAGGACCGGAAGCCCCAAGGGGACAATACGGAATCCGGAAATGGGAGACACATGACAGATTCAACCGTTTTCCGGACAGTGAGACTGCGATTGTGGAATTTTTAAAAGCAGTCCAGAAGTAACGGAAAGAGAGATGGAGGAACATAATGGGAAGAGCAGAATTAAGACGCCAGGCCAAGAGCCGGAAGAAGGAACAGGAAAAGATCAGCAAGGTATTAAAGAATGCGGGATTTCCGGAATTTCAGCTTCCTCCGGCGCCGTTAAAGACCACAAATCTTTCCACGCAGGAAGTGGCTAACATTACCGGTACTAAAATTGCCGTTCTGGAACAGTGGAGAAAGGAACAGACAGAAGAGATCAGAAAAGCCTGCATCATGGAAGCACAGGAAAAATTGGATCAGGCTGAAAATTTTATTACTCTCTGCAATATCATCACATCCTTAAAAGCATTGGAGGGATTCCGGTATGCCAAAGCGGCAGCAGGGTATCTTCTGGAACATTATTCTGAGAGCGTGGCAGCTTCAGAAAAGCAGAATATCCAGGAGACCTACCGGGAGCTCAGTGAAAAATGGGGAATTGAAATGGAATTTGAAGCCCCGGAATTAAACAAAGAAATGGGATTCGATGAAGTAGACTGGATGGAAAATTACATAGGGCTGCATATTCCCTATTCTGTTTACGAAAAGATCTGGAATGATTCCCGGAACATCCAGTCCGTATATACACAGCTTGCAGTGATCTGGGAGCTGTGTGAAGAGTTTGGTTTTGCAAAACATAAATCCGGATCCGGGAATATGCTGGACAAGTTTATGCATGGAACAAAAGCAAAGTATGACCAGATCGACCAGATGAAACATGGAGCCCGGGACACCATGAAACTGCTGAAAGAAAAATACGATATCGATATCGGATGGACGGAAAAGACCGAAGAAACCATAAGGAGGTTTGATCTATGAATGCCAGGCAGAAAAAGAAGCAGTTTAAGAAAAATCACGGGGAGAATCCGCCAAAGTGGATGGAATTATGCGGGGAACGCCTTCGGCTCCAGACGCCGAAGCTGATCCGGCAGCAGGAGACAGGGAACCTGAAAGTATTTGTTAAAGCTATGACAGAGAGGAGAAAGAAATGCAGGAAGAGAAACTGGTAGAGCTTTTGGATGAGTTAATGAGTACGGCTTGCGATAACTGCAAAAAAATAGAGGGAGTATCCCAGGAGAAAGCGGAAGAGATCTGTGCGGGATGCCCTGCAGGAGATCACCTTTGCGCGATTCTGAATGAAAACAACCGGTATTCCCAAATTGTACTCTGCGGCGAATGCGAATATTATCGCGAAGACGATGACTGCCAGGGAAATGAATTTGCTTACTGCCGGCTAAACAATGGGCTTGATGAAAGTATCAATCCGAATGACGGCTGCAGCAGAGGAAAAAGAAAAGGGTGCAACTAAAATCCATATATATCACACAAATAAAGGGGCGGTTATCCGCCCCGGAAAGGAGACTATGGACCAGACAGGACTATTATTTCCTAAGACACCAGCTAAAAAGAAGAAAAAACGCCATAAACCAAGTATTTTACAAGATAAGAATCATACCTGTTATCTCTGCATCTTGTTGAATGGAGATCATCATAAACACAGAACTCTCCATGAACATCATATTTTCGGAGGCCCGAACCGGATCCACTCAGAAGAGGAGGGGTTAAAAGTTTATCTTTGCCCGGAACACCACCTGACAGGACCGGCGGCAGTCCACAGATGCCAGGAGACGCAAAACATCCTGCATCAGATCGGGCAGCAGGAATTTGAAAAGACACATACCAGAGAAGAGTTTAGAAAAATATTCGGGAGGAGTTATTTATGAATGTAAAAATATGGCCCAGAAGCAAGAAAGAAACCGGTGGATACGCATGTATGCCTTTAAAGGGCAATATCCCCCAGGGTAAGAAAGGATGGAAATTGACCACCTGTCCGGAATGCGGAGAAGCGTGCTGGGAGACTCCGCTCTTGCAGAGCATCAAACAGTCAGACCCAACATTAAAAGCGCTGTGTACATTTTGCGCACTGAGGAAAGGAGTAAATTGATGGAGATTAAATACGCAGACAACGTTACCCTTACGGTAGAGATCACAGACCAGATGGTAAAAGACTACAGAAAATGTGGAAAATTAGTAAACGAAAGTGACGGTTTCGCTCCTTGCGATAGCTGCTCAAACAACATTGATGTTTTGGACGGCTTCGGTCTTTGTGATGTGCCGGAGGTCCGGGAAGAGCTGGAAAGGAGAATCAAGAATGGTTAATAAAACCTGTGCAACCTGTATAGACAACGACAATGGTCTCTGCGACCGCAAGGAAATCCTGATCCAGGAGGACGATACCTGCAATAAGCATAAAGAGGACTGGCGGGAAAAGATGCTGGAGAAGTTTGATAGGAGGGGATGAGATGTTTTTGTACAACAAGAAAAAAGGGTATATGGTAAATGTAGATATGCTAAAAGACATATTCCTAGGACGGGAGTCAGGGACATTAGCTATAGGCTTTAAAAACGGAGCTGCGACAAAACTGATTGTATACAGTTCGGAGGTTGAAGCTTTGGAAGCTATTAATATGATCGCGGAACGTATGTCAACAAGTACAAGAGCGGTTATTTGCATACCGGATGAGGAAGAGGTAAGAGTTCGCTTGAGAAGCGGAAAACAAATCTACCACCATGCAACTGGAAAGAAAACCAAAGGACACGGAGGGTCATGAAACAAAAAAGTATAAAAAACATCCGAAAAGAATTTAAAGACAATGGAATATTTTATACACCAGAAAAATTGGCAGAAAAAATAAAATCATATGTAGATTTTGAACCAGAAACAGTATACGACCCAACGTGTGGGGTGGGAAACCTTTTAAAAGTATTTCACGCAAACGTGAAAAAATACGGTCAGGAGTTAGATGAAGAACAACTGGCATTGATAGACATCCCGAATTTTACAGGTGCAGCAGGCGATACACTCAAAGATGATAAATTCAAGGATATGAAATTTGACTGCATTGTCGCAAACCCTCCGTTTTCTGTAAAGTGGGATCCAGAGGAACTAAAGAACGATGGTCGTTTTTCTTGCTCCCCTGCGCTACCTCCACCGTCAAAGGCTGACTGGGCATTTATGCTTCACATTTTACATCACATGTCAGATAACGGTGTTGCTGTTGTTTTGGAATTTCCGGGCATTTTATACAGAGGGCAAAGAGAAGGAAAAATCAGAAAATGGTTTGTAGAGAACAATTACATAGACAGGGTGGTGAATATTCCGGGGAATACGTTTGAAGACACTTCGATTGCCACATGCATAGTCGTGTTGAGAAAAAATAAAATAACAACAGACGTCTTGTTTGAAGATGGGGAACGGGTGGAAGTAGTTTCTTGTGAAGCGATAAAAGAGAATAACTTTACCTTGACACCGTCAATTTATCTACTGGAAGAAAATGAAAAAGAGGAAATAGACCCATGTATATTAGAAAACGAAGCGCGTAGAAATTTTCTACGCAGATTAAAAAAAGAACTGGATTTTGACAAAATGGTTTGCGAATTACAAGGGATAAGTATGAAACCGTTTATAAGTGCAATAAAAAGAGTTTTAAGAGAATACGAAACAAAGCCATGCGACAGAAGCGGGCAGCAAATGAGTATCTTTGATTTCCCGGAATACCTGTCGGAAAGGAAATGAGAGAATGATGGACGAAAAGAAAGTCAGAGAAGCGATATACTGTATGAAAGCAAGCATTGGTGAAACAATGTGTGAAGAGTGCGTTAATTACCAGAAATGCGACCACACCAAAATGGACGATATGATGAGGACCGCAATCGAAGCACTGGAAAAGCAGCTGCCGAGAAAAGTGGAAATAAAAGAGTGGTCGCCGTCTGTATGTCCATGTTGTGGATATGAATTATCTGAGAGTGTTGGAGATGGATTCTATAAACACCCAACATTCTTGGAAAGATGTCCAAATCCGGATTGCGGACAGAGATTAGAGTGGGGTGAATGATATGAACAAAGACTGTAACGGCTGCTTCGGGGCAGCAGGAGACGACTGTCAGAAATGCCAGGAAGTTGACGAAGTGACGCCACCAAAGCTGGATATCACTCCGGAGTTGATTATATCGGCTCATAATACTCAAATGGACTATTGTGAGACAATAAAAGCTTTCGGAGACTGTAACAAATGTATTTTTACTCAGTTGTCTCATTTAGGGATTATCCATTATCGGGATCGTCCGTGTACACAGAGAAGAATCATTCTTCCTTCCCTGGACGGCAACACCGTCACCTACATAAAAGATGGCCAGATCAAAAGAGTAACCTGTGGACGCCACGAGGAAGCAGTAGAGTTTTACGAGGAGGTAAGGCATGGCAAAAAAATGGTCTGAAATGACAGAACAGGAAGTCAATAGATTAAAACAGCAGCAGTGTATGAAATGCGAGTATTATTCCAGATGGGCTGGTGATGGAGTAAACCATGCTACCTGTGAGTACATCACAAGAGTAGGTCATTCAAGAGGATGCAGCCCTCTGGAGTGCAAACAGAAAGGAATATTTGAACCTCGCAGGACGCAAAGGAGGCGGAAATCATGAAAAATGCAGAAGGCTATCCGGATCCGACTGCCGGGGATGCCATAAGAGCTTGTGGGAGGATGCCGACACACATATACAACATTTATTCCGTGATCAATAACGTGGCCGGACTTCACGGGCTGGAGATCACAGGTCTGCGTGACAAGAAAACCGGAAAAGAATGGAGGAGAGAGCGATAGCTTGCAGAAGAGGAAGATCTCCACCAGAAACAGTACATAACAAAATTCAGAAAAAGGAGAAAAGAATGGGAGCATTTCTTATCTTTTTAGCATCTGCCATTATCATAGCGGCAGCAGGGATCCTGATTTACTGGATTGTTTCATTGGTTTCCATCGGAATCAGGAGAAAAAACAGAAAGTATGATATCGAAGAAGAAACCTATAAGAAAATAATCAAAGAAATCAGGGAGGAACAGGATCAATGAAGAAAATCGTGATCGGATTTATTGTTTTAGCAGCAATTATTGGTGGAGTATTTACGGTGAAATCAATGCGCCGAGTTGGACAGGGAGAAGTCGGAGTGGTTTATTCCATGAAAGACGGAGTGCAGGAAGAGACACTTTCTCCGGGAATGCATTTTGTAGGGCCTTTTGACAAGATGAAATGTTATCCAGTGTCACAGCAACAGCTTGTGTTGAGTAACAATCCAAGTGATTACAACGAAAAAGAACATGCAGACTGGCATGTAGATGCTCCGGCCAATGGTGGAATGGTGTCACTGAATATGACAGTAAACTACAATTTTCTTCCGGACAAGGTTACCAGTCTGTACGAGAAATTCAATGGAATGGACGGAGAGCAGATTGTAGAGAACATGGTACAGAACTCTATCGTTGCATACACCAAAGAAGTAACACCTCAGTTTTCGGTTATGGATATCTACAGCACCAAGCGTTCGGAAGTGAGCCAGGCGATTACAGAATACTTAAACAGTAAACTGCAATCGGAGTATGGAATCAACGTGGCATCTGCATTGATTATTGATGTGCAGCTGGATGATGCCCTGAAAGAAAAGGTGCAGGCGAAAGAGCAGGCGAAACAGGATGCTGAGAAAGCGGAATTGGACAAGCAGACAGCGATTGCACAGGCAGAGACAGATAAAGTAAAGGCGGAATCCGCGGCAGCAGTTGCGATTGAAAAAGCAAAAGGTCAGGCAGAATCAAACAGACTGGTATCCGAGAGTCTTACTCCGGAACTGATCCAGATGAAAGAAGCAGAAGCGCGTTTAAAACACGGATGGGTAACAGTACAAGGCGCTGATGCAGTTGTGACAGAATAAAATAAAAATTCAGGAGGAGACAATGGACGAAAAAGAACTGACAGAAAATGAAAAGAAAAAAGAATATCTGAAATCGTATGGGAAAGCATTAAGAAGAGAACAGCGTATTCTTGACGAGATCCAGTGTCTCCGCCTGGATAAAATGTTTCCTTCCATTGTCCAGGACGGGATGCCGCACGGCAGCAGCCAGGAGGATTTATCTGGATACGCAGCGACCTTAGATGAGATGATCGAAGATCTGAAAAAAGAACGTTTGGAAAAGGTCAAGATACGAAAGAAGATAGAGCGGAGCATCCGGAACCTGGAGGACGAGGATGAACAGGAAGTGTTGAGACTAAGGTACATAAGTGAATTAAAGTGGGAAGAAGTAGCGGTGGAAATAGGATACAGTTGGAAACAAACACATAGAATCCATTCATCAGCATTAAAAAACTTAAAGATGACATAGAATGACACACTCACCTTATGATATAGTGTAAAAGGAATTTGATGAACAAAAACATTAATTCCTCCATCTCACGGCAGTCAGTTTCATAGCCTGGCTGCTGGATCAAAGGCATCTGGCAACAGCCAGGTGTCTTTTTACTTAAAAAGGCAAGATGAAAATATGGATGAAAGATATATATTCAATGCGACACAAAATGAATACGCTGGAACGATTCGTAAAATGGCAGATTTAGCATTGCAAGAAGGGTATAAATTTATTTTGTTTAATGATCGAGTGTATTGCGTGTCAGAAGATATAATAATCAATACAGGATTAACTCGAAATGATATTTTGCAACATTCATAGCAATCAAAATATAAAAAAAGCGCTCTTCGGGGCGTTTTTTCGTGCAAAAAAAGACTATTATCGTACAGCGTGTACAGCCCCAGCAGTATTTACTCATTGGTTTCTTTACTCATTTTAGCCGTAAATACCTCCTTTCTGACGGCATCAATCGGATGTCGTGTATGGGGCTGACAGGACTGTATAGGAAATAAACGGCGCGAAGGGCGTTGAGCGGGTTCAATTCCTGCGCGTGCCGTTGTCCAAACCGGAAAAGGACATGCGAATGCAGAAACCAGTATTAACATGTTAATAGATGCAGATATAGCTTAGAAAGGATCAAGCGCACGGTGCAAGTCGTGGCATGGATGGTTCGATTCCAGCGCTGCAACATCAAAGGAATAGCAATGGCGAGAAGGTTTGTGAAGACATAGCATGACAGAAAAAGAAGTAAAAAGCTTTTATAATTCGGCAGCGTGGAAACATAAAAGAATCGAAATACTTGAACGAGATTATCATGAATGTCAGGACTGCAAAGACAGATTGAAAAAAGCTGTGGAAGAAAAAATATCTTTGTCTGGAGAAGATAAAAAAATCAGGAAAGCCGTAGAGGTTCATCACATCAAGGAACTTCGGGAACATCCGGAGTTATCATTGACAGATGAGAACCTGATCAGTTTATGTACGCAATGCCACAATATCAGGCATGGAAGGAATCCTAAGAGATTTGTTAGAAAGAAGAAACTTATAAGCGAGGAAAAATGGTGATCCAGAGATACCCCCGGGTAAATTCTCAGTAAACTCTTTTGGGATGGAGAACGGGCATGTGGCGGCGACTCTGGAGAAATTTTCTCGCGCGCGTGAGAGGGGTAGCATATTTAAGAGGAATAGGGGGGTGGTAAAGTGACACAGAAACAGGTTAGAGAATCATTACTAGAGCAACTACGATTGCAAAATAAAACATCGGAATTCTACGGTGATTTAGTGAATGATTACGTAAAATATTGGAGCTTAAAAAATAAACTGATTACAGATATTAATAAAAAAGGGCTTCGCTACAAAACTGTGAATGGAAATGGGATTGAGGTAGAAAAACCGAATGAATCTGTAACAAACCTGCCGAAAATCACTACTGCCATGCTTAAAATTTTAAATGATTTGAATCTAAAGGAGCCTTTGAGCGAGTCCTCCGCAGAAGATGATTATCTATGATATGCTGCAAAGAAATAGATGATTATCTGGAATATGCAAAATCCCACCCTAAATGGATAAATAAAGAGCGTAAGCTTCTGATTAAAAACATCGTTAAACCGACATTAAAGCGGAACGATGTTTTTTTTGATGAGAAAATGTACAGAAACTGCTTGAAATATTGTGAAAAGCATTATTATCCGTTGTTTCCATACCAGAAATTCATTTATGCTTTTGCCTTTATGTTCGTGGATGATTTTCCGCTGTTTCCAAAGTTTTTCGTAATGATGGGACGTGGAAACGGAAAGGATGGTTTTATTGTCCCGCTTGCAAATTTCTTTCAGACACCTTTGCATGGAATCAAAAACTACCATGTGGAAATTGTAGCGAATTCTGAGCAGCAGGTTAAAGATACATTTAAAGTAGCTTTTGATGCAATGGATATACCTGAAATGAAAGGTAAATTCCGTGTGACAAGGGAGTTGATCACCAACACGGCCACCAAATCAGAATTGAAATACAATACTTCCAATGCATCCACGAAGGACGGTAAAAGACCAGGCTGCTTGATTTTTAATGAAATCCACGCTTACGAAAATTACGATCAGATTAATGTGTTTGAATCTGCTTTTGGAAAAGTAAGACATCCAAGGGAATTTATCATTACTACAAATGGATATGTAAGAGAAGGACCATTGGACGAGCTCCTTGATATGATGCAGAAAATTCTGGAAACAGGGGAGAATCCTCTTGGCTATTTCCCGTTTATTTGCAAATTGGACAAAGAGGGAGAAGCTGATAATCAAGAATCCTGGCACAAGGCAAACCCTTCCATGGAGTACATGCCGATTTTAGCACATCAGATCTTACAAGATTACTTGGAAATGCAGCAGCTTCCGAGTAAGCGTGCAGAGTTTATGACTAAGCGAATGAATTGGCCTGCGCGGAATGAAGAACAGACGGTTACCAGTTGGGACAATGTTCTTCGATGTTCCTATTCTGACATTAAAAAGAAAAGCCCAAGACTTGCGCCTGATACAATCGGAAGAACTGCGATAATTGGAATAGACTATGCAGATGTCCGAGACTTCGCAAGTGCTGGAATCTTGGTAAAAGTGAATGATGAGTATATTTGGAGACAGCACACATGGATTTGTTCAAGATCTCCATTTTTAAAATCAATTAAATTCCCCATTGAACAGAATTATGGGCAGCCAGAGTTTTGTGATTATGAGATTGTAGACGGACCGGTAATTCCTCCAGATGCAATTGTGAAATGGTGTATAGATAGAATGCGAGAATACAGTATACAAAAAATAACAATGGATACATATCGGTACGTTTTGTTCAAACAAATATTTGATACTTACGGGATCGACGAAGAAACCCGACAGAATCCTTATGGAAAATTAAGATTGATTCGAAAGATCGCTTCTGCGTGTGGAATCATAGCCCCGGAAATCGAGAAGTTGTTTGCAGAAGGAAAGATAAATTACGGACCATCCGCAATTATGAGATGGTACACAAACAACACACAGGTCGTGACAGATAAATTCGGAAACAAGCAGTATCAAAAAATAGAACCAAAACTACGAAAGAATGACGGATTCATGGCATTTTTGGTAGCCATGTATTCAAAAGACTTATTGGAGGAGGTGATAATGTATGTTTGATTTTTTATTTCAGAACAAAAAAGGGGAATTGCAGTCATTATCGGATTTAATCTCTGTCGAAGTAAAGAAGATGAAGATAACCAAGATGGCTGTTGAAAAAGCCATTGGCATGGTTGCTCATGCGATTGCAAAAAGTGAGTTTATCGTACAGGGAAAGAACGAAAGGCTGAGAAATGAACTTTACTGGTCTTTAAATGTAAAGCCAAACCCGAATGAAACAGCTACGGAATTCTGGATAGAGGTAATTCAAAGACTTCTCAAAAATTCAGAATGTTTAATCTGTATCAGCGGGAAGAAATTTTATATTGCGGACAGTTTCCAGGTAAACAATTCTGTCATGCTCAACCAAATCTATAGCAATATTACGATTACGGCAAATGGAGAATCCTTGCAGCTGAATAATACTTATACCTCAGACGAAGTAATCCATTTAAAAGCCAAAAACAAAAAAATCCGTGCATACATGGAAACAGTCATGAAAATGCACGACGATGTTGTAAGTGCTATGGAGGCAGCCATAAAGATCAGCAAGACTCCGAAATTTATACTGAAAATCGCAGGAGCAATGCCAGTGATCAGAACTCTCCGGGCGGACGGCACAGAGCAAACGTTGACGGTTGATGAGTTTAAGAAGAATATCAAAAATCTTTTGGAATCAGAAAATATAGAGATTCTTCAGGCAAGCAATGGTTTAGAGATCAGTCAATTAAAAATTGACACGGCTGTGACATCTGAGGATGTTGTGAAAATCTCCAAAGAGATATTTGAGGAATGTGCGTTCGCATTCGACATTCCTAAAACCGTATTTACGGGAGAAATTACAGAGAAAGCTGACAGCACCAATGAATTTATTACCTACGCAGTTGGATGGGTGGCAGAGATCCTCAATGATGCAATGAACGCCACTCTGGTTGGAAAAGAATCGTTTTTGAGCGGGGAATACATTTGGATTGATCTGAGCGGATTTAAGCATAGGGATCTCGTGGAGTCAGCAAACTACCTTGATAAGCTTAGGTCAATAGGATTTAGCCTTGATGAGATCCGCCAGGCAATTGGCTGGGAGCCTTTAAACACCCCATTTAGCCAGGAACGTGTAATTACAAAAAATTACACGAATGATTTGGGAAGTGAGAACACTTAACTCGCAACTATGCGTTAAATAGTAAATCTTGAGGAAAGGAGGAAAAGGAAGTGCAGAAATATTATTCTTTAGAAACAGTGAATAATAACGCCGATTTATATATTTTTGGCGATATTACTGCATGGCCACGGGATGAAAAAGATAGAGATGCTTATGGGATCGTGAAGGAACTTCGAGAAGTCGAAGCAAATACGATTAATGTCCATATTAATTCCTATGGCGGAGATGTGTCTGAAGGCCTTGCGATTTACAACACGCTTAAAAATCATAAAGCGCAGATTGTGACAATTTGCGACGGATTTGCTTGTTCTGCCGCATCTGTAATTTTTATGGCGGGCGATATCCGGATCGTAAATGAAGCATCTCTTTTGATGATTCATAATCCTTGGACACGAGCTTGTGGAAATGCAGAAGAGTTTCGGAAGCAGGCGGAAGACCTGGATAAGATTGCGCAGGCGTCAATTAATGCGTACATGAGCAAGGTGAATATTTCCGAAGAAAAACTCAAGCAGTTTCTTAATGATGAGACATGGCTGACTGCGCAAGAATGCTTGGATATGAGGTTCGCAACAATTGTAAAGACTGGAGAAAACGACAATGGCGTTAACCAGTCTGCGTTTGCAATTATTCGGAACAAGCTAATGGCAGAGTCAAAAGCGACTGAAAAAGAAGCGACCAAAGAGATTGACATCGAGCAGTTAGCTGACTTGATTGTCAAAAAAATGAAAGCGGAAGAACCACAGAAACACAAAGAACCGATTAAGGAATCCGCATGGGATTCTTTTTTTTATGGAGGTAAATAAATATGAAATTTAACGAAATTGATAAGGAACTGCAGCAGAAAGTTGTTGATTTACTGGAAGGCGCAGAAAACAAATCTGAAGCAATTGCGCAGGCGGCAGATATGATTGCTTCTAAGAAGTACGAAAAGCTGATCGCTGAACTTACAGAGCAGAACGCAAGAGCGGCAGCGGATGAGGATTACAGAAAATCGCTGAATCTTAGAATACTCTCAAAAGAAGAGACAGAATTCTACGAGAAATTCCGTGATATTAAGCAGGCAATCACAGCATCCCAGGTTGATATCATTCCGACAACAGTGGTTGATAAAACTCTGGAAGATGTAAAGAAAGCAAGTGATCTTCTTTCTCTTGTGGATTTTGCACCGGCTGATGTAAAAAAATGGTTGATCGGAACACATACAGGAGAGGCAGTGTGGGGAGACTTAACAGCTGGTATCACAGGAGAGCTTTCCACAACCATTAAAGCTATTAATTTTGAACAGCACAAGCTTTCTGTATTTATGGTTATCCCGAAAGCAATTAGAGATCTGGCACTTCCGTTTGTGGACAAGTATTTCACAGCGATTCTGGCCGAAGCAATGAGAAATGGTCTCGAAAAAGGATATCTGAACGGAAATGGAAAAACTGGCCCGGTTGGAATTATGAATAAACTGGAAGCTTTTAAAACTAACGGAACAGCTGCAGCGAAAGATGTGCTTAATACAATCAAGAAATTTTCACCAAAAGGCCTTGCTGGCGTAAGAAAAACTTTATCCAACGATGGAAAGCGTGTTGTTCCTGCGTTAGAACTGATTTGCAATCCCCTTGATGAGGCAGAGTATGTGGATCCAGCCATGTTTGGTGAGGCGCTGGTAGGAGGATACAGAAATACCTCTTTTATGCCAATTAACAAACATGTTACACCAAACTGCCCTCAGGGAAAAGGAATTTTTACTCTCAAGGGTGTTTATACAATGGGCGCGACCGGAGTGAAATTTACAGAGTATGACCAGACAAAAGCAATGGAAGACGCAGACCTGGTTATTGGAAAATGTTATGCAAACGGCGCAGCAGTTGATGACAATTGCGCAGTTGTATTTGACATTACCAAACTGGAAGAATATGCGCTTCCTGTGACACAGGTTACTGGTGTAGGGGCGTGATAATCTCCGAGGATTGGGGGTATAAATTATGTTACTGCAGTTAGCAGATCAGGTGCGGGAGGAATTTCAAATCCCCCCGTACTTTCCTGATGAGGGAATAGTAAGGTATCTGGAAGAAGGAGAGGCAAGATTGCTTTTCCTGAATCCAGTAGCAGACAAACAGGACAAGACATACATAATGCTCCTAAAAAATTACGCATATTATGCGTACCACCACAAAGTGAATGAGTGGGAGGAAAATTATGCAGGATTGATTTTGTCCTGGCAGATGGGGGCGAAGAAAAAATGATTGAATTACCAGAGTATACGGACGGATGCCTGCAGTTATACAGTATCTGCGAGGATACATCACAGGATTTTCCAAAAGAAATTTTGGTAAAGCAAGGCATGGGGCCTATTTGGTACAGGGAAATTTCCGTCTTTGATCGCCTCAGATACGAATTTGAGCAGAGCCAGAAAGAAATTACAATGAAGATTCGGATTCCACAATACAAAGGAATTGATAGTAGGTGCGTGTGTTTGATTGATGGAAAACAGCATCTGGTATACAACGCAACTCATGTTCGGGATAAGAACGGATTCCCGGAAACCGAATTAACATTGATCCGTCCAGAAAGAGAGTTGGAAACAAAATGAGAAAAGAAGAATTAAGTTCGATCCTACACGAATTAAATATTCCAGTAAATGAGGGAAAAGTGGCCGACAGAAATGTTGGAAATTATCCTCTTGTTGTGTACTGGCCGTATACCGAACAAGATCTGAACGCATCAGACGAGGGCTATGAAAATATTGCGACATATCAAATTTCAATGTTTTCGAAAGAGCCGCAGCACCCGAAGTATAAAGAACTCCGTGAAAAACTGAGAGAACACGGAATTAGGCCGGTGTTTAATCATGAATACGTGGAAAACGATCCGGTATTTTCAAAAACCTGGCATACATATTTTGCGATCGAAGTGGCAGAGGATATCTGATATGGCGGATGAATTTACTGGTTTTGATGATTTTTCGGATCTGCTTGAAAAATATATCGGAAAAACCGAAAAAGAAAATGTAATGAAGGTATTGGAAATTGGCGCAGAGGAACTTGCCAGGGATGTTAGAGCACTCCCGAGGCCAAGGCGCCCAGGTGGCGGATATACACACATGCTGGACTCTGTAACAACAAAGCGCAGAGGCGAAGAAGTAGAGGTCGGTTGGGGGAAATATTACGGACCGTTCGTTGAACGCGGGACAACAAAAATGAGATCCAAACCTCACATGAGACCGACATTTGAAAGAAATAAAGAAAAATACTATGGAAAAATGAAGAAAACATTGTTTGATTAGGGAGGAATTAGAATGGCAATTACGACAAAAAGACCGCCAAGAAAAGAAACGGTTGGTGCACAGTACATCTGCTTTAATACAATGGGCGAGAATGGCGAGTGGACAGAAACCTTTGATGCAGAGGTTGAAAAAACAGCCACAGTAAAATCCGTGAAGGTAACAGAAAATTCTGAGAGTGCCGATGTTTATGCTTCAGGCGAAGTATATGACACAGACAATACTTCCGGTGCAACCAATATTGAGGTAGAAGTTGTAGCCTTTGATCCTGATACCCTTGCTAAGATGCGTGGGGATAAGGTTGGAACCAACGGATCTATTATTAAAGGCGGAAATGGGGCGAGACCGTTTTTCGCTTATGGAAAAGTGGTTAAATTAAAAGGCGGAAAAGTACGGTACGAATGGTATCCGAAATGCAAGCTGGCTGAGAATA
>UMHO01006572.1_pt1 | contig 16683 bp, 17 predicted proteins | sample 1965561 | NCBI WGS metagenome assembly UMHO01 (sample SAMEA4836102, study PRJEB28245) | human gut metagenome | biome: gut microbiome; material: fecal sample | place: Denmark | collected 2008 | reverse complement strand
GAATTCTTTCGTTTTAGGTGTCTATGCTGACGGGGACGGCTCAGCCCACGCAAAAGAGAACAATAAGGATTGACAAAGAAATGGGATTACGCCTGAAGAGGGCAAGAACAGAACAACGATTGACATATGACGAGTTATCAGAAAAATCCGGCGTTTCTGATCGGTACATAAAGGAAATCGAGAATCATGGAAACGTACCAAGTCTTTATAAGTTTAAACAGATAATCCGTGCATTGAATATTTCTGCTGATCCGTTTTTCTATTCGGATGCCCCTGCAGAAAACCTGGACTACAAACGCCTCCAGGTTTATTTGTCACAATGTTCTGATGACCAAATAACCACTATTTTGGTTATCGTGGAAGCCTATCTTCGGACTTATAAAAAACCCACGCAATAGAATAGCAGAGAAATCTGAATTTCTTTTCGAGAAAATCTGAATATTTCTGAATTTTAACAGGTGATATGTCGCCGGACATACCACCTGCTTTTTCTCACTTTATTTTTTTAAGTAATTGTTCCACATTTTTACTTTCTTTGATAAGTCCAAGTCCACCTATCATCTGGATTCCATCCACGATTCCCTGGTAATACGCTCGCTGCTCCTCCATAAAATGGCTATGATCTACAATTTCCATATACCTTTCAAGGTACTCTTTATCTTTCCGTGCGAGTCGTGACAAATACCTGTGAAAATCCTCATTTGCCTCTTTTAATTCAGAATCTGCCTGCTGTATATCCTCTGAATCTACAGCGTATTCCCTCTCCATAGAATCGCATCTCAATTCCTCAAGAAATGCAGCCACTGCCTCATAAACCTCATTCATTGTTATTTCCACCTTTCTCTTTCAGTAAGTATCTGCCAATACATCCGGATTTATCATCCAAAAATATTTTGCATCACTTCATCTTTAGAAGTATATTAACAATTTTATTCCGTAAAATCAATAACAGATACTTCATCTTTAGAAAGTGAAAGAGGAATCAAATGAAAATTTACTGGAACAAAGAAACGAACTCAAAAAACATTATAGGGAAACGTGTTAGAGAATTGAGAACAGAGCGTAACCTTTCTCAAAAGGCCCTGGCTGAACAGCTCCAGCTCTGTGGATATGATTTTAACGATTTAACTATTCTAAGAATTGAGCAAGGCACAAGATTTGTACCTGATTATGAGGTTGTTGCCATAGCAGACTTTTTCAAAGTCTCCTTGGAATATCTTGTCGGACGGACAGAAAAAAGATAAGCAGTGATCCGTTATCTTTACAGACCACTGCTTACATTTTTGTTGAACCGATAGCCCACTCCCCATACTGTCTGTATATAGACAGGTTTACTGGGATCGTCCTCTATTTTTTCCCGAATGTTGCGAATATGGCTCATAATGATGTTGTAATCACCATAATATGGTTCCTTCCAAATGGTATCGTAAATTTTCTCTTTGCTGAATACCTTGCCTGGGTGTTTTGCCAAAAGAATAAGTATCTCAAACTCCGTATATGTCAGAGCAATCTCCAATCCCCCTTTATATACCTGATGTTGTATCAAATCTATCTCCAAGTCTTGAATTTTTATCTTATAATTTATTATGTCTTTAATATTGTTATTATCTTTTGCATTATTTACTGTTTCTAAAATGTCTTTTAATACATCGTCCTCTACATCATCAAACCATAGTACCAATATTTTTCCAATAATAATCCCCCCACTCTTTTTATTCTACTTATCAACAAATTTAAGTAACTAATAATCTATTGCAAAAATAGCCGTTATTTTCTCCTCTTATAAATCAACAAATATATCAAAAAGGACAGCAATGCATAGATTATAAATGCCATACAAGACATGATAATCCCATATTTTGCCGTAACTGTAAGTCGGCTGGAGACAAATGTAAAGCAATAGGTCACTGGATGCCAATTCACCAGTTTCCCGTTGACCACAAAAACACTTGTCACTCCTAATAGTGCAGCTAAAATGCTTCCCCAGATATATTTACCTCTTACTTTTGAAAACCACAGTACAATCGGCAATATTCCTACACAAATACTGATTCCCAAAATCAAAAAGCAAAAAATCGTCCTAAAAAACAAAAAGATTGTTAAGTCCGGGCTTTTTAAGACCAGACAAATAATCCCGGATAGAATGGCCGACACCAGGCTAAAGTTAACAGCAAGCAGAATCAATATGAAAACCTTTGCTTTTACTATGTCACACCACCTTACTGGAATGACAAGCAAATTCTTCAGACTGTCCAATACATACTCTCTGTTTATAATATAGCCCCCAATCAAAGCTATGGTGAATGGATAAAAAAGTAATGCGTTATTATATAGGTACATGTCTGTAAAATCCGCAAATGTGACTGTCCCATCACTCATAGTAAAAGTCTGGATTGAAGTAATGACAGCTGACAAGAGAATACTGATATATCCAACATAAGTAATCCTCATCCGTTTTATCTTTTTTAATTCTGCCTTAATCAGTAATATCACCGTGATACCTCCTGTCGCTTACATATTTCTATTCCAAGCACAATGGATATGATGACTGTCATAGCCAAAATAAAAATGCCTTTACCGGTTGGGTAATATAATGCATTCAACCCCATCTGAAGATTTTCTGTATATTCCAGTATACTGATTGGATACGTAATTCTATATGCAATTAGTATTGGGAAATGTAAATTCAGGCAGTGCAGCATGGAAATCTGCCACATAAACAGAAAATTTACAAGCACAAAACAATTCACTGCAATCATTGCAATTAAATCTTTTTTTCGTAGTAAGGCAATGACCAAAACTACTGGCATTGTCCCGGCAACAGACGCTGACATAGTAATAAGCAGGATACCAAATACCCTTAAAAAATCAGGCGTATAATTTTTAAGAAATATCCCGCCAATCATGGTATAAACCGTATTGATTACTGCAAATAAAACAACAAACGTCAAAGCCGCCACCATCTTTACAAGAAAAAGCTTATGCTGTGAGATTCCGATTGTCAGAATGTTTTTCAACGTATCATTTTGTTCTTCTAACGTAAATAAGGTAAGCAGCAAAACAGAGAAGATAAATGGAGCAATCAAAAAACTGCCAAATTCTACATTCATACTGACCAGATTCCGGAATCTATAATTGCTGTTTATGCACAGTACCGTACAAAAAGCTGGCAAAAGTATTCCAATCAGACTGATGATTCTGACCGTTTTCTGACGTTTCATTTTTTTCAATTCATTCCAGTATAGTTTAAGCAATTCCTTCTCCTCCGGTGATCTTCTTAAAATAGTCCTCCAGGGTATCGCTATGTCTGCAAACTTCGTCCACAAATACACCATTTTCTGCAAGAACCTTCACGATCTGTTTCGTCTTGATTTCAGTGTTAAAGATTTGAATTGTACCATCCTCTTTGACCTGGTATTCCTTAACCCTAAGTTTCTCATCTATGAGTTGTATTACCCTTTGTAATGGTTCTGCTTTTAATGATATAAACTGCATATTCTGTTCCTTCAGTTCCCGGTAGTTTCGCTCCTCCAGCAAAAGGCCTGCGTGAATAATGCCAATCTGGTCTGCCATTAGGTCAATTTCTGACAGGATGTGGCTGGAAATTAAGATTGTCTTCCCGTATTCCCCTGTAAGCCTTTTCAGAAAATCCCTCATCTCTGCTACACCGATAGGATCCAGGCCATTCACCGGCTCATCCAGTATCAGAAGTTCCGGATCGTGAATGATTGCAGCCGCAATCCCTACTCTTTGTTTCATGCCAAGAGAATACTCTGCATATAGTTTCCTGTCTTTGTAAGAAAGACCTACTTGTTCCAGGCTCCTTTTTACCGCATCTTTATGTATGACTCCCCGCAGGCTTGCCAAAATTTCAAGGTTCTCTGTAGCTGTCAGATTCGGATAAAAACCCGGTGTTTCAATCATAGCGCCAATCCGGTTCAAGATGCTTTTTTCTGGTTTTTCAAAAGGTTTATTAAAAAGCTGAATCGTCCCTTTTGTTGCCTTCGTCAGCCCTAGAAGCATCTTCATAATCGTTGTTTTGCCAGCTCCATTTCTTCCAAGGAGGCCATATATCTCCCCTTTTTTGACATGCAAATCAACATCTTTTATTGCAGGCGTTTCACCAAAATACTTGGTAAGCCCTTCTGTTTCAATCAGAAATCCATCCATAGTCTATGTTCCTTTCTAAACCAGTATCTTTTCACTCATCTTTCATTCCTTTTATCATACCAGACTTTTCGCTGTATAACCTTAAAGAAACCTTGCAAAAAATCCATAAAAAAACTGCCCTCTCCAAACAAGACGAGCAGTTGTCAAATAGTATTCTCTTAATCCAACTCTTTAGGCAATTCCACCACGAATGCAGTACCCTGGTTTTGAACAGATTGCACAGATATCTTTCCTTTCTGCAGCAATACAAGTTCCCTGGTAATTGCCAGGCCCAGGCCGCTTCCCGTCTGGTTCCTGGAGGTGTCATTTTTGTATAGCCGGTCAAATATGTATGGAATGTCATCTGCTGAAATCCCTTTTCCATTATCTTTTACCTTGATGCTTACATATTTCTCCTCATCTGATATTTCTATCCATATCCGTGTCCCCCCACTATGAACAAGCGCATTTTTAATCAGATTATTAAGCACACGTTCCAGGAATACTTTATCCGCTATTGCATAAAGTTCATCCTTATCTGTAGTCAGCTCATAGAAAATGTGATGATTCTCCAATTCCTCTATCCAGTTCGCATAGACAGCCCTGGCCCCCTCAACAATGTCTATGGATTCCAATTCTGCCCTTTCATCTTTTGAATGTATTTTGAACCACTGAAACAAATCATCAATATACTGCTTCAGGATATATGCTTTTTCCCGGGCTGTCTCGACAAATTCTACACTGTTTTCCCCATGAATGAATTGGTAGTGAATAGCATCCAGATAACCGATGATTGAAGTTAATGGGGTCCTGATATCATGTGACAGGCAAGTCATCAGCCTGTCGTTTCTCAGATTATTCCTTTCAGCATCTATCACCCGTTCTTTATTCTTCATCATGATTTCATTGATCTTATAGCATGTATCCGCAAGAAATGACTGCCTACTGATTACAAGCCGCCTGTCCATATTTCCGCTTTGGATATCATCCAAAACTTTATTGATTTCTTTTATTTGCCAACAGATTTTTATCAGAATCACTGACAGACCGAAACAGACAGCTGCCAGTACAATAATAATATAGAGCATCTCAAATCCCCCCATCGAACCGGTATCCAACACCTCTTATCGTACAGATAAACTCCGGGGTGGCCGGGTTGACTTCTATCTTTTTTCTTATTTTACTGATGACTGCCATAATATTATCATCATCGTATACATAATCCTCCTGCCAAACGGCTTTATAAATCTGTTTCTTTGTATAAACATGCCGAGGTGTTGCCGCCAGGAAATACAGGACATCAAATTCTTTTCCTGTCAGCAATATCTCCCTGTCTTTTGTACGCACCGCTTTACTCGCCGGGAAAATTGTAATATTGGGATACTTTAATTCTTCCATTTTAGACAGACCGTTGTTGAGAACGGTGTTACGTCGAATCTGCGAAGCTACCCTTGCCAAAAGTTCCTTTATGTCAAATGGTTTTGTAATGTAATCATCTGCGCCTATATATAAGCCGCTGACTTTATCGGACTGAGAATTCTTTGCGGTCAGCAAAATAACCGGCACTGCGTAGTTTTCCCGGATTCTTTTCAGGATAGAAAATCCATCTGCACCAGGAAGCATGATGTCCAACAGTACCAGGGAATACCTTTTCTTTCCAAGTAAATTCAGCGCCAAATCACCATTCCATGCGGTATCAACCTCATATTTATCCTTCATACAGCTTTCTAATATTTTCAATAAATCCTGGTCATCATCTACAATTAATATCTTATCCACCATTTCACTTCTTCCTATTTCTATCAATCTATGATTAAAAATTTTGTATCATTATACACCCATTCTAGCCTCAATGCCAGTTTTTTCTTTCCTCAGCTCCCCGGATTGTATAATATCAAAGGATACTTTTCCTCTCCTTTTAGGCATAGAACCTATTTTTGAGAGTAATAGCAAGCACTGCCTGTGTCCGGACACAGGCCCAAATCTGCCATTGCGCCCTCCGGTCTGCCATGAACAAATTTATATAGGGAAGTATCCCTTGCCCTCTGTATTTTTCTTCTTACCATCTTGACCTTATCTATCATTTTTGCTACAATTTGCTGTGGATATTTATGCCCAAACAACCGAATACAAAATAAACGAACTGTTGTAAACCGAACAAGTTACAGCAGTTTTTTTGTACCCAAATTTAAGGAGGTAACCTTACCATGGCCAACAGATCACGAACACATCGTAATGAATTTCATCTAAACGATGATGAACAATACATACTGGATGAAAAATTCCGGCTCTCCAGAATGAAAAGCAAATCTGCGTTTCTCCGAAAGCTGGTTCTCTATGGGTTTGTATATGATGTAGATTATTCAAGTCTTCGGAAAATGAACGCACTCTTGGGAAATATCAGTGGTAACTTAAATCAAATTGCTAAAAGGGTAAATACTACAAATACCATTTACAAAAAAGACATGGAAGATATAAAGGAGTTGATGAATCAAATATGGCATACACAAAAATCCATCCTATCAAAGCAACCGTTAATAAGGCAATAGATTATATCTGCAATCCTGAAAAAACTGATGAGAGTATTTATATCTCTTCTTTTGCTTGTGCCGCTGAAACTGCAGCTTATGATTTTAAATATACACTTGATCACGCCAATGATTTTAACAGCATAAAAAAGGATGAAAAAGAAAACAAAGCCTTTCATTTAATCCAGGCTTTTTCTCCTGGTGAAGTTTCCTTTGAGGAGGCTCATGCCATAGGAAAAGAGTTAGCTGACAAATTACTGGACGGAAAATATTCTTATGTTCTCACTACACACATTGACAAAGGCCATGTACATAACCACATTATTTTTTGTGCGGTTGACAATCTTCAATTTAATCATTACCATGATTGCAAAAAAAGTTACTGGCGTATCCGAAATCTTAGTGATGATTTATGCCGAGAACATAACCTATCAGTAATAGACACAAACAACTGTCGGGGAATGAAATATAAAGAATGGTCTGAAAATAGAAATCAAAACAGTTGGAAATCAAAGCTTCGCAGAGACATTAACCAATCCATAAAAGCATCTTCCAACTATGAAGAATTTCTGGCTCTAATGAAAGCCAAAGGATATGAAATGAAGAATACTGCTTTTGACAACAGTAGTGGGAAATATATTGCTTTTCGTCCTTTTGGTCAGGATAACTTTATTCGTGGGCGTGCTAAATCACTTGGGGCTAATTATACGAAACAACGAATTAAAGAAAGAATAGATAACAAAAAACTTCGGTCCACTGCTCTCCCGCAATCCCGAAAAAAATTTCAGCGCCTTATTGATATTGATTCCAATCCAAAGTTTACAGAAAATATAGGTTTAAAAAAATGGGCAACCAAGGAAAATCTCCAGATTGCGGCTAAGACTTATAGTTATTTGCATTCCAAAAATGTTCATAGTTTTTCTGAGCTGGATGAACGCATTACATTTCTGAAAGAACAGGCCAAATCAATCAACAGCCGTATTGTTTCTTTAGAGCAGCAACTCCGGCAACTTGCTGAAATCATTAAATATGCAAAACAATATCTTGAAACCAAAACATACAATGACCGCTATCTAAAGGCAAAAGATCCGGAAATTTTTTTTCAGAAATACGAATCCCAACTTATTCTTTTTGGTGGTGCAGAACGTATGCTGCAACAAAAGGGCATAGACCCTGAGCAGATGAATTTGCCAAAGCTCACAGAGCAATATCAGGCCCTTGTTTCTAATCACAATCAATTGTCTAAAGATTATAAAACAGTTTGCAAAGACCAAAAAGAATTACAACTTGCCAGGGATAATATGATTCAGTATTTAAATATCTCTTCCCAGGATTTAGAAAAACCACCTGCTCACAATGCTTTCCCTGTGCTTTAATGAAATCGTAATCAACCAGCTCTCAGTTTTTTGAATGCGTTTTACACAAATAAAATATGGCGATAGAAAGTGCATGTTTTAACACTCCTATCGCCATACAGTTCTTATCCTATCAATCCATCTCTATCGGGCTTTCTGTCGGTTTCTTTTGATGCCTTACTGCTCTCTTCTTTCTCCCCTGTAATACGTTCCTGGTTCATAGCCAGCTTGTCCATTATGGAGAGTCCTTTTATGTCCTTCCCTTTCTTTTCCTCCACATCCAGATTGTTCAAAATCCCATCTATCTGGTTATAGTTTGCCTCCTCCAGTTCTTCCACTTTTGCCAGTGGATTCTTCTCCCGGCGTTCCCTTAAATCATCCACCCGTTTTCGCGGACTCTGTGCCATTTCCCTGCTTTCTCTGGCCCTTGTTTCCTTATCCCACACTTCCATCCCCGGGAACCTGGCAATGGCATCCTGGACCGCCTGCTGTACCAGCGGACTATCACGGAACTCCGGCACGTGATTGATCATATCCACATCTATTACCCGGCCACTTACCAGTTCATAGGTAAGATCCTGATCTGGCTCATTTTCTGTATGCAGCACAAATCCAATCCCCTTGATTCCGTTGATCCTGCTTGACGGGATTGATTCACATATACGGACCGCCTCTTCAAAATCCAAATTATCATGGTATTCCCCAAGCATTGGAAACTCCATACACTCTGCCACATAAAAAGAGAGTACCTGTGCCGGCGGCTCAAGGACTACCTCCACTTTCTCCCGGACGGAAGCAGCTTCCCGCATACTTTTCACTTTTTCTTCCAGATATTCATTTGCCCTGGCAAGAAATTCCTCAATGGTACCTGTTTTCTCTGCTGTGATCGGGTTAATATCCACCGGCATTCCGGCAAGCGTCAATCCATCCTCATGGAGCAGATTGAAAAAAGCATCTTCCCTTATCTCTCCTTCAAATTCAAGGACCACATCCACATCGGATCCTTCTTTTTCCACCCCTGCTGTCCGGCTTCCGTACACTCTTGCCGCCCGGAGCTTTACCTCATACCCTGCTTCTTCTGCAACGCTTCGGGCATAAGCAAGGACAGTTTCTTCTATATCCGCCCGGCTCATGTGGTTAAGGGATGCTTCCGACTGTGTCATATCAGAAACCGCCAGAAAAGCCTTTCGTTCTTTTTCCCGGATTTTCTCCCTTACAAGTCCTATGAATCCGTCCAATACCGCCGGGTGGCTTGTGACCAAAAAGTCTGTGTTCTGCCCCCTGTCCGTATAAATTGGAACCGTCTGCGCCCATGTTTTATTGTCACGGGAGAAACGCCCATCTGATTCCAGTTCACGGACGGTATTGGCAAGTACATAAGATACCCGTTCCACTCCATATTGCGCTAACACTGGTGTGGCTGCATCATGGTTAAGGTGCATCCCGTCAAAGTTTTCCCGGATTGCCGTTTCAATCGCTGATTTGCAGGCGATATTTTCATTCATGGATGCCCGGTATTCTTTGATCTCCCCATGCTCCCAGGCATCCCCGGCCGGATAGCGGTACACTGGCAGGTATTCTTTCTGCCACATCTCCAGCTGCGCCCTTTCTGCCTCTTCCACCTGTTCCATGAACGTATCATAATTTAACACCGCTCCTTCTTCCGGGTGCAGATGCTGTTCCTGCAGAAGTTCGTCCATGGCCTCTTGTATCGTCACATTCGGGTCATCATAGATCCCACCGTCCAGCACCAGGAAATCCCTGTCATAAAAAGTGTAATCAAATCCGCCCTCTGTATGCTGAATAGCAAAATATCCCTCCCCAATCTGATACGCTATCTGTGTCTCATGCTGGTCCAGGGCAATGTCTATCCGTTCTACAAGCCTATGAATCTCTGGCCGATTCCAGTGTTCCATGCTCTCATAGTCAAATATCATCCGGTCTATGCCATGGATACACTGGATAAAATCCAGACTGCCGGGAAGCGGCAGACTGTTCTGCACGCCAAAGGCTTTCATCTTATCATTGGGCAGTGTAAAATAGGCCTGCAGCGCTGTTTCCAACTCTCCATATTTCTCAATCTCCAGCGGCCCCGTCTTCTGTAAATCTGTCACCACATAGAAATGGTCAATGAAAGGACGTTCTTCCTCTGCCGCCTGTTCCTGTACCTGGTCTAAAAACTGGGGAACCTCCCGGAATCCAACGCTATCCACATACTGGGCATGATTCTCCCCATTTTTATGTATCAGCACGATATCGCTGACTGACAAAGAACGCCCGGTAAAATCTTCCGGGCGGAACAGGTTAAACTGTTCAAAAATATCATCCAGTGTCTGTCCTTCCTGTAGCGGCGCTGTATAAATCAGCTCATAATTTTCTTTTTCCACCTGCAGTCCGGATTTTTCCAATAAATCCAGGTTCGTGAAGTGGTGGTAACGCAGTTCCTCCCCTTCTTTTAACTGATAGATTCCAAAACGGTCTGTCCCTCCGGTAAACAGCTCTTTTTCCGCTTCACTGGAAAATGTCAGTTCCTCTGGCTGCTTGATCTCCTTCCATGCTTTTTCGATCACCTGCTCATGGACACGGAAATCCGGTTCATGAAGCGTATCACGAAGTTCTTTGGCCAGCCGGTACACCGCTTCCATATCTCCATTCTTTTCTGCATAAGCATACAGTAATTTCCATTCTGAATCATTTAATACCGGTTCCCCAAAGTCGATGCGGTTAATGAGGTTTTTCACCTGGTCTTTTATAGGACGTTCTGTATTCTCTACCACTTCGGTTCCGTCCATGTCATACCAGAAATCATAAAAGAATGGATAATCGTCTCCTTTCCCGCTGGAATCCAGGATGGGGACAGCCTCTGCCCCCTGGCTTCTGAAATATTCTTCTATGACCAGCTCTGACCGTGTATCTTCATCCATTCCGGCAATGGTTTCCATCTGCGCTTTTACCCATTCCCGGCTCTGGTCTGTTATTTTATAGACTGCATAATCCGATGCAAACTGTGAAGAAAACATTACTACCACATCGCTGTCCTTAATGGGTTCCTGCTCCAGCTCCTCCATTTCTTTCTCCATTTTACGAAAAGCTTCCTCATTCCTATCCATTTCTTCTTTGAGCCTGCGGAAATCCTCTCTATTTTCGTTCCACGCCATTTGCAATTCTGTATATCTTCCCATACCTGCTCCTTTCCGGGATTTCCCCTATAATACGTTTTCTTTCTTTTTATTCTGAGTAGCTGCCGGTGCATTTACCCCCTGGCTCTTTTGGTAAGTGGTCAGCTTGTCCATAATGGAGGGCTTATCTTTCCCTTGTTCTTGGAGTTTCTTGCGTCCCTCCTGGATCTGGCCTGCCCCCTGTTCCAATGCCTCCAGCTTTGCGATCCCTTTATCCATCTCCCCTGCTTTTCTCAGACAGAAGTGTTTCATTCCCTGGTATGGGCGTTTGATGTGATGGAAAAAACCATGTTCTTTTGCATCTGGTGTGACCAGGGTCTCCTTACCGGAAAGCGCCCTGCCGATATTTCTGGTGTGGGTGGTGGTTTCCCGCAGCTCCTGGCTTACTCTGTCAATCTTATCTATAGATGCCTGCATATCTCCCGCTGTTCGTAACAGATCGTCTCTCAGGGAAACTATCATCTCCTTGATTCCAAGGGTTTCACAGACATGATTTAAGGCAGTCACTCCATGTTCTTTAAACTTTTGGACTGCCTTTCCCGCTTTCTCATTCAAAGTTGCCCGCATACTGCCTATTTTTTCCTGCATGGCAGAGATCCTCTGCTCAAGCTGTCCGGAAACTTCCGTCAGGCGGTCCCGGAGGGTTTTGCTCTGTGGTGTCTGCTGGATCTGGTGAAGCTGCTCTTTGACCATGTCCAGTTCTTCCAGGACGTTATAAAAATTTTCTTCTACATCATTCATATAATTCATTAGCAGATGGACCGTTTGCTGCTCCTGTGCCATATTCAGGTCAATCAGGATCTTTAAAAGTTCCTCCACATTTGGCATTTCTTTGACTGGTTCCTCTGCAACATCAATGGTCATGTTCTCTTTTTCTGATGGCATATACGTTTCCTCCTATAAACTTGCTGCTATTTTCTGCTGTTTTGTATGTTCCGTTTCACTGTGACTGCTCTCCCCCTGATACTTCGCCAGCGTTTCCATGATGGACGGCTTTTTGGCTTTTTCTGTTGGTTCCTCCGGTTCTCCGCCGTCCTCCAGAAATGTCTCACCGCCTTTTTCATCCATGTTTAAAAGCGCATTGAGTGCGGATAACCGTTCCGTTTTTTCCTGCAGCTCAGATTCCTTTGGAAAAGGTTTCGTTACCTCTGCTTTGGCATTTTCAAGCTGGTTCTCCAGATTGCTAAGGGTTTCTTTCTCTTTTGCCAGGCTCTTTTCCATGCCCTCCAGCGCATTACTGATACGGGTGATGTTTCCAAGCTCATCCGTTCCGATTTCTACTTTATGGCTCATGGCGCCTTTCAAGTTCAGAGTAAACTTCTGATAAAAGCTGTCAAAATTGACACTCATCTGGTATCCCAGGTATTCTCCCACAGGCATTGACGTATTCACCGTTTTTACCTGCCTGCAAAAAGCGATCAGGGCGGTTCCTGCCTCTTTTTTATCGGTATATGTCCGTTCCCCGATCTTCATGGCAAACGATTCCTTATCAGCAGGTTTCACTTCCTGATAGTGGGCAGTATCAATGGTAAGGGCGGCAATGGTTTCCCGCACGGCACTGATCTTCTTCGGATAATCCTTGGCAATGTTATCTTCCAGCCGGTAGATCTGGCTGGTATGGTTGGCTTTTAGCAGTTTCAGCTTTGCCACCTGGATATCCAAATCCATTTTTTCCTTAATGTAAGGATTGCCGGTGGCAAGGGCTTTCACCTCTGCATAGGACAGCGCTGCCTCATCCACGTCCTCACAGGAACGCACCGGGGATTTGCTGGTCATGATCTGGCCGATAAACTTCTGCTTATTTTCAATCACCTGCCAGGAATATGCATCAAAGGTTCCTTCCGTGATATAGCGGAAGATCCGCACGGATTGGTTTTGATTCCCCTGCCGGATGATGCGCCCCTCCCGCTGTTCGATATCAGTCGGTCATTTTTTGCGGACAGTTCAATACATGCCTGCCTGTTTCTTTCCCTGCTCCTGCGTTTCGTTTCTGTCCCTTGAGCCTTTCTTATCCTTTCCCTGCACTCTGGACAATACTTTGATATAGCAGAGCGGGGGACGTATTCAACGCCGCACACCGTACAATTCTTAGGCTTTAACGCTGTCCACCGTTTTGTAGGCGTGATATGTAATTCACCGACAAAGCCGATGAATTTATAATAAATCTTGATTTCCTGCCTTACTGTTCCGTCCGCTGACTTCTCACGCTCCGAAACAAGTATCTTGTCTATCAGTGCATTTACAACGGTTGTGTCCAGTTCTTTTAATCCTTGATAGTTGCGTATGAGAGAGAAGAAGTCACGGATGCCCTGCGACTTCTCATAGCTGTCGTTGAGCGTTTCCGTTACCTCACTCAATCTTGCTTCGATTTCAAGTTGTTCTTTCTGGTATTTCCCCGACATCATCTCAAAATTCCGCTCTGTGATTCGCTCCATTACCTTATCCTCGTAGAGAGAGGAAAACAGCCTGTCCAGTTCCGCAAGGCGTTTGTTCAGCTTCTTCCGTTCCTTTTCCAGTGCCTTTGCCCTGCTCTGGTCTGTTTCCGTGAGCCGCTTTTCTATGGCTCTTACCGCCTTTTCATCATTGACCGCCATATCCGCAAATCGGTTGATGTCGGCAAGGACGGCATTGAATAAGTCCCTCGCTTCTACGTTGTGTGCAGTACACACGCCCTTTCCGTTTCTGGCATAATTATTGCATGAATACTGTACGCAGTCGATAACCTCTGGTCGCTTCCTCCTGTGTGCGTTCATTGCCCGCAAAGCGTAGCCGCAGTCGGCACACTTGATTATGCCTGCAAATATATTTTCAAATCCCCCTGCGTTCTGCTCCCGCCTGCGGCTCGTCATAAGCTGCTGTACGGTGTCAAATTCCTCCTGCGTGACTATCCCCTCATGGGTGTCGGGTATCACCTCCCATTCTTCGGGTAGCTTAGAGGGGCGTTTCTTGCTTTTCATACTGACGGCAATCCGTTTATAACCGACAAGGTTTCCCGCATATATCGGACTTCTCAAAATACTCCTCACGCTCCCGTCGCTCCAGATATAGCGGCTCTCTTCGTTATCACCAAAGTGTCGCTCATAGCTTGTATCTCCTTGTGTAACAGCATAAGCGGCAGGGCGTAGGATGTGCTGTCTGTTGAGATGTTTGCGGATTTTGGATATGCCGTTTCCCACTAACGCAAGGTCAAATATCTCCCTTACAACGTGGGCAACCTTATCATCTATCAACAGATGGTTGTGGTCGGCGGGGTCTTTGATATAGCCGTATGGTGCTGTCGTCCCCATGAATTTTCCCTGCTGAAACCTCGCCCGATATGCCGATTTTATCTTAACCGATATGTCAGCGGCGTACATTTCGTTTAGGATATTGCGGAAAGGCGTGATGTCCATCGCCGATTTATTTAAAGTATCCACGCCGTCATTGACTGCGATATACCTCACGTTATGCTCTGGAAAGAAAACTTCCAGATACAGCCCACAATCAAGATAGTTCCTGCCAAGCCTTGATAAATCCTTTGTAATTACGCAGTTTATCAGTCCGTTTTCAATGTCCTTAATCATATTTTGGAAGCTTGGTCTTTGGAAATTTGTGCCAGAGTACCCATCGTCCACATACGTTTTTGCTAAATGCCATCCCTGCTTTTTCACATAATCCGTGAGGATGGATTTCTGTGTCGCAATGCTCGCACTCTCATTATCCGTGCCATCGTCTTTCGATAGGCGGCAGTAAATGCCGACTTCATAAACCTTATTTTCTGTTCTTATTCCTGCCATACAGTAAAACCTCCGTTTCTGTCCTAACTGTTTTCCTGTTCCATTGCGTACATTCTAAGCGGATAACCCCTCATTGTCGAAGGTGTCATCTTCAGCTATTTTTCTCCGAATATCCTCGGAGATAATCGGGATGAATGCTTCTGAAACAGTCTGTGTGCCGACATATTCACGGCTGATTATCATCTGCACTGGTGTTTTGGCACGATACGCTTTCTCTTTTTATCTGCTTTCTTATCCTCGCCCATACTTAAATCTTCCTTTCCAGACAGGGCGGGAGAACGTGCGGAAACGTCCTCCCCCTGTCAATCAGATATAATCAATCCCCTCTGTTCAATGCTTTCTGCAACGCTTCAAGGAGTGCCGCCGCTTCATCAGCGTTCAATGTGATTCCCTTGCCGCATTTCTCACGGTTCGGGGAAAAGCTGCGGATGTCATACTTCGGCTCTTTCCCATTCCATGAAATCAAGTTGATTTCTTTTGTATATCCGCTGTCGTTTGCCGACAATACGGCAATTTCTTTTACGATTTCATACAGGATTTCTTTCATTTCCTGCCCCTTTCCTGTCTTGTCTTTCTGTTTTTTATCCGTCCAGAGTTTCATATTTACTTTCCGAAAAAAAAGATTAGCGGCTGTCCCTGTTCCGTTTCCTCTGCAATTCACGCTCCAAAAGTTTGATGATGGTGTCTGCCATCTGCTTCGGCGTTGTGCCCTTTGGAAAATATTTCTTTAACTTCTCCATGCCGATTTTCACGGTTTCTTTCTGGTTTCCCTTTTCCTCGGTCATAATTGCAAATATCATATCCATGTCAAGCCACCCGCTCTGGCTTAGCTGTTTCATCCGCTGTGCCTGTGATAAAGAGGGAGTAGCTTCCTCACTCTGCATTGTTTCAAAGAGGTTTTCCTGCTCGTCTTTCTTCAAAAAGGACAGCTCCACCGCAGGCGTGAGGGCGATTTTTCCCTCGTCCACCATCTGCAAAACCGGCGGTATCAGTTCCGTCAAGCGTATGAAACGCTGCACGGTCATCCTGCCCACGCCAAAACCCTGTGCCACCTTGTCGTCCGTCCGCAACTTCGTCACAACTTGTGACGAGGTTAAGTCTGTGCGGAAACCCTGCCGCTTCATGGCTTCGGATTTCATCTTATAGGCAAACGCCCGCTCCGATGGCAGGATATTTTCTCTTTGGAGATTGCTGTCCACAAGGGTAATAATGGCTCGGTCACGGTCTAAGGGCAGTACAAAAGCAGGCACGGTATCTATCCCTGCAAGTTCGGAAGCACGGACACGCCGCTGTCCCGCAATCACTTCGTAGCCGTTCCCATCTTCTTTCGGGCGTGTGATTATCGGCGTGACAACGCCAAATTCCTTAATGCTTTCCGCTAACTCTGACAGCGTTTCATCCTCTGCCACATGGAACGGATTGTCGGGAAAAGGGTACAAATCTTTGGTCTTTAACACCTTAAAATCCTGTTTTTTCATTCACTTTTTACCTTTCTTTTGATTTCGTTTTATGGTTTTTCTGTATCTCGTTCAGCACTTCGGGCGGTATCTTCTTTAACAGCCGCCCCATCTGCTCGTTGGTTCTCTGCAGCTCAAATATCTTCTGGTTGGCTTTCTGCACCTTTAATTCCTGCTCGTACTTTTCATCACGCATACGCCCCGCATAATCGGCTTCCTGCCCGATTTGCTCCTTTAGG
>UMHO01009857.1_pt1 | contig 16713 bp, 9 predicted proteins | sample 1965561 | NCBI WGS metagenome assembly UMHO01 (sample SAMEA4836102, study PRJEB28245) | human gut metagenome | biome: gut microbiome; material: fecal sample | place: Denmark | collected 2008 | reverse complement strand
GGTTCCTTTGAATACTTCAGACTTTATTCATATTTTCTCAATACTAAATACCGTCTGCGTATCCTCTTTTTTCTTCCTATTCACTCTGTTCTATAACTGCCATTCGGTTGGTGTTTTAAGTGAAGCACCGTTACCGTGTCGGCGAAGTGGTTTATAGGACAACCCAAGCAAGATGTCAACACAAAAAAGCAAAAAAATTTGATTTTTTTTCACATTTTTTCTAACTCATTGATTAGAGGATAATTTTTTGTGCATGTTTTTTGAAAGGAAAACGAAGGTTTGTTTCCTTTTTTTTAACCTTATCGCCTTACTATAGGTTCAATATAGCATAACGAAAAAAGATAACAAGGTAGCATTTATGTTAAAAAACAGTATCTTAGCTCTAACTTTAGTTGTAATCCTTTCGGCTTGCGGGAATCAGGAGAAGCCGATATTAAAAGGAGTCGACGGTTCCGAAGTTCCGCCGGCGTTTGCAAGTTTTCCCGATGTTCCGTTTCCGGAACCCTCTTATATAGATATGGGTGAGACCAGAACTCTGGGCAGCGGGCAGAACTGGAGCGGCAGTTTGATTTTTTCGACTCCTTTTTCAGCCAACAGCATTTATGATTTCTACGTTTCCGAAATGCCGAAGCTGCGTTGGTCGGAAGTGGCGGTTGTGCGCGCAAAAATCAGCCATATGACTTACTTGCGCGACCGCAGGGCAATTCAAATTCTGATTGAGCGGCTGGGCAGCGACGAATCGCTGGTGACAATCACGGCAATTCCGAATGACACCGGCGTTACACAAAAGAACTGATTCAGGAGTCTTAACCGATGCGATTCGACTTTTTTACTCTGGGCGGCAGCCAATTCTGGGAAGACGTCTTTTTTTATCAAAAGTGGCGAATCCAGAGAAATTATAAGACGAAACAATACCGGCTCCTGGACAACTGGGACATTCGGCGCGCGGAAGGCCGTTTTGAGAACTGCCGGCGTGCTTTTCTTAAATATATTGAAGTCTTCCAGCTTTCGCGGCAGAAGGGACATATGGTTATTATGCTGCACGGACTCGGCGAAAGCAAAAACATCTTCAAGCCTTTGTGGCGAGAGGCGCTGAAAAACGGCTATATGGCCGCGGCAATCAACTATCCTTCCACCCGCAAGAGAATCGACGGACACATTCGCCAGCTTGACTTTTTTATGAATCATCTGGAAGACGTACAGGAAGTTTCTTTTGTAACAAACGGTATCGGCGGCGTCATTTTAAGGAAATTGCTTTCGTTTGATTCGCCGTGGCGGCACAAAATAAAGCTCAACCGGATTGTAGAGGTCAGCCCTCCGAATCAGGGAAGCACTCTGTTTAAGCTGTTGGACAAATACCGGCTTTTTCAACGGGTTCTGGGACCGATTCTGAAAGATGTTACGCCGGAAGCGGCCAAACGCCTTCCGCCGTTTGAGAATCCTCAGCAAGTCGGCATTATCAATTGTGTGCCGGTGTGGAAACGAATCCTGTTTCTGCTGCCCGAAAAATGGCGGCAAATGCTGGGAAGCGGCGAAGATGCCGAACTAAAAGGCGTCAAACAAACAATTACGATAAAAAATACGTTTTTTAATCCTTTTAAAAATGAAGAAGTTGTTCGCAGATGCGTCAAATTTTTGAATCAGGGCAAGTTCTGAAACATGGCGAAAAAATCAAAAAACTGTAACAAATTTTTTTACTTTTATATGCTAGAATAGAGATAGCATGAAGCAGAAGCTTTAAAAAACCGAGGATATGATGAGAGCAATACTGGTAAACATAATCATCTTTATGGCCATTATAGGAGCCTATTATATTGACTTCTTCGGCTGGTTTACCTCTCGTTATGCCTTTTGGGGCGCATTAGCTCTGGTGGCGGTTGTATTTATTATTGCAATAAAAGTTCTGGGCAATCCTTTTGCCGGAGGAGACGACGATGACAATAAATAAGTTTATAAAATATACCTCCCTGTTAGTGCTCGGAACCTGGATGCTGTCTGCTCCGGGCAATGCTTTTGCTGAAAACGAAGCTGTCAGCAAAGATGTTAATGAAATAATCAATCGCTTGATGGCACCTGACGATAACAGCACTGGTGCAAAAAAATTAGAAAATGAAGAATTAGCCAAAATCCGCAGTAAACTGCTTTCTGAGATTAAAGGTCTCCAAAAGACATACAAAGAAAATATGGAAGGGATTGAAAATTATCAGAAACAGATTGAAGAATTACAAAAAAAAGTTGGAGAAGTGGAAAAAGAACTAAATGGTTTTGAAAAGACGGCAATTATCGGCGGCGCCCTTGCCATTATCGGTACAGTCGGTCTGGCAATCGGCACCGGGGGCGTGGGATTGGTTATCGTCGGTGTAGCTACGGCGGTAGGAGCCATAGCGGCAGAACACTATGCCGAAGATCCGGATTCGCTGAGACGCTTGATTAACGGCAGCTATACATGGTCCACACAGCAGCTGATTTCCAATACGAAAACTATTGATGCTTCCAGTATTACTAATGTGGAAGCGAAAGACGAGAAACAGAAACAAGCCCTGCAAAAGGCCCTCAGTGTCGTCCAAGAATACAATGCCGTTGCTCAACAACTTCATAAACTTGGCGAATCTGCACTTTCTACAGCACAGCAACTTGATCAGAAAGTCGAAGAACTTAACAGCATGCAGACAACCATTAAGGCCGGGCAATCTCTTTATAAATATACGATCATGGGTAAAACCAAAGATGGCAAACCCACTATCCTTGCTGAATATTATTTCATAATGGAGGGCGACAAATTCCAGTCCATTACCGGCGTTACCCGCGGTTGTGTGCCGTTGCCGGCCAAGCTGGCAGAATCCAGAAGCTGTATTTACTGCCCGCTATTTAAAACGATTTTCAATGCGGCACAAAGTATGTCCACCAAAGCTTATGACAAGCTGGCCGGGCCGCTGGCCAATGTGATGCTGATTGGTTTTGCCATTGTGATTGCTTTTATGGTTTTGAAAAACGTCAGTTCGTTTACCAAGCAGGATGCACCCAAATTCGTAACCGAGCTGCTGGTCAATATGTTTAAGGTTCTGGTAGCTTATTATATGTTAAAAAACGCCAATATTGTTTACGGCTACATTGTGGGCCCCGTACTTAAAGCCGGCTTTGAATTTGGTTCAAGTCTGCTGTTTGCTGAAAACAAATATCTGGCAGCCTGTGACGTTTCAAAAACACTTCAGAACGTGTCAAACGGGGTTATGCCGGCATATCTTTACACCAATCTGGATTGCTTTATCAGAGCCGTACAAGCCGAAGTGGCCGTTCCGCAGAGCGTCGGTTCGTCTTTAATGTGCGTTGCCCGCAATGCCGGTAAAGAGAGTATCGGACCGGTCCGCAATGTTTTGTGGGATTTCGGCATGATGTTCCAAGGATTTGCCATTTGGGTCATGGGCTGGATTATCTCTTTGGCTTTTGCTTTCTATCTGATTGATGCGACAATTCAGCTGGGCATTATCGGCGCTTTGATGCCGTTCCTGATCGCCTGCTGGCCGTTTAAGGCAACCCGCAACTATACGAGCAAAGGCTGGGGTATCTTTATGAACACATTCTTCGTTTATGTTTTCATGGGATTGGTCGTCAGTATCAACGTTGAATTGCTGGGACAGGGATTAACCGGTTCCAAAGGCGGGTTTGATGCCATTATGAAAGCCTTGAACGGTAATAACGTTCAAGAACTCAAAGAATTACTGGATATCGGCTTTGCCGGCTTCCTGGTCTTGGTTGCCTGCTGTCTGTTTGCCTTTAAACTGACCGGACAAGCTTCTGATTTGGCCGGAACCATGGCCGGCGGCGGCGGACCGAAAATTGGTGCCAACATCGGCGGTCTGGCTTATGGTGCTGCGACAAAAGGCGTTCAGGGGACCCTTAAGACAGGTCTCGGCGCGGCTAAAGCCGTCAGTGATAAAACCGGGCTTACCAATGTTGTCAACAAAGGCAGAGATTGGGCGAAAGATAAAGTTTGGGGTGCTGTCGGCTTAGGACGCCGCAGCGGCGCTGCCGGCAACAAACAGGCCAGACGTTCACAGATGGGCGATCAGCAACAACAGCAAAGCAGCACGGACGGACAAACTCCGCAAACGCAGACAAGACCTGCCACACCGGGTGCACCGAATCCGACTGCTCAGAATCAAATCAAGAAGATGCAACAGGCCGGACCGCGGTCGCAGCAGCCGGCAACACCTTCGCCGCAAACACCGACGAATCCGTCAACCCCGCAAGGCGGTGCCGCTCAAGGCGGAACACCGCACGGAAATCAGGCGGATACGCAGCAGACTCAGACGCCGCAACAGACGCCCGAGCAAATGAGACAGCAGCTGGAAAGCGATTACAACAACACCGCCAACGGCAGAGCCGGCCGGCAGATGATTCAAAACCAGACGGCAGAAGTTGCCCGCAACAAAAAAGCGGAAAACGAAGCTCAGGGTAAAATGAATTATCATAACCGCAGAGCCGATGACTACCTGAAAAAGGCTCAGTCCGCCTCTGACCCGGCTCAGAAAAAGAACTTTGAAAACCTGGCAAACGCTCAGTTTGAAGAGGCCGTCAAAGCCGAAGCCGCCTATAACAAGGCTAAAGCCGACACTCAAAAGGCCCAAAGCGAGCTGGATGCCATAAAACAGGAGAATGAGCGTTACAAGAACCAATATGTTCAAGATGAAATGAAAAAACGCAACCCGAAAAAATAATTATTTTATAACAGAGTAACGACAATGTGGAAAAGTATTGACATAGGACGAGTTTTGAAACTGCTGCTGGTGGTTGCAGTCTCTATGTTCATGCTTACCGCCTGTGCCAGTGACGATAAAAACCCGGATACATCGCGGGCAGCCGTAAAAGGGGACGTTGATGAACAGAGCATCGCGCAAGATCAGGCAACATGCTGGCAGGACTCTATCATTGAACTGCTTTATGACAACATGGGCAAAGTGGCAATGGGAACCTATAACAAGATTACTTCCGGCGCCCTGACTTTCATGATGGTTGCCTTTGCGGTTTGGCTTTCTATCCGCCTGCTGAAACATGTCAGTTCGTTTACCGAAGAAAACATCGGAGAGACCTGGACCGAAATTGCCCGAAAATTCTTCCTTTGTTTTGCCTGCGGTTATGTGGCATCATCTCCACAGCAGCTGCTGTTCTTCATGAATGACATTATTTTTCCGGTTTATAACGCGTTTCTGGAATTTTCAAGCGAATTGCTGGCTCACGCCTCGCTCAGCGACAGCAAGGCCAATTCCATAAAAGTTTTCGGATTTAATTTTACCGCAGGCAAATCCATTATCTGCAAATTGTCCGACGCTGTTGCCAATGCCGATTTGAGCGGTTTCCCCGAATCGCCGAAAGAGATGATGAAATGCATGGTCTGTGCCATGAATGACCGGATGAATCTGGGACTGGCAATGGCTTATAAGGTCTTGAAAGCTCCGGGCTTTATGGCCACGATTATCGGTCTGATGATTATCGCCTGCTTTACTTTCGTCAAACTCGGATTTGTCTTTTATCTGGTTGACACTATTTTCAGATTCACGATTATGGTGGTTATGCTGCCGATTTTGATTATGGGATATCCTTTCGGACCAACTAAAAAGTGGCTGTCGCAAGGCTTTGTCACCATTTTGAATTCTGCCGCATTTATGATGTTTATGGCAATTATGATTGCAATTGCCATGCTGGCTTTGGAGCAAATTATCATCGACAATGCCGACATTTTTGAAAACGGCACGGATAAAGATTTCAAAGAATTCAGCATTCCGTTTATGTGCCTGCTGATGATCGGTTTTCTGATTGCTTCTTCCGTTCAGCTGGCGCAGCAGGTAACCGATTCTCTGGTCGGCGGCAGCTCAAAAGGCAGCTTTAACGCCAAAGCCAAAGCAGTTATTATCGGTGCAGCCAAAGTTCTGGGCAGTATCTTTACCGCCGGTGCAGTTGCCGCCGTCAGCAAGGTCGCCGCCGGACGCAAAATTATTGAAAAAGTTCAGAACGGAAAAGCCAAAGTCGCTTCGTTCAAAAACAAAATGAACAGTTTGCGGGGGAGGTAAAAATGACTGATAAACTCCTCAAACATATTTTTAACTTCTTTCTGGCAGGATTTCTTTCCCTTAGCGTTATCCGCCCGGTTAATGCTTGGACGATAAATTTTACTGAAGAAACATGCGGCTCTGCTTATCAAGGCCGTTCCAAAGGAGAAAAAGCTTTTGAGCCTTTGGACACTCAAAAAACGCAGCAAAAGGTTAATGAAGTTAATGCAGCTACAACAAAATTAAAAAATTTTTGCGAAAAATTAGCAAAACACTTAGAACAAAGAGAAGATAATGGTGAAAAAGTAGATACAAATGTATTTCCAACTCAATCTTTTGACTGGGGATGGAAACAGGAAACTGCTGACGAATACAACCAAAGATTTGATAAAATTATTGCTCAAAACCCCAGTTTTAAAAATGAATACGACAGCTTAAAAGCGGAATATGAAAAATTAAACACGGAATTAGAGTTTGCACGTGCCGAAGAATTAGCTGAGCATAAGCGTGCCGTTGCAGCCGGAGAATATCAACCTTGCGGCAGCGAATATCCGCGAGGATGTCCGGAAGGTATGGAATGCTACTCCAGCTACAGTATGTCAGTTCAAGGGACGGGAGGTTCATATTCTTCATCAACATTATCTTATACATGTAAAAAGCCTGAAGATGTGAAAAAACCTTTATTTGGAGAAAAACAGAAACCTGTAGAAAAGGGCACAGATACCAGTACCGTTGTTACAACGACAGCCGGATTTTCTTCTTATACGGTTAAGACTGATGAAACAGGGAAAAACACAACCGAAGAGGACGGCATAACGGTAAAACGCGGGGACAATTCGGCTTGCAGTATTCCCGACATGCAGAAGATGTATCAGTCCACCTGTTATTCCTGCAAAATTATCATGACGCTGATTACGACGTTTATGAATGCCTGCGGTAAAGTTTATGATTTAACCAGAGAAGCCGGAAGCAAGGTGTTGGTTATCGGATCAATGTTGTGGCTGGCCGCATTTGCCCTGAAGCTTGTCTCGGCTTTTACCAACCAAGAACCGATGAGCATTCTCAATACGCTGCTGATCTTCATGTTCAAGGTTGCCGCCGCCTATATCGTAATTAACGTGGGTATCGGCGCCATTGTTGACCTGTTCGTCAATCCTTTGCTGCTGGCCGGTGCCGACTACGGGCTGGGATTGTTACAGGCGGCAAATCAGGGAATAATCAAAGTTGCTTTGACCTCAAACTTTACCTATAACGGTACAGAAATTATTTCTCCGGTAGTTATTAACAAAATTATGGCTTTAACCGAGGGAATCGACAAGACGGTTTCCACCAATCTGGTTATCGGACATGCCCTCACCTGCCACTCTTTTAATGCAGGCATGTTGGAATATACCGGCGGATTATTCGGTGTTAACGTCACTATCCGTATTCCTGACCTCTGGATTTGGCTGTGCGGTGCCGCTATCTGGTTCTGCGGTTTTATGCTGACTTTAGGTATCGGTTACTATCTGCTTGACGTTTGTTTCAAAATCGGATTCTGCATTATGGCACTGCCGATTGTTATCGGTCTCTGGCCGTTCGGGCCGACATCAGGCAAGTTTACATCGTGCATGAGCATTATTTTCCGTTCGGCAGCTTTGTTTACTTTCCTGGCTTTGACCACTTCTTATGCATTATCGCTGATAAGCGTGTCATTAGGCGATTTGACGACTTTCTATGCCAAAATCAAGGCCGGCGATGCGGAATGGGTTTCCAACACCTTTTCCATTTCAGGCGCAAACTTTATTCTGATTATGTTTGCTTATGTTTACAGCATTAAAATGATCGGCGCCACGGTTACCGGTTATGTCGGAAAATTCTTTAACGACAGCACATTCGGTGATGCCTCTCCGATGCACATGAAAGCAACCCAGATGACCGCCTTTGTAAAAAACAAGGTCACTCAGGCCGCGTCTTTTGCCGGCGGCGTTGTCACTCATCAGGCGACACGGGCTGCCGGAGCCGTTGCCGGCGGGGCCGTCAACTTTGTCAAAAACCGGGTAAACGGCGGCAAAGATGCCAACAAAGACAATAAAGACGCAGACAAAAAAGACAATGAGGGCAAGAAAGAAGGCGACAGCCCGAAAGACAACAATAAGCCGAATTAAGCAGGTGTTATTATGGAGACGATGATTAACATATCTAAATTGACCAGACAAGCCGGATTGGCATTTGCCGCCGTTTTATGGCTGGGCTTGAATACGGCCGGCATCTCCTCCGCTCGGGCCGCAGACGTGTCTAATACCTGCGCCGTTCAATTTCATCCCTGTAAAATTAATTCATCAAATTCAAAAACAATTTATCCCAACAGCCGAATTGAAGAAATGCAAAAAGGCTGTCTGAATACTGTTCCGGTTGAAACCAAAGGTTCTCTCAACTCCGTCGGACGAATTTCCGAAGAAGCCTGCCACCGTTCTACCAGTTGCAACAGTTCATACAGCACAAAAGTAAAATATCCCGACGGCAAATGTTATCGTGAACATCAGGGGATGGATGTCGCCGTACCGGAAGGGACTCCGGTTACCGCAGCGGCCAACGGAGTTATTTTATCAATCAGCTCCTGTTACGGCGGCGGCGGCAATACTGTTATTATGCAGCATGAAAAAGCCGGCGGCGGACAATATACAACAACATATATGCATCTGCAAAAATTTGCCGACAAAACAAAAAAAATTGCAGGAACCAAAGAAAAAATCGCCAAAGGAACGACCATCGGCTACGTCGGAACCACCGGTTGTTCGGACGGCACGACCAAACACGGCGCATATGGCGCTCACCTGCATATTGAACTGCGTGACGGCGGCACGGGAAAAGGTAAGATTTTGTCTCCCGCCTGCGCTTCGGCAGATGCTTTGTGCGACGGCAACGTTCCGGTTCCGGAAGCACCGGTTATCGAAAACGATCCGGATCCGCAAATGGTGACGGCGGAAGCCAGTTTAGGCAAATGCGGCAAACTGCTTCCGGCAGATAATCTGTCCGCTTTTCACCAACAGGGTGAATCCGGAGGCGATGCCGGCGCTTTCAACAAATGCTGGGCAGATGATAAAGGCGGCTGTTCTTATGGCGTTTCGCAAATGGTCTGCTACCGGGATTCCTCAAAATGGAATAATTCAACAATGGCCAGTTATTTGCAACATTTGCAGAAGAATGATCCCAGTAAATATAAGGCACTGGAAATAGGCGGCTCATTGCAAAGCACCATTAACGCCGCCTGCAATCCGCCGGCTACGCAATTTTCGCAGAAATGGCAGGCCTTAGCCTCCCAAGACAGTTCTTTCGGAACTTCACAAAGAGAATATATTGAAAATCACTATTTAAGCTACGGCAAAAGTGTTTTGAAAAAAGCCGGCATGGGAAGTTTGCTTAACCGCTCTCCCGAAATGGATATGATTATTTTAGCCGGTGCGGTTGCCGGTGCAGGCCCGATGAGAAACAATTTTCAGGCGGTTCAAAGAGCAATTGCTCCCGAAACCTTTGAAACGGCTTCCGACGAAACGATTATTTCCGCTTATTATGCAAGCTATGCCGAAGTCATGTATTCGGGATATGCAGATAAAACCCCTTATGCCAAACGCGCGGCCAAAGATGAAAAATTAGCGCTCGAATCGTTAGCTATTCGAAAAGAAATGGAAAACGGCTCATCTTTGGAAGAAGCCTCACAAAAAGTTACCGGCAAACGCGCCTGTGAAGAAGACGAATATCCGTCGGCTTCCGTCCGGCTCGGGCAAGCGTCCCGCCCGGCTTATTTAAATGAATATACCGGCGCGGTATCTACCGAATCCGCAGATAAAGGCGATCGCGAATGTAATGTCGAAAGTTATCGCAGCAGTTTCAAGACATGTATTTTCTGTGATATTTTCGGTGTTTTGTTTAATACCGCCAGCTCGGTTGCGAAAAAATCATACAATGCACTGGCAGACGGCGTTATCATGCTGGTTTGCGTCGGCTTTGCCCTCTGGCTCGGCATTACGGTTATGCAGTTTATTTCCTCCATGGAGCAAAAGAATCCGAGTATTCTGGTTAAAACAATTTTGAACAAAGCGTTTCTGGTGCTGATTGTTGTCACGCTGCTGCGTCTCAATTCGGCAGACTTTTTCCGGCTGGCGATGGAGCCGATATTCAATACCGGGTTTAAACTGGCGCAAATTGCGACTGAAGGTGCAAACGGCGAAACCTGTGACGGATCAACGTTTGATATTTTAACCGAAGAAAAAGGTGCAGGCCTTCCGGCCAGTATGGGCGTCAGTATTTTGTGTACAATTAAAACCATTCAGGATAAAATTCTTGATGTTATGACTTTGGGCTCGACATCCATTTGCGTCGCTTTGTATGTCGAATCATGGCACGGCCTTGCCCTCTTCCCGCATCTGGGCTATCTGATTGTCGGTCTTGTGTTGTGGATTGCCGCAATTCTGCTGCTGATTATCTATCCGTTCCTGCTGATTGACTCGGTTTTGCAACTGACGGTGGCGACGGCGCTGCTGCCGGCGGCAATCGGAGCTTACGCTTTCAAATCAACGCAAAAATATGTGGGCAAAGTGTGGGATACGTTCCTTAACTGTATGTTTAACTTTATTTTCCTGTCGCTGATTATCTTTATTCTGACCAACGGTCTGATGGATGTTTTATCAAAAGCAGGGGTTGAGAGCGGCGGAGCGATGTCTGATGTCGGAACCCGAAGCGGTTACAAGGTTATTCTGAGCAATCTGGCATGGTGGGGAACCACATTCCTGAAACTCGTTTTCTATATGATCCTCGGCTGGGCGGTTCTGGGTGAAGCCAATTCCTTTGCCGGAAGTTTCGCCAAGAGCATCGGCATCAAAGACATCGGTTCGAAAGTCGGCGGTTTGGCCGCATCCACGGCAAACACCGCGGCAATCGGAGGGCTCAAAACAGCGGGCAAAGCAACCCGTAAAGTCGGCGGCATGGCTCTTGACCGCGGGCGGGAAGCTTATAACTCATATAAAGTAAACCACCGAGCTAAAAAAATTGAAAACGATGACCGAACGGTAACCGATGCCGACGGCAACAAAACTTTGCAACACCGTACCTGGTACGGCCGCAAGGTTACCGATACGCTGCAAGTTGCTCCGGACGGCACCAGAACGGTTACACGGGCAAAACAGAGCCTGCGCGGCAATAAGGCAACCTCCGTTAACAATGACAAGTTCATTCAGAACAAGAAAACTTATGACAAAGACGGAAACCTTATTCGCGAGGAAACAAGAATGAATACCGCTGCCGGGAAGACATTGCTGAACCGTGACGGCACCCGCAACGAAGTGGCCATTCATGCAATCCGCAGCGGCAGCGGCATGTCCAATGACGATGTCGATAAGGCGATTATGAACCAGATGATGCAGGAACGTATGGGCGGTGTTCCCGGGGCAGATATGAACCGCGAATTCAAAGACCGCGAAGTCAGCCGTACGCTGGATGACCGGGGACGCGAAGTCTTCAGGGTTAAGCAGACCAATGCCGACGGCTCGACCAGCATCTTTGAGATGACCAAGGGTGACAAGCGTGATATGCTGACTTACACCCACATCGGCAAAAACGGCAAAGCCGAAAGCTATGCGTCCGACGGCATCATCAACAAAAAATCAAATTACCGTCTGAACAAGGATGGCACGGTTGATGCCAAGAGCGTTAAAAACAACTATGCCTTTGCCAAAAACTATAATTCGGCACACACCCGCTCAATGGACAGCAACGGCAAATTCAACCGGTCTGTTCCGGCAGACGAAATTATGATGAGCGAAGCGGATATGCAGCTTTTCAGAGAACAAGTCGCCACTTATGGAAAAGACCAGCCGATGGCCGAATTCGGAAAATAAGGCGGCAGCCGTCTTGATTAAAGCCGGGAAGAAATTCCCGGCTTTACAGTTATATTTGTACACAAATTGTCTTTTTTTGTACTATTTTCTTGATTAATATAACGCTTATATTTATGATACAAACAAATTATGAAGTTGTGTTTATTACAATAAAAGGTGGACTCAAATGGAAGAAATTATTTTCCCGAACCAAATCAGAATGTACAGAAGACTTCGCGGACGCTCGATGCAGGAACTTGCCGATCATTTGTCTGTCAGTCTTTCTGCAATCTCTAAAATTGAAAAGGGTTACCGCCGCGTGGACCAGGAGCAGCTGGTTCGTGTTGCCGAATTTCTGGACTGCCCGCTGCAGGATTTATTTGTTAATGAACAGAATTCCCAGCAGGAAGTCGTCCAATCCTGGAGGCGCGAACAGGAGAGAAGAAACAAAATCAACGAAAAAAGCGGTTTGAAAACTTTGGGTGCCGGTTTGCGTCAGATCCGCAACGAAAAGAACCTGACGCTGATTGAAGTTGCCGAAAGCGCCGATATGACCCTTTCAGTTTACCACCGTATTGAAATGGGCCAGCGTGAAGTTTCCGACAAAGAATTTAAAAATATTGCCAAGGCCATCAATATGGCTCCGGAAGAGTTGAAAGAGCAGATTAAAGCTCTGGAAGACAAAGGCATGCTGGAAGAGATTATTCAGCGCAACGATGCCAAATACAAACTGTTGTCCACCCCGCGCGGAGCAATTTCCGCTTTCGGAAATTCCAATCAGGACGGCGTTAAAATTTCAGTTTACGGCGTGGCCGGAAAAGACGGCGACGTTATCATTGAATTCAGTCAGGAGACCAAAAAAGTTCAGCGTCCGCCGCAGTTATACAACAAAAAAGACGCTTATGCCGTTAATCTCTGCACCCGCCGCCTCGGAAGCCTGTTGCCGACACGTTCAATTTTGTTTGTCGATCCGCAGGATGTTGTCAGCGTCGGAGACATTGCCGTTTATTACAGCAATGAAAAAGAAGCCAAAATCGTCAGTATCCGCGAAGATGAAAACGGACAGCTTTACGGCTTGAGATGGAATCCGGACGAACGGATTGAAATCAGCAACGACGATTTGAACAGCCTTCATAAAGTGGTTGCAATCTACCTTTAAGAAAAAACTCCGCTGCGGCGGAGTTTTTTTTGATTTCTGCCGTTTCCGCCCCGTTTTATTAACCTGAAATTTACAACATCAGAAGTAAAATCGGTAATATGGATAGATTTTAAACTGATGAGAGACAGATTCGGGTAAAAAATTGATAGAAACGGCCGGAAAAACAAAAAAGAACTACAATAAAATCGGGACAGAGGATGACCCGGTTATTATTGCGCAGCGCTTTTTAAACATCTTCCGGCAGCTGCATATTTTTACCGACGAAAGAAAACAAGCCTTCAACCAAATGATATTGGAACAGCCAGCAGAAATCCGCGGCATGTTCAGTTCGCTGCCGGGCGGAGCCGTTTTGCAGCAGTATGTTGACGAGCTGGAAGAAAAAAACGGTTTGGTTCGCAGTACGCCCGATGCAGCACCGCAGGCTGATTATGAAGAAGAGACCCGGGCCAAAATTCTGGCAACGGCTTTGGCTGAAGCAAATAACCAGCATCACACTCCCTCTGCGGATACTCAGGCCGAAACGGCACAGATTGCGGCTCAGGCAGCCGCAGAAGCCGCGGCCCGGGCTGCGGCAGAAGCTCAGGCCAAGATAGCCGTTCAGGCTGCACAGGCAGCGAAAGAAGCGGCCGCCGCCGCTCAGGCACAGATACAAGCCCAGGCGCAGGCTTTGGCTCAGGCACAGGCGCAACTACAAGCCCAACAACAGGCACAGCAAACCGGACAGGCCTCTCCGGCCAAAACCGTTTTCCAGCCGATAAGTTCGACGTTTACGGCTGATGCGTCCTTTGCCAAAGAAATCGCCTCGGCGCTCAAAGAAGCTATTGCCGCCAACGACGATATTCGTAAAAAAGATTCCGAAGCGGTTACACAGGCTATTGTTTCGTCGCAAAACAAACTGGCAGAGATCATGGCTCAGAACAACAAGGCCAATATCGAGGCTCAAAACCGGCTGGCGCAAATGCTGGTTCAGAACAACACGGCTGCCAATGCTTCAAGTTCAAACAACAATGCCAACAATATTCAGATAAACACCGCAGCAACCTTTCCGCCGGTGGATGAGATGCTGAACGGCATTGTCAAAATTCAGTCGGAACTGTTCAGAGAAATGGCTAAAACCCAGACCAGCGAGTTGTCATCTATCATTACGCTGGCTCTGAAAGAAAGCCAGCAGCTTTCGACACAGTCGATTATTACAGCCATCAAAGAAATGCAGAAAGAAAACCTGAAATTTCTGCAGGCTCATCCCGTTGTCTATACGGCTCCGGCGGCGCAGGCTGTGCCGGAAGATTACCATGTTTCGCCGGTTCCCCGGGCTGAGCCGCTGCGGCCCTTGCCTGACGAAGAAATAAACGCAGCGCCGGCTGCTCCGGTTATTCAGACCACCGATATCAGCAGAGAAATTTTCGGCGACGATACCGAAGACAACGATGATACTGAAATTATTGCCGGCGGTGAAGAAATTGCCGTACAAAAAAAGAAAAAAAAGAAGAAGAAAAAAAAGAAAAACAGTGAAGGTTTGTCTCTGGACAGTCTGGCCTCTTCCCTGTTTGATAAGGTCAGCACACTGACAGACAAAGTCAGTAATCTGAGCGGTAAAAAGAATCAAAAAGAAGAAGATCCCGCAGAAAAAGCAGCAAATGATTTTTCTTTCCCTGAGAAGCAAGAGGCATCAAACGGCGGTCTGGATTTCTCACTGTTTGACAATGATGTACCGTCTGCCGCGGCCGAACCGGAAAAAACCGCAGAACTCTCTCCGGCTTCCGAAGATACTGCCGCCGATGAAGACCAATGGGAGTATGTCGAAGTTCCGGCAGAAGAAATTTTGTCCCAACTTCAGCCGGAGCAAACCGCTCAAACGGAAGAACCGGTCTCTGAGGAACAGTCTTCCGCGGTTCTTGCGGACAATGACGACTGGGGATATCATACGACAACGGAAGAATTTCCGGCAGAAAATATTCCTGCCGAACCGGTAGATTTACCGAGTGAGGAAATTGCCACCGACTGGGGTATTGAGTCCGATACCTCTTCGGCGGAAACGGAAGATATTAGCAAGCCGATACAAAATTCTCCGCTTAGCGAAGACACAGTTTCTCCTGAGGAAACCACGACCGAGCCGGATACCGCCGTAACCGACGAAGCTCCGGCAGAAAATGCCGACGAAGGCTGGGAATATGTTGCGGTTCCCGAAGAAGAAACCGCGGCCGAGCCGGATACCGCTGTAACCACCGAAGCTCCGGCAGAAAATGCCGACGAGGGTTGGGAATATGCTGCGGTTCCCGATGAAGAAAACATTGCCGAGCCGGATACCGCCGCAACCGACGAAACTCCGGCAGAAATTGCCGACGAAGGCTGGGAATATGCTGCGGTTCCCGAAGAAGAAACCGCGGCCGAGCCGGATACTGCCGCAACCGACGAAGCTTCGGCAGAAAATACCGACGAGGGTTGGGAATATGTTGCGGTTCCCGAAGAAGAAAGCGTTGCCGAAAGTGTTGATGGAAATACGGCGGAAGGCGACTGGGAATGGGAGTATGAAGAAGTTTCCGAAGATGACGGCAACACAGCCGAAACGGCACAACCGGCGAACAGCTCCGCAGCAGTTCCGACAGGCCCGGACACTGAAAGCTATGAGGCCCAGGATTGGGAATGGGACTATGAAGAAGTTTCCGAAGACGAAGGAACTTCTGCCGCAGATGCCGGTTCTGCCATTCAAACCCAAAGTGAGGATGAAGGCTGGGAATATGTCGAAATTCCCGAAGACGAGGCCGGCGCCGACGAAGACTGGGAGTATGTCGAGGTTCCGGAAGAAGAAGCCGAGGCAGGAAACGGCGACGGTGAGTGGGAATATGTTGAAATTCCCGAGGGTGAAGAAACATATCAGGCCGAAAGCGGCGAAGGAAGCGACTGGGAATGGGAATATGAAGAAGTTCCCGAAGATGACGGCAGCACAGCCGAATTCCCGCAGCAAACAGAAAGTGCGGAAACAACTCCGACAGACGATCCCTATCGCCCCGAAACAGCTTTGCAAACACCGGCGGAAACCGAAACGACCTCACTAAGCTCGATGTACAGCGGGGAAGTTTATTTTCAGGATAATGTTTATGACAATCTTGAAACCGCCAAGGAGGAAGAAACATTTAAAATTCCCGAAGACATCGGCGACGGGCCCGGTTTGGCCGATTTAGAGACCGGAGAAGCCCCAAATGAACCTTATAAGCCGCAGGGAACCATATAATTGGGTAAAGCTGTGAGAAAACAATTTACAAACCCCGGCGGCTAAATTAAATTGAAAAGACAGTTAAGGAGCTGATATGGAACCAAATAATTTGACGGAACAAAATCCGGTTAATCCGCAGGCTCCGGCTCAACAGCAGCCGGCGCAACCGAAACCGCAGGCCAATCCGGCCGCGGCGATGCCGAATGCGGCTCCGCAACCGGCGGCTGCCCGGCCTCAAACGGTACAACAGCCTCATCTTGGCATATCCCAGCCGCAGGCTCAGGGCGGAGCCAGCAAGGAAAGCCTCTGGTATCTGGACAATTATATTCTGCTCAAAGACTATTATGACCGGACAATTTCCCGGATTGCGGCGCGTTGCGTGCGAATGGGCAATATTGCCATGGAAGAATATCCTTTTTACGGATATATTTTGGATGT
>UMHO01015470.1_pt1 | contig 17951 bp, 14 predicted proteins | sample 1965561 | NCBI WGS metagenome assembly UMHO01 (sample SAMEA4836102, study PRJEB28245) | human gut metagenome | biome: gut microbiome; material: fecal sample | place: Denmark | collected 2008 | reverse complement strand
ATAGATTTTTTGTACGCCGCCGCCCGCCATCGAGCAGAGTTTTACACCTAATTGGGGATAAAACAGCTCATGGCGGGCGGCGGCGTTGCCCTTATCGGCGGCACCCTTGTACCTCTGCTTTCCGGCCTGTTCGGTTAAGCGGCGGGGTTAGCCTATGCAGAGCATACTTGACGCGATTAACGAATGGATAAAGGAAATCCTCATTGGAGCCATTAACGGTAATCTGTCAACTATGTTTGGGGACGTAAACGAAAAAGTCGGAACTATCGCCGCAGAGGTAGGCAAGACCCCGCAGGGGTGGAACGCAAACATATTTTCCATGATACAGAGTTTATCGGAAAATGTGATTGTACCCATTGCGGGGCTTGTCATTACCTACGTTCTATGCGTGGAGCTTATCAGCATGGTAACGGAAAAGAACAATATGCACGATATTGACACGTTCATGTTCTTTAAGTGGTTTTTCAAGGCGTGGGTAGCGGTGTATCTCGTTACCCACACCTTTACTATCACTATGGCGGTGTTCGATATGGCGCAGCACGTTGTTTCCGGCGCGGCGGGCGTGATCGGCGGCAATACGAATATCGACGTTGACGCCGCCCTCTCGTCCATGCAAGCCGGACTTGACGCTATGGAAATCCCCGAACTGTTACTGCTCGTTATGGAAACAAGCCTTGTGAGCCTTTGCATGAAAATCATGTCGGTGCTTATCACGGTTATCCTGTACGGCAGAATGATAGAAATTTACCTTTACTGTTCGGTATCGCCTATCCCATTTGCAACCATGACAAACCGGGAATGGGGACAGATAGGCAACAACTACTTAAAAGCCCTGTTCGCTATCGGTTTTCAAGGCTTCCTCATAATGATATGTGTCGGCATTTATGCGGTTTTGGTAAACAGTATGATTATTGCGGATAATCTTCACAGCGCAATTTTCTCCCTTGCGTCCTATACCGTGATTTTGTGCTTCTCTTTATTCAAAACAGGCACACTTGCGAAGTCAATTTTTAACGCCCATTAAGGCAGAAAGGAGGTTTTCACTTGGCGTATGTACCCGTACCCAAAGACTTATCAAAAATCAAAACGAAAGTCGCTTTTAATCTGACAAAGCGGCAGATTATATGTTTTGCGGCAGCCCTCGCTATGGGACTACCGCTTTTCTTTTTGCTCAAAGACAGCGCGGGAACAAGCATGGCGGCATTTGCAATGATTGTCGTTATGCTTCCCTGCTTCCTCTTGGCAATGTATGAAAAACACGGGCAGCCCCTTGAAGTCGTGATAAAGAACGTCATTCAGACAAAGTTTATCCGACCAAAGGAACGCCCCTATCAGACGGAAAATTTTTATGCCGTCATAGAAAAACAACGAAAACTGGAAAAGGAGGTATCGGCTATTGTCAATGGCAGAACGAAAAACCATGACCCGCGCGGTAAAAAATCCCGTGAAGCGTAAGCTGACCCGCGCAGAAAAGAAAGAAATCGCCGCCGTGATACAGGCGGCAAAGGGCGACGGGAAGCCCCACACCGCACAACAGACCATTCCCTACTTGCAGATGTACCCGGACGGGATTTGCAGGGTAACGGAAAAGAAATACAGTAAAAGCCTTGTCTTTGAAGATATTAACTATCAGCTTGCACAGGCAGATGATAAGACCGCCATTTTTGAAAACTGGTGCGATTTTCTCAACTACTTTGACGCTTCCGTATCGGTGCAGCTCTCTTTCATCAATCAGGGCGCAAGAAAGGAAAAGGCACAGGCGGCTATCGAAATCCCGGCGCAGGACGACGCTTTTAACTCTATCCGCAGGGAGTACGCGGATATGCTGAAAAATCAGCTTGAAAAAGGCAACAACGGACTGGAAAAGTGCAAGTACATTACCTTTTCCATTGAAGCGGACAATCTTGCGGCGGCAAAAGCACGTCTTTCCCGTATCGAAACCGACGTACTCAATAATTTTAAGGTGCTTGGCGTAACCGCCCGCCCCATGAACGGACAGGAACGCTTGAACGTGCTGCATGGGATTTTCCACCCGGAGGGCGAGCCGTTCCGCTTCTCTTGGGACTGGCTTGTACCGTCGGGGCTCTCTACAAAGGACTTTATCGCCCCGTCCTCGTTCCGTTTTGGCGACGGCAGGACGTTTCGCATGGGGCGTAAGCTCGGCGCGGTTAGTTTCCTTGAAATCCTCGCGCCGGAGCTGAATGACCGTATGCTTTCGGACATTCTCGACCTTGAAAACGGGATAATCGTCAATCTGCATATCCGCAGTATCGACCAGAGCGAAGCAATCAAGACTATCAAGCGCAAGATAACCGACCTCGACAAGATGAAGATTGAGGAACAGAAAAAAGCGGTACGCAGCGGGTATGACATGGATATAATTCCGTCCGACCTTGCTACTTTCGGCAGCGAAGCAAAGAACCTGTTGCAGGATTTACAGAGCAGAAATGAAAGAATGTTTCTGCTGACGTTCCTTGTGGTAAACATGGCAGACACAAAACGGAAGCTGGATAATGACGTATTTGCTACGGCGGGCTTTGCACAGAAAAACAACTGCGCTCTGACCCGCCTTGACTATTTGCAGGAAGCGGGCTTTATGTCCTCTATCCCTCTTGGAGAGAACCTTATCCCCATTCAAAGAGGATTAACGACCAGCAGCACCGCTATTTTTATCCCGTTCATCACACAGGAGCTTTTTCAGCGGGGCGCAGCCCTTTACTACGGCTTAAATGCGCTGTCAAATAACATGATACTCTGCGACCGCAAGAAGCTGAAAAACCCCAACGGGCTTATTCTCGGAACGCCGGGAAGCGGTAAATCCTTTGCGGCAAAGCGGGAAATGACAAATGCTTTTCTCATTACCGACGACGATATTATTATCTGCGACCCGGAAGCAGAGTATTTTTCCCTTGTGCAGCGTTTGGGCGGGCAAGTGATACGCCTGTCGCCTGCCGGAAAAGGCATTGACGGCAAGCCCCAGTATGTGAACCCTATGGATATTAACCTCAACTACTCCGAGGACGACAACCCGCTTGCCTTGAAATCCGACTTTATCCTTTCCCTCTGCGAGCTTGTTATCGGCGGCAAAGAGGGCTTGCAGCCCGTGGAAAAGACTGTCATTGACCGCGCCGTTAGGAATGTGTACCGACCTTTCCTTGCAGACCCCGACCCGGCAAAAATGCCGATTTTGGGCGACCTTTACAACGAGCTTTTGAAGCAGCCGGAGCCGGAAGCTACCCGCATTGCGGCGGCAATGGAGCTTTATGTTTCCGGCTCTCTGAACGTCTTTAACCACCGTACCAACGTGGAGCTTTCAAACCGTCTTGTCTGCTTTGATATTAAGCAGCTTGGAAAGCAGCTCAAAAAGTTAGGTATGCTCATTGTGCAAGACCAGGTGTGGAACCGCGTTACCGTCAACCGCGCCGAGAAAAAGGCGACCCGTTACTATATGGACGAGTTTCATTTGCTTTTGAAAGAGGAACAGACCGCAGCCTATTCCGTGGAGATTTGGAAGCGTTTTCGTAAATGGGGCGGCATACCGACCGCTATCACGCAGAACGTCAAAGACCTTTTAAGCAGCCGCGAAGTCGAGAATATTTTTGAAAATTCCGATTTTGTCCTCATGCTCAATCAGGCACAGGGCGACCGGGCTATCCTTGCAAAGCAGCTCAACATTTCCCCGCAGCAGATGAAATACGTTACCCATACCGAAGCGGGCGAGGGGCTTATCTTTTACGGGAATGTGGTGCTGCCGTTCATTGACCGCTTCCCGACGGATACCGAGCTTTACCGTCTGCTTACGACAAAGCCGGAGGAAGTGAGCAAAGCATGAAAACAGACGTAATCATCAACCGCGACGCCCTCTATGCCCTGCGGGAGCTTCCGAGTGAAAGCGTGAATTGCTGCGTAACAAGCCCGCCCTACTATGGACTTAGGGACTACGGGCTTGATATGCAGATTGGACGGGAGGACACGCCGGAGCAGTATATCGGGCGGCTTGTGGAAGTGTTCCGGGAGCTGCGCCGGGTACTCAAAGACGACGGGACATTTTGGCTGAATATCGCAGACACATACTGCGGCAGCGGCATGAAAGCGGGCTGCAAGCAAAAAGATTTAATCGGTATTCCGTGGCAGCTTGCTTTTACCCTGCGCTCTGACGGGTGGTATCTGCGGAGCGATATTATCTGGCTGAAAGAAAACCCCATGCCGGAGAGCTGCCGCGACCGTCCGAGCCGCTGCTATGAGCATATCTTTTTACTGACGAAATCAAAGAAATACTACTATGACGCTGCCGCCATTGCGGAGCCGATCGCGCCGGGAACGGCTGCGCGGTACCGGCAAGGGCGCGGCGCAGGACACAAATACGCCGAGGAAGTACCGGGACAGGGCAAGGTACAGGGTATCAACAAGACCCGCAGCGGCGGCTATTATGACGACGCCCTTATGCCGACCACAAGGAACAAGCGGGACGTTTGGCTTATCAATACCGTACCGTACAAGGGCGGGCACTTTGCAGCCTATCCCCCGAAGCTCGCGGAAACGTGCATACTTGCAGGCTGTCCTAAAGGCGGCATTGTCATTGACCCGTTTTTCGGCAGTGGCACCACCGGGCTTGCAGCGAAAAGCCTTGACCGCCGCTATATCGGCATTGAACTGAACGCCGAGTATTGCGCCCTTGCAGGGGCGCGGATTGGAGGTGGTAACACTTGAAAGACCCATTAAAGCCCCGTGATAAAATCACGCAGAAAATGACCCGCGACGGGCTTGTGGAAGTAAACGAAACACAGCAGACCGCCGAGCGTATCAGCAAACGGACGCAGGACGCGGATTTTCAGAAAAGCCCGGAGCAACAGGCAGCACAGGACGCAGCGCAGCTACAAGGTGCAGCTTCCCCGACTTCTCCCTTGCCCCATGTGCCGGGAGCTGCCCCCAAAGCGGACACAGGCAAAACGGAGCGCGTCATGGAGCATATCGAAGCCGCCCATACCCGCAAAGCGTCTAAAAAAGCGGTACGAAAGGCACAGGCAGAAGCTACCGCCGGGACGAAATCTTCCCGGCTGCAATTTACCGACGAGGAACGCGCTGCCCCGGAGCTTGAAAAGTATATCAAGAAATCCGATAAAGCCGCTGACCGCTTGGATAAGGCAAAGGCAGCTATCCCTAAAGAAAAGAAACTGGTAAAAGAGCGCACCTTTGACGAAACCACCGGGAAAGGCAAGACCCGCCTGCACTTTGAGGAAAAGGACAAGCCGCCCGGATTTAAGGAAAAACACAGCCCCTTATCCCGCCCCGCACAGGAAGCCGGGATTTTGGTACATAACAAAATCCATTCTGTCGAAAAGGATAATTCCGGCGTGGAGGGCGCACACAAGAGCGAGGAAGCCGCAGAACGGGGATTGAAGTACGGGGCGCGGATAATCAAACAGGGCTACCGCAGCCATAAGCTGAAACCCTACCGGGAAGCGGCAAAGGCAGAAAAAGCGGCTTTTCGGGCGAATGTGGATTTTCAGTATCACAAGACCCTGCATGAGAATCCGCAGCTAACCAGTAACCCCATTTCCCGGTTTTGGCAGAAGCAGAAAATCAAGCGGCAGTATGCAAAGGAAGCCCGCAATACCGCAAAGGGTATCAAGGGCGCGGCAGAACGCACCCGCAAGGCGGCAGCCAAAGCCGCCGAGAAAACAAAGCAGACCGCAGCATTTGTGGCAAGGCACCCGGCGGGTGTGGCAATCGCTGTCGGGGTGCTGCTGCTCTTTATCATGGTTATGTCCGGGCTGTCCTCTTGTGGGGCAATGTTTTCCGGCACGTTAAACGGCGTGCTTGGAACGTCCTATACGTCCGAGGACAGCGACCTTGTGGAAGTGGAAAATGCCTATGCCGGACTGGAAAGCGGGCTGCAAAACGAGATTGACGCTATCGAAAGCACCCACCCCGGCTATGACGAGTACCGCTATGACCTTGCAAATATCGGGCATAACCCCCACGAATTAGCGTCCTATCTGACCGCAAAATACCAAAGCTACACCCGCGCCGAGGTACAGAGCGAATTACAACGGATTTTCAATCAGCAATACAAGCTGACGCTGACCGAGGAAGTGGAAATACGCTACCGGGAGGAAGAACGCACCGACACATGGACAGACGAGGACGGCAACGAGCATACGGACACCTACACGGTACAAGTGCCTTATGAGTATTACATCTTAAACGTCAAGCTGACGAACACCCCGTTATCCACGATTGCAGAAAACAATCTGACCCCGGAACAGCTGGAAATGTACCGGGTGTACTTACAGACAAGCGGAAACAAGCCCCTTATCTTTGGCGGCGGTTCTTCCGATACTTCCGCGTCCGAGGATTTAAGCGGCGTGGATTTTGTGAACGGAACGCGCCCCGGTAATACCGCTATCGTTGACCTTGCAAAGCAGCAAGTCGGAAATGTGGGTGGCTATCCGTATTGGAGCTGGTACGGCTTCAACTCCCGCGTGGAATGGTGCGCCTGTTTTGTGTCCTGGTGCTACGGGCAAATGGGACTTTCCGAGCCGCGCTTTGCCGCCTGCCAGTCGCAGGGTATTCCGTGGTTTACTTCTCACGGACAATGGGGAGCGCGGGGTTATGAAAACATTGCCCCCGGCGACGCTATCTTTTTTGACTGGGATTTAGACGGCAGCGCAGACCATGTAGGACTTGTTATCGGCAGGGACGAAAGCCGCGTCTATACCGTGGAGGGCAATTCCGGCGACGCCTGCAAGATTAAGAGCTATCCCCTTGACTATGCCTGTATCAAAGGGTACGGGCTGATGAACTGGAACTGACACATTTTTTGAAAATCGAAAGGAGAAAAATTTTATGGCAATGAGTAAAATCGAAAGAATTGACAAGGAAATCCAAAAGACCCGTGAGAAAATCACGGAGTATCAGAACAGGCTGCGCGGACTGGAAGCACAGAAAACCGAAGCGGAAAATCTGCAAATCGTTCAGCTTGTGCGCTCTATGCGCCTTACCCCGCAGGAGCTTACCGCTATGCTTGCGGGCGGAGGTATTCCGGGCATTGCCCCTATGCCCGCAGACTATGAGGAACAGGAGGACAATGCAGATGAAGAATAAAATCCTTGCAAGCCTTACCGCACTTTGCGCCGCCCTTGTCCTTGTGGGCGGCTTTTCCTTTACCGCCTATGCACAGACCCCGACGGAAGAAACCGACGACAGCGGCGTAATCGTGGAAACCGAGCCGCAGCCCCTTACCCCGGAGGGCAACATGACCCTTGTGGACGACATCGACGGGGACGCTGCCGAGGATAAACAGTTTATCGTCGTGAAAAGCAAAGGCGGCAACTATTTTTACATTATCGTTGACCGGGCAGCCGAGGGCGAAAATTCCGTCCACTTCCTAAATCAAGTAGACGAAAGCGACCTTATGGCAATTATCGGGGAGGAACAGACCGAGCAGCCCCCGGCTGTCTGCAACTGTACCGAGAAATGCAAGGCGGGCGAAGTAAACACCGCCTGCCCCGTCTGCTCTGTCAACATGGATAGCTGCACAGGCAAGGAAGCCGCGCCGGAGGAACCCACCGAGCAGGAGCAGCCCCAAAACGGCATGGGCGGGCTTTTGATTTTCCTTGTTGTGGGATTTCTTGGCGGCGGTGCAGCCCTCTACTACGTTAAGTTTATGAAACCAAAACAGAGCGTGAAAGGCAGCACCGACCTTGACGAGTTCGATTTTGACGAATACGACGAGGACGAGCCGGAAGAAGCTGACCGCGCAGACACCGAACAGGAGGACGAGGACGAATGAAACTTGTGATTTGTGAGAAACCCAACGTCGGGGCGGCGGTTGCCGCCGCCCTCGGCGTTACGGGCAGAAAAGACGGATATATCGAGGGAAACGGCTACCTCATTTCTTGGTGTATCGGGCATTTGGTACAGCTTTCCGAAGCTGCCGCCTATGGGGAGCAATACAAAAAGTGGACTTATGACAGCTTACCCATTCTGCCGCAGGAATGGCAGTATACCGTAGCAGCCGACAAGGGAAAACAATTCAAAATCCTAAAAGACCTCATGCGCCGCGCCGACATTTCGGAAGTCGTGAACGCCTGCGACGCAGGACGCGAGGGAGAATTGATTTTCCGATTTGTCTATGAAATGGCGGGCTGCAAGAAACCCTTTACCCGTCTTTGGATTTCCTCAATGGAAACGGGCGCAATCAAATGCGGCTTTGAAAACTTAAAAGACGGGCGCGGATATGACGCCCTCTATCATTCTGCTTTATGCAGAGCAAAGGCTGACTGGCTTATCGGCATTAACGCAACCCGTCTTTTCTCCTGCCTGTATGGAAAGACCCTCAATGTGGGGCGCGTCCAGACCCCGACCCTAAAAATGCTTGTAGACAGGGACGCTGCCATTACAGGCTTCAAGAAAGAAACCTACTACCATGTGCGCCTTATACTCTCCGGCGCAGAAGCGGCAAGCGCGAAGATCTGCGCCGCTGATGAAGCAAGCAGACTGAAAGCAGCCTGCGAAGCGTCGGCGGCTGTCTGTACTTCCCTTGTGAAAGAAAAGAAAACTATTGCCCCGCCGAAGCTTTTTGACCTTACCTCTTTGCAGAGGGAAGCAAACCGTATTTACGGGTACACCGCAAAGCAGACTCTTGACCTTGCACAGACCCTTTATGAAAAGAAGCTCTTGACCTATCCGAGAACGGACAGCAACTATCTGACCGATGACATGGGCGACACGGCAAAAAGCATGGTAACGCTGCTTGGCGGCAAGCTGCCCTTTATGGAAGGTGTAGTCTATGAGCAAAATGTTTCTCACGTTCTTGACAGCAAAAAAGTATCAGACCACCACGCCATTATCCCCACAATAGAGCTTGCAAAAGCTGACCTTTCCGCGCTGCCGGAAAGTGAAAGGAATATCCTTACCCTTACCGGGGCGCGTCTACTTATGGCGACCGCAGAACCGCACGTTTACGAAGCGGTAACAGCGGTTTTCTCCTGCGCTGACCATGACTTTACGGCAAGAGGAAAGACGGTAATCGCTGCCGGGTGGAAAGAGCTTGAACGGCTTTACCGGGCGACCCTCAAAAAGAAACCCGACAGTGACGACGAGGAAAACGAACTTGCGTTAGATGTGCCGGATTATACCGAGGGGCAGACCTTTGAAAATCCTGCCGCAGCGGTTACGGAGCATGACACCACGCCACCGAAGCCCCACAACGAAGCAAGCCTGTTGTCTGCTATGGAACGCGCCGGAAATGAGGACACCGACCCGGATGCAGAACGCCGGGGACTTGGGACACCCGCCACCCGCGCCGCTGTCATTGAAAAGTTAGTAAAAGGCGGCTTTATCGAGCGCAAGGGCAAGCAGCTGCTTCCTACCAAAGACGGCACAAACCTTGTCTGCGTCTTGCCGGATAGCTTAACTTCTCCGCAGCTTACGGCTGCATGGGAAAACAATCTGACGCAGATTGCAAAGGGCAACGCCGACCCTGCCGCTTTCATGCAGGGTATCGAAGCTATGGCGCAGGAGCTTGTAAAAACCTATGCTTCCGTGTTAGGCGAGAAACAGGAGCTTTTCAAGACAGAAAAAACAGAGCTTGGGAAGTGTCCCCGCTGTAAATCCCCGGTCTATGAGGGGAAGAAAAACTACTACTGTTCCAACAAAGAGTGCGGCTTTACCATGTGGAAAAATGACCGCTTCTTTGAAGAACGCAAAACCACCTTTACCCCGAAGATTGCCGCAGCACTTCTTAAATCCGGCAAGGCAACAGTCAAAAAGCTGTATTCCGTAAAAACGGGCAAAACCTACGACGGAACGGTACTTTTAGCCGACACGGGCGGTAAATATGTGAATTACAAAGTAACCATTTCAAAGAACAAACAACTGGAATAGCAAGCATAGGAAGCGGGTACCCACTTCCGTAAAATCCCTGCCACTCTTACCGAGCTTGGCGGGGATTTTGCTTGTTGGGAAGTTTCCCAAACCCTCTAAAAATCCTCAAAAATCTTTGGCAGAAATGTGGGCGCACCGTAGTAGGACTATGTAACCACAAACGCAGCGTCCGCGCTGCCATACGCGAAAGGAGGTTTTACACATGGCAAGTTTGCGCGACAGCGTAAAGGACTATCAAGAGGAACTTAGGGACGGTATTGCATGGGTAGCATTTTGGAAAGAGGGACGTTCATGGAAAGCCGAGCTGTTTCATCTTGAAGTGGACGGTACTTTAGAACCGTTTGACAGGAGCCGGTTAGAGGAAATCAAAGCGGCTGACCCCGCCGCCGTTATTCTAAACGGCTACTACTGCGGGCATTTAGGCGAGAATATGAGCCTTGACGAGCTGACCGCCGGAGTGCGTTATCACTATGAAAACGGCAGGAATGACCTTGACGGTTTTATCGGGGCACATGACGACAGGCTTCCCCCGGAGGTTATCGAGGAAGCAAGAGCCGCCGCCCATGCAGCGGGGCTTCCATTTTCCGAAAAGCCCTACCGGGACGGGGAAGATTTTGACCCTTATATATTTGACGGAAGCATGAGCATTGAGGACTACGAACTTATGCACCGCATGATTGAAAAAGAAAGGAGCGAGCAAATGGACGAATGGAAAACAGGTTATTCCTCATACGACCATGACAGACTGGACGCCGCCGACAAGATGAAGATTGAGCGCGGTATCTATTTTGAAACGAAAGACGCGGATATTTCCCCGCTGACCGCCTTACCCCTTGCCGAGCTTATGAAGCTGCGGGAGGAAAGCGCGGCTGCGGAGCAGACTGTATTTGAAAATCTAAAAGTACAGGCTTCCGCATGGGAGGAACAGGCGGGAAAGACCCTGCTATTTGACAAGACGATTGAGTATGCGAGAATACCCGAAGTGAAGCATACGGCGAACAAGTGGCAGGACGAGGACAACGACCGCCACACCATCAGCAACCGGGTATATAAAATGAGCTACCATGTTTACGAAAATACCCGTTACGACAAGGCAGCACAGAAATCTATTCCATATTCCTATACGTTATCTTGGAACATCTACACCAACAGCCCCCACGGGTACGGACAGGCGAAAATCGCCGGACAGGACAGAAAGGTATTTGCTGACCGGGCGGCTATGGAAAAATATCTGAATGGGCGTATCAAGGCGTATGAAAAACTTTTTACGGAAATCTCCCCGGCTATCCCGCAGGAATACGCGGAGCAGTTTAGGGTAAACGGGCAGCTCTTACCGGGCTACACCGTAGAGGGCGAGGAAATCAAGCAGCCCGCCGCCGACATTCCCGCTGCACCGAGAACCGAGCCGGGACAGGAAACGGAACAGTTTGCAATCCTGATTGACAGCCGCACCCGCTTTGAAACGGGAGAACCGGGCGGCTGCTGGCTTTCCATGCCCGCCACAAAGGAGCAGCTTCACAAAGCTATGCGAAGCGTCGGCATTACCGCTGACAATCCGCAGGATTTTTTCATTCACGGGTACTCTGACCGGGAGGACAGGCACATTGCCTTACCGTATGACATGGTATGCGCGGCACAGGTGGACGAGCTGAATTTCCTTGCGGCACGACTGGAAACCCTTGACGCTGCCGGGATTGCCGCGCTGAACGCAGCCACGCAGCGAAAGAACGGTTTTGAGAATATCGGGCAGCTCATTGACTTTACCTATAACGAGGACTTTTTCGTGCATATCCCCGAAGTCCACACGCCCCGCGAATTAGGCGACTACTATCTAAATAAATCCGGCATGGTACAAATGCCCGCTGAATGGAAAAACAGCATTGACCTTATCGCCTTTGGACGCAATGCCGCCGCACAGGAAAAAGGCAGCTTTACGGAATACGGCTACCTTGTGGAAAGCGGTGACGCATGGGAGAAACACTTTGAGGGGCGCGATGTGCCGGAGGACTACCGCATTATGAGCTACCCGCAGCCGACCGTCGAACTGGACGCAGCCCCGGTAGTACAGGCGGCTGTTCCCGAAGCGACGCCGCAGGAGCCACGCCCGGTTATCCCCATTGTCTTAACTTCCGAGAAACCCGCCGAAAAGCTCAAAGAGATTACCGACCGTTTGGAGCAAGGCATTACGGAACTGTTTGACAGCGAGCGTTACAAGGAATATCTGCGCGTCATGTCAAAGTTTCATAATTACAGCTTTAACAATACGCTGCTGATCGCCATGCAAAAGCCCGACGCTTCCCTTATCGCCGGATTTTCCGCATGGAAAAATAACTTTGGACGAAACGTGATGAAAGGACAAAAGGGTATCAAAATCCTTGCCCCGTCGCCGTTCAAGATTAAAAAAGAAATGGAGAAAATCGACCCGCAGACGCAAAAAGCCATTATCGGCAAAGACGGAAAGCCCGTAACCGAGGAAAAGGAAATCACGATACCCGCCTTTAAGGTGGTATCTGTCTTTGACGTATCGCAGACCGAGGGCAGGGAAATCCCCGATATTGCCGTAAATATGCTGACCGGGGACGTGGAGCATTACAAGGACGTTTTCGCTGCCCTTGAAAAGACTTCTCCTGTTCCTGTCGGCTTTGAAAAAATCGAGGGCGGCGCACATGGTTACTACCACTTGGAGGACAAGCGTATTGCACTTGACGAGGGTATGAGCGAGCTGCAAACCTTAAAGACCCTTATCCATGAAATCGCCCATGCGAAGCTGCACGACATTGACCTTAACGCACCCTTAGAGAACTTGGAGAACAGACCCGACCGCCGCACCCGTGAGGTACAGGCAGAAAGCGTTGCCTATACCGTGTGCCAGCATTACGGGCTTGATACTTCCGATTATTCCTTTGGGTATGTTGCCGGGTGGAGTGCCGGACGGGAGCTTGCCGAACTGAAAAGCTCTCTTGAAACAATCCGCAGCACCGCAGCGGAAATCATCAACAGCATTGATGAACATATCGCAGAGCTGCAAAAGGCACAGGAACAGGCGCAGACTTCCGAGGTACAGGAAGTAACGCAGGACGCGCCGCCGCAGGAGCCGCCGGAAATCCCCGCACCCGACGCCACTATCAGCGTAAAGGAAATGCAGGACTACGGCTATTCTTGGGACGGTATGTTTCCTTTGAAGCAGGAAGCCGCCGAGCGTCTGTTTACCCAGGACGGTATCGAGATTTTCCGTATCTATGAGGACGGAACCGAGGGAGCCGTTACCAGTCTGACCGATTTACAGAAACACGCAGAAAAAGGCGGTTTGTTCGGCGTGGAAAAGGAAACGTGGGAAGCCCTGCATGAATACAACGCCATGAAACAGCAGCTACGGGAAAGCGAGCCGACAAAAGAAGCTCTTTTACTCTATGGCAAAGAGGACAGCTACGGGATTTATCAGTTAGCCCGCGGCGACGCCACAAGGGACTTGCGCTTTGAGCCTTACGACCGCCTGCAGGCGGCGGGACACACCGTTGACCGGGCGAATTATGAGCTTATCTATACCGCGCCCCTTGCACATGGAACTTCCCTTGAAGATATTTACACCCGTTTCAATATCGACCACCCGAAAGATTTTAAGGGACACAGCCTTTCCGTTTCCGATATTGTGGTGCTTCATCAGAATGGCGGGAACACCGCACACTATGTAGACAGTATCGGTTTTCAGAACGTGCCGGAGTTTTTACAGGAGAAGCAGCCGCAGCTTATCCCCGACGAGCATTTGACCGGGGAAAGGATTAGAACACCGCGCGGCAGTTTTTCCCTTACGTCTATGAGCCGCGAACAAATGGAAGCCGCCGGATATGGCTTTCATCATCAATCCGACGACAGAAAATATCTGATTATGGGAAACGGTACAAGGGCGTTTGCCGTTGCCGCAGAGCAGCCGGAAAACTACTTGAAAGCTGCCGAGCAGACCACCGAGCAGAACTATAACATGATTGACGGGCAGATAAACAACACCCCGACCGTGGACGAACTGGAAGCAAAGGTAAAAGCCGGAGAAACTATTTCCCTTGTTGACCTTGCGGAAGCTGTCAAGATTGACCGGGAAAACGGAAAAGGAAAGAAAGCCGCAGCGAAAGAAAAGCCCTCTATCCGGGCGCAGCTTAAAGCAGACAAGGAACGGACGGGAAAAAAGAAACCCACGAAGCAAAAATCGCAGGACTTGGAAAGGAGCTGACCTATGAATAAGTTTGAAGATGTGGATGTTATCGCTTCCCTTGAAGCGATTATGAAACAAAATACCGCTTTTTATCAGAATGATTTTGACCTTGATAGAAACATTTTACAGAAAGCGGCGGCAAGCCCCACAGCCGAGGACAGGCGGCTTTTATGGTTTTCCCGCCCGTCCGGGACGAGCTGCTTCCGGGAGCGCGACGTTTTTCTAAAAGGCACAAGACAGCATAACACATGGCGGTTTTACGGGGAACAGACGCGCGATAAAGTCCTTGCCTATGCGGTGGAGCTGACCGGGATTGTAAACGGAAAAATCAAAGGCAATCTCTATGAGCTTGACTATCCGCAGCATTTCCGGCACGTTAAGGAACAGGCATTACCCGCAGATAATTACACGCTGCTCTATGAGCATGGAGAACGGGTGCAGCCCGCCGGACAGTATCTTGACGGCAATCCCGACCCGCAGCTTGGGAAGTTTGAACGCTTTGAAGCGCATCCTAATGACCCGGAAGCATTGCATTTTCTCATGTGGGAGGAAAAGCGCAGCTATGACCGCTTAAAGCCGGGGGATTTCAAGGCGCATATTACCGCATTGCATGACAGCCGGATTGAAGCCGAAGCACAGCGCATTGTAGCGGAAATGAAGCGGCATGACACGCCGAACAGCCCGAACAAGACCCATTTCATGGTGGAGCTTTTCCCGGCGTTCATGCAGCTTGCGAACACAAAGGACATTGACCGCCTTTTCTCCATGCTGCCTTACAAGACCCTTTCCTTTTCCAAAATCGAGGGCAGACATGGGACGTATGCGCTGATTGACAAGGGAGAGAACCGGGACAAAGGGATTAAAAAGCCGCGCCCCTCTGTCCGGGCACAGCTTACCGCAGACAAGAAAACAGCCGCCCCGAAAAAGGCAGCAGCAAAAAGAAAAAATCACGATTTGGAGGTATGAGCATGAATAGATTTACTGTTGAGGAAACAAACCTTTTGAGCATTTACCATGAGGGAAGCAAGGCGCAGCTTATAGAGAATATGACTGCTGCGCTGCCTTACATGGACGCGGGATTACGGGAGCTTGCAAAGCGCACCCTTTCCAAAGTAGGCGCGCTGACCGAAGCCGAGTACAGGGAGCTTGCCGTTTATCCTGCTGATGAAGTATGACCGGGATTAAGCGGCTGTCGCCGCGACAAAGCCGCAAGGTAAACACCCTTGTGAAAAAGGAGTGCTGCAACTGCGAGAATGGCAACTGTATTTTACTGGACGACGGGGACACTTGCGTATGCCCGCAGCTCATTTCCTATTCCCTGCTCTGTAAGTGGTTTCGGATTGCCGTACTTCCTCTTGATAAGCTGCTCTATGCGGAACTCTATCAGACCGAGGACAGAAAGAAATGTACCGTGTGCGGCGCGTCCTTTGCGTCGAAGTCAAACAGCGTCAAATACTGCCCGGACTGTCGGAAGAAAATCACCCGCAGACAGGCAGCCGAGCGCATGAGAAAAAAGCGTACTCTTATTACGCAGTAGGGGCGAAAAAAGCCTTTGATTGCAGGGCTTTTCGGACACAAAAACAAAGAGGTAAAGGATTGATACCTTTACCCCTAAAATCGCGGTTCTACTGCGTAACATTTCAAAAGCTGCACCTATGAGAAAACGGGCGCGGTGGCCAACATATCGGCTGCCGCGTCCGTTCTTTTTTTGCGCTCATTTATCCGCGCTCTGCTTCTTTTTCCCGTTCAGGCTGACGTTCCACTTTCAAAATACTGTCGATATTCTTCTTGATAACCTCGTATTCCTTGACCTGCTTTTTCAGCTTCCCATAGTCGGCATACAGGGCTTCTTTCTGCTCTTGAAGTGCTGCGTACTCTGCTTGCAGGGCGGCAAGGCTTGGTAGCTTGGTTATCCCCGCCGCCTTAATTGCCTTTGCCGCTGCTTCATAGAGAATAATATCGCTCTCATGGGCTGTCCGGTATTTCTCCTTATCTTTTGCCTTGCGGTAGGCAGCATAGGCGGGCTTGGTCTTTTGATAGGTATTGATATTCTTGATAAGCAGCGTCATATCGGTAAGCCGCTTTTCAACCTCTTTCAAGCTGTCCGCTGCCTGTTCGCTTGCTACGGCAACTTCCGCGATTTTCACGGTCAATTCTGCGTACTGTTCAATCTTATGTTCTGTCAAGAAATTCATGGTTTTCGCTGCCTGTTTCAGATTATGGATTTTTGCCCATTGCTCATAGCCTCGGCTTTCCTGCGCCTTGATACTGTTCTGAATATCAATGAGCAGACTAACGCCGCCGCGATCTGCGCGGGGAGCTTTCGCAGGGCGGGCGCGTTTGCCGCTTATCCGTTCTCTGATAGCTTCCTCTGTATAATCTGCGCCGAGGGTTTTAAGGCGGGTAAACCGTTCCTGTCCGGGAGCGCGGCAGGAAATGTATTTACCCGGTTTTATCTCATAGCCCGCAGCTTCTAACCGCAATAGCAATTCCTCAAAACTTGACACTTGGGGAATAAGCGTGTCCACGGCAATTTTGAGCTTGCCTTTCCAACTGGTACCCGTTTTCTCTGCCTGGTACTCCGCATAGCTTTTTCCCTTGCTGCCCCTGTTCGGAGCGATAACAGACAAGCCATGTTCCCGGCACAGCTTATCGCTCATGTTCCGTATGCCGTAATAGCTGCGCTTATTGGAATTGTACTTGTGGTGGTCTACGAAATTGACCGCGCAGAAAATAATGTGGTTATGGATATGCCCCTTGTCAATGTGAGTAGTCAAAACATATTCGTGCTGACCTTTGGTTACTGCGTCGGCAAGCTGCCGCCCGATTTCATGGGCTTCTCTGTAATCGACTTCTCCCGGCTCAAAGGCTTGTATCAAGTGGTGGGCTAAATTGTTTCCCTTATCCAACGCCTGCGACAGAGTAAAGGCAAACTCAATGTCTGCCGTTTCATAGGAGCAGCCAAAGGAGGACACAAGCATTTTTTCATCAGTCTTTGCCGGATTTTGGATATAGTCAAGGGCTTTGTTTAGCGTTCCTTTAATAGGCTTAATCTTTGTAACCGCCATATTTCCGCAAGCACCCCCTTTATTTCTTCTATGTCCTCTTGGTAGACGCTGCCTGTACTGTTCACACGCTTTGCAATCTGATTGACGTTGACGCCGATTTTCTGTATCTCCGCTGTCATAGCTTTTATGTCGGTATGGTCTACTTGCAGGATATACCCGTCAATGGCAATCTTCCTAAGATACGCTGCCATATTTCGGGTGGGTATCAGTTTCATCTTTTCAAGAATTAAATCCCGTTCTGCTTCCGTTACTCTGAATTTGATTTGCACCGTTCTTTTTCGTCCGTCCATGCGTAAATGCTCCTTTCCATTCCGAGGGTTTGGGACACTTCCCAACAAGCAATTTTCAACCGATACGCCGTAGTGCGTGAGGGCGAAAATACGGAAGTGGTACCCGCTTCCTATGCTTGCTACGAATGTTTTTATCCTTTAGGCTCTTATCACCTACTACGGAGAAAAAGCGATTTTGCCAAACTTACGCAAAAGAAAAACGCTGCAACCTCAAAAAAGATTACAACGCTTTCTAAATCCTGTTCAGTTTTAAGTCGGACATTCCTATTCGCCCTCTTTTTCGACTTCGGAAATCTCCTTTGCCGTTGCGGTTACAATCCGTATGCCTGTATCGCTCATACCGTCAAGAAGCGCGTCAAGCTGCCGCCGCTGCGTGTTCTTCTCCGGCGGCGTTTCTAAAAGGAATTGGTCTACGGATATATGGTAACGCTGTATCAGCTCAAAGAATATCTGTAAACTTGGGTGCTGCCCCTTGTTCTCAATGTTCGCAAGGTA
>UMHO01002584.1_pt1 | contig 19552 bp, 23 predicted proteins | sample 1965561 | NCBI WGS metagenome assembly UMHO01 (sample SAMEA4836102, study PRJEB28245) | human gut metagenome | biome: gut microbiome; material: fecal sample | place: Denmark | collected 2008 | reverse complement strand
TTCAATATATTGATTTTTTCCGTTCCATCCCTGCCGCTTAACCCTCATGCCTCGCTTCATCATTTTAATGGCTGTTCCAAAATCGAAGGCAGCCACACCACCCAACACAGGAGTGTTTTCCTCTGTTGCAAAGATCCATTCGTCAGACAGGATATTCTTCAGAGTATATTCAACCCTCTGCGTTTCCCTAATATCAAGCACATCACCGGGCTTGTCTGCATCCTGCGGGCGGCAATGCATCATAATGGTTTCTTTTTCTGCGTCCCAACACCAATATCCGCCCCATGACGGCAACTTAACCTTTGCGCCAGATTTCATTTTTTCAAAAGCTTCTGAAAATTTCATAGTTCAATTCCTTCCTTTTTATAGAAATACCCGGCATCACCCGGCCGGGCGCGGGAGATCCGAATCACCTCCTTACTTCTTCTGACTTTGTGTTCCAAAATAGAAACCTACAATCATCGTAAAAATCGTCAGGTACTCTTGTCCAGAAATCTCACCAGCGCAGGTGAGGACAACAAATCCTGCAGTTAACACCAGTGTCATAATCGATTTAACGTCAATTAACTTTGATATTTTCTCTTTCATCCATTCTTTATCTCCTTTTTCTGCCTTTTATAATCCATAATCTTTCTTTTTTCTCTCTCCATCAATTTTCAATGCTTCTTCTTCACTTACAATCCGCAGTTCTTGACAAGCATCATATCCAATTTTGCAATCTCCATTTCCTCCCATTTTCGCATAAGGCTTGTACAGATAATCCAGATTTCTTTTTTCCTTCATCGTAATCACGCCTCTTGAAACAAACTTATCTGTCAAAAATAGGAGCTTATCATGCCCTAATCCCAAGATCATATCGCTTTGGTTCTTGTCATTTTCGGATATATGATTCTTTTTCCTATCATGTCTACTAATCAAAAACTGGATAAATGAAAAAACTGCATTAGATCCGATTACAGCCAGTATTATTTCTAACTCCACATTTTATCCCTCCTTTTCCGAAAAATAACACCCGGTTTCCCGCGTGCCTATGACTAAATCTATTCCACCAGTTTCCATCCTGCCGGGTATGAATCCGGTGTCCATACGCAGTTATCCATCTGGCAGACGTATTTCTTGCCGTTGTAGGTCACCTTATCTCCGGTGTGGTACGCATCATGCGCTCCGGTCGGCTGAACGAACTGAGGATACTCGTCCACCACTGGAGGGGTAACACTGCCGCCCTCCAATTTCGTCACCCGGTCAGTCAGTTCTAAAATTGCCTGTCCCATCTCAGACAGGTTGGAAAATATGGATTCCAACTGCTTCTGAATATCGTAGCTCTGCTTCGGGTCTGCCCGGCTGCGAGCCAGCTCAATCAGTTCTGTTCGCTGGTCGTCGTCCAAGGTTCCCTGGAGCCAGATAGTATCAATCTTTTTCAGCATATCGGTCAATTCGTACTGACCGGATTCAATTACGTTCTTTACAATCTCGTACATTTATACCTCCAATACCGCGGCGCTGATAGCCGCGATTTTACTGTCTACATAGGATTTTGTGTCTACGGTGTAGGTCAGTTCCATGTTGCAACCGCCTGTGTTGGTGACTTCGGTGGTGCCTGCGTACATCGTGAGGGCGTTGAGTTTGTCCTGTTCAGACTGAGGAAGAGGGATATTCTCTGGCACATCTGCCTTATAATACACTTCCGCCCCTGTGCTCAATTCTCCTGTTGTGGAAAAATATTCTCCTGTGATGCTTTCTGCGCTATAAGACAGAATATGCTTGCTCTGATACACCCAGTACCACACTCCATCCACCTTTTCCAGCTTGTCCCACTTGGTCATGGGCTTCGGCGGTATCAGGGTGATAGACTGCTGCTCTGTGCCACCCTTAATCGTGACGGTCACAGGCTGGTCGGTTATCTCGATGGGCTGTTCCCAGTCAGGAGAGGGGGAGGGGAAACCGCCGGTGTATGGTTCATAAGGTAGCCTGTCCCTTGTTTTTTGCACCATAAGTCCGTCAAACGCTTTTACATCTTCCATGTTAATGATTAGTACTTTTCCTGCGGGAACTGTAATGCTTATATTATCTTTCGTATCGTCTACAACTCCAGTACAAGGCGTATTTCCAGTTGGAATGGCATCTACATAAGCAGCCCTAAATCGAGTACCTACATTTTTCCTAAAAATGTAGTACGTTGTATTTTCAGTGTTTTGAATGATCTTCGAATAATCTTTAGTATTTTTTCCTACCACATCGCCAGCAAAAGTAATAAAGTAATTCGAAATCTCTTGTTCTGGCAGCAACTGTGCTCCGCTCGTTCGCATCTGCTCCGTCTTACCCCACATGGCAAACCTCACAACTGGTACCCTGGAACTATCAGTTACCTTTATACCCCCCAGAAATTTTCTGACTAATTAGGGCTGACTGGATATTCACTAGCTTGGCACTCAACCGCTCTTCCATGTTCTGGATGTATTTTCCAGTATCGGCCACATAGCTGACTTCCATGTGCGCCCCGGCATCGTTTGTGATAACGGTGGTTGGGCAGTTGGTGTGGAGAGAGGAGTAGGCGGCGAGTTCTTCCGGGGTGAGGTCGCGCTCGATGGGGGTATCTAAGACACCACAAAATTCTATATTTGTACCCAGTTTCGCAAATATCGCATTCACTTCTTCAAGCGTTTTAGACGAATCTTTATAATAAAGTCCATCTAAGTGCAAAGCAAATGTTCCTTCAGAACTAGTCCATTTGCTCCATACTGCTATTGTCGAAAGAGAAGGAATATCTCCACGTGCCCATAAAACATTAAAATCTCGATTAAATGATTCACATATACCACTTTCATGTTTTTTTTGAAAAACAATCGTCTTGTTTGGCTTTGTTTTTAAAACCCTCTGCACATACTTCCCACGCCCCAAGTCAACCTCGTCACAAACCCACTGCTGACCGTCTGCGTCCGTGTAGTTGCCATCCTTTGACACTGGCACACCGGGGAGACCGTTCGGAGTGGCGAGAGTTAGGGATTGTGGCTCGACGTAGGGCGTGTAGTTTTTTATATCACCCATGGCAAACATATATTCCAGACCGTCACCTTTAGTTAGTAAATTATAAAAGCCCTTAACGTCTTTATTTCCGATAGACCTACAAACTCTGGTTTGTCCTGCGTCAATAGAGAACCATACGTTCGAACCGTCAGTTGCAGAAAATTTGATATTTCCACCCTGCGACGGCTTCCCGTTCGTCATCAAGGTTATTACTGTATTGGATTTTAAAGGAAATTCATAATAGGTGTTATGTGAATTCGGTTTTAGCAGGTTCCTCCCCGTCACCTCAACCGTAATACTTCCACCCTCACCGGCATTCACAATCGGCACTGGATTTTCCACACTCGGCGTCCCATCCTGCGTACTCTTCCCGAACACCCTCAGCCCCTCAAATAGCTTGTCGGAGCTGTCTGTCAGGATCATAGTCTCACCCTGCGCGGTTTCAATAATGGCATCGGCTTTCTTTTGGCTCAGGGCTTCAATTCCGGCTTTATTCGCCGCAATCTGCTCCCGGTCAGCCACAATTCCAGCAGCCGCATCCTGCACCCTCTTGGTCTGCGTATCGCCCTCTGTGGTAACTGCCTGAACCGCTGTAGTCTTAGCCTCGGCAACACCACTGACTGCCTGTGTGCCTGCCTGCTGCACCGCTGTGGTCTGTCTCTGACCCTCTGCGGAAACTGCCTGCACAGCCGCCTCCTGAGCCTGTCCAACGGCATTAATCGCGCTCTGAGCAAACTGTCCAAACTGCAAAGCGGTATTTTCTACCGCCCGCCGGTCCGCTGCTACTGCTTGCCGGTCCGTGTCCACCGCTCCCCGCATCTGCTCCACTGTCTTGTGGGTCTCTGAAACCTCAACTCGGTCTCGCTCCACTTCTTCCATGGCTGCCTCTGCACCTGCCTCTGCACTCTCAGCGGCGATCTGTGCCTCTTTTGCGGCGGTACTGGAACGTTCTGCTGCCTGTGCTGCTTCGGCTGCATTCTGGGCGTTCTGGGTGGTCTCTGTGACCATCTGGGAGACTGCCTGCTTGTCTTTCGCAACTGCCGCCGCATCCTGCTTTACCTGCTCGGCAATCTGCCCGGCTCCGGAAATCTCGCCCTCAATTTTGCCGGCTGCTGCTTCCGCTGCTTTCTGAGCGGCTTCGGCTCCTTCTCGCGCTGTCTCTGCCCGGTCTGCAGATGCGTTCACCTGCGCAATGGCATCCCGGAAGAGTTCTGCATCTTCTGGTGTGTCATGCCCTTCCGGCTTCGGTCTGCGCTTGACCTGCACGGAAATCCGTTTGATGGTTTCACCGGATGTCTTGTCTGCCAGATAGATCCATGCATAAATCTCATAGGTTGCTCCTGCTGCCTGATTCTCCAATAGGCTATCCGGGATGACTACCTCTGTCACGCCGTCCTTGGTGGTACCTACTCTGGTAATCGCGTCACCTGCAAATTCTGTCAGGGCAAAGTGGATTTCTACCGCTGTCGGCAGCCGTAAGCCCTCTATTCTTAATTTCTGCCCGTAATTCCACTGCCAGAGGCCAGTAGCGCGGGCATAGTCGCTGTTATCTGTAAATACTGCTGTTATCATGTTTGCCTCCGTTGCGATGTCGCAATAAAAAGGGTATAAAAATACCAGGAAATTATTTTTCCTAGATGAAATAAATTTGCGCCGGCACAAAAACCGGCGCTAGCCCTTACTATCAATCATGTTTGCAATTCCTGTGTCCCGGACCGCCTTCCTTATGTCCGGACTGAACAATATGGGGCTTTCCAGGGGTGGCAGGTTTAGTGTACTCATGCCCCTCGCCGGCGCTTAACACCTTGTTTTTCAGCGGCTCGCTGTCTTTTCCAACTGCGGGGCCTGCGTTTACGTGTGGGGTAATAGATTTGTGTTTGATACTCATGGTTTGTCCTTTCTGCCGCGTAACGGGGCGGCACCGTAATATATTAATAATGTAGTTACTCTAAGCGGATACGAATGATCTGCGCGTTCGATACTACATATAATCCCAGCCGAATATACTGGCTGCCTTGCAGCGACGATATGTCAAATACCAGTGATTTACCGCTGACGGATGTGGGCACCGACTTAATTGCAGTTGGCTTGACCGATGAACCCACACATAAACGCTGCTTATCTATATAACTTGTTGTAAACACACCGCTTCGCGCATCCTCAACTATCAACTTACTGTAAGCAGATAAATTTACAGGATTTGTGAAATGCAAATAATAAGTATAAAGTGCTGGGAAGGCAATACAGTCCGATCGAAACTCCATGTTGGAATTTTCTAAATTCATGGGGTTGTTATAGATTCCGCGATAGTACAGGTCGTTTGCATTGGCCACGTATCCCTCAAAGGTTCCAACTACCGAACTACCATCCGGGAAGGTAATCCGCTGACCCTTTTTTATGTAGGCTGCTGGAATATTGATGGCCGGAACTGTGATGTTTCCCAGCATATATTTCCCGATCACCATTCCTGTTTTTGCAGTGGTTCCTGGATTGAGAATTATTCCTTCTTGAGAATAAATTCTCCCATCTACTCGCTTTCCTCCAGACCATCCATAGCTGCCTAACAACATCTTATTTGCATCAAGATTTCCCGGTGTTTGTTTCTCTAAACTTTTTGTAGTCACCATTCCCTTTCCACTGTGATGTCCTCCGGGGATAGTTATAGACTCTCCTGCCGCCAATTCAGTACTGCTCCAGTCCCCTCGTTCCGGCATTTTACCAGATACAATCTCGTCTTTTCCAGAAATTCCAGCTGTCTTTCCTTCCAGGATGTCCGCTTCCAATGCTGTTGCATCGTCACAATCTACCCCACCGGATCCGCCGCCGCAAAAATATCCTCTTGCCATCCTATCACACTCCTTTCAATACAACTGGCAGATTGATTGTTGGTTTTATGTGTTTGCACACAAAAGTTATTTTCCCCATTCCAGAATCATAATAAGAAAGCCATCCAAATTGTTTTTGAAGCAACTTATCTTCCGTATAGCTTGTAGAAGATGATAAATCTAACATGGGAATTGGTGTGTCTTTATCTGTAATTCCTTCAATAACTACTGTTTGACTGTATGGGGCTGAAGCAGACCATCCAGCTATAGTAAGCGTTATATTCTTCTGCTGTCTGGCCTGTTCCATTGTAAGGTATCCTTTCCCCTTCAAAGAATTGATTAGCTGCTCAATTTCTAATTTCTGTTCTCCAAAAAAGCTATCGAATTCTTCTTTATACTTCTGATTCTGCTTCGAAACCGAAGCCCACAACTCTTCCATTTTCAAAACTTCTCTCAAATCTCGAAAATCATTAATTTTATCTACACTTTTTATGTATTGACACCATGGCATCTGATATACAGTTCCGTCATTATCCAAATCCTCCTGCCTCACCGCAGGGTAGGCAGAGGTAGATGTCAATGTCACAAATCTTCCTTGATTAAATTCATCTGTGGTATTTTCCTCTGACAAGTCAATCTCAAAAATCACTTTACAGTACAATTTTCCAGATAAAACTTCCGGGGAAGGTATTTCTTCTGTACCGACAATCTGCACCATTCTCCCAAATGCAATAAAATATCCTTTTTGTACAAACACATTAATTCCAGAAAAACTGATTTCACATCCTTTTGTAATACCGTTGGAATGATTTAAAAATGTATTCATAAAATGTGCAAAATTTGCACTGGTCATCAGCTGTTCCGGAAATGTTATCCCATTGATCATATCCTTTTACCTCCTCAATTTTTCAATCAAAGTAATTTTTAATTTCCCAAACGTCAACAATATCATTCCTGATGTGTTTTTCACTTCTGACTTGGTAATTATTGATGTCCTTACACCTGACTTGGTTCTGATGATGCATTTCCTTCCTACATAAAATCTGGATTCTGGATATAACCGGCTATTCCGATTTAGATAAAATGAAATCTTATGGCTATACTGATTAGAAGAAAACTCATTATATACCTGCTGAAGCATTTCTTCTTCTGTTTCCGTTTCTATATACACACTCTTAGATATCCCTGCTGCCCGGTTCACATCAGTAATATCTTCTGTTATAGAACGGTCTGCAAGCAAGAAAAACTTCCGTTGAGTCATCGGCCCAACTGTCACAATGCCCTCGCTGTCTTCTCGATCCGGAATCTTCCAATTGACCAGCAATTTAGCCAGAACAGAAACAGAATAAGTTTCTTGATAGTCCGATATATCTGTTACTCCAATATCAATAGGTATCACAGCATCATCCCGCTTATGCACTTTAATAATCAACTGATTCTCGTAAAATTCAAAATCCAAAAAAATTCCATAGTACTGTTTCGCGTTACCTAAATAAGTCTTTAAGTTATAAACCCCATTCTCTGTCTCGACTTTCGCTGCAACCATTGTATGGGTTTTTGCGTTTACAGTAATATAGGATTTATCCATAAACGCATCTCCACTTTCAACAAAATTTTTCTTAATGGCCAACACTATGAAATCTTCGATTCCTACTGTTGCAATTAATTTTTCTTGCTCTGCAAAAATTTGTCGGTCAAATAAGCTCTCTTTCTGCAACAATGTAATTGCATATTCCTGTTCAGCGCTGGTGCTTTTGTATGTTTCACAGATACCGATAAATTCTATATGGTTATCGTTCTTGCAAATTACATAATCATCATCATCGATATTTGGTTTCCTTGCCACCGTAATACTTCCTTTATCTGAATAATCAATATCTTCCTTGAATTCGTATTGTTCAAATTCTAGAATATCCTTAATTTTCAAATTCTTATTATCCAGTACATACGCAAGCATAATCACACCGTCCTATAAAATTTATATACAGTAAGCACCGTCCTATTTGTTGCTCCGGTATCTGAGCTGAATCTAATTTCAGAGTCTCCAACCGGCAATTTAAAAAAGTTGCTGTTATTAATATCTAAAGAATCTGCAAAATTTTCTTCATTTCCACTTGCATCCACGCGTAGACAATACAATTTCCCATCTACAGAACTATAAAGAATCTGTTCATTTTGCTGTAAAATAGTCGGAAAGCGAACTCTGTGAATTTCCTTCCCGCCATATACAATAGATATAACTGGATTCTCACAATAACCATGCAATGACACTTCGAACGCAGCCGGCACATGTCCATTATTGTTTATGATAACACTTCTGTTCGCATAATCGTTGAACCTGGCCGGCCATCTATAATCCCATCGAAGTTCTCCCTTCTCGCGCGTAATCACAAATCTGTCAATGTGATCTGAATAAAATAATCCTTTACACCGAAACACTACATCACACTCTAATATCTTTGTCGCTTTTAACTCACTTTTTTCAAGATCAACTAAATCTACATCCCGGTAATACTCTCCAGAATTTATTTTATATACCAGTCTAAGCGTCTGTGTCATATTGATAAAACTGATAAACGCTCCATATGCTGTATAAGGCTTCTCCGTTCCAAAAACTATCGTTCCTTGAATATCTTGCTGCTTCTCTTTTAAAAAGTTCTGGATAAAACTATGCCCAATTTCTGTATAGGATGTTTTCATGCTATACCCTAATCCAGACGGATTAATTAACAATCCGCTTTCTGGATTATTTAGATTCCACCGCACTCCAATGTCATTCTCCAGATAGAATTGCCTTATCATCGTTCCTCCTTAAAGCAGAATCCCCAATCTCTCATTTACAGTCTCTGCGACGATACGTCCGTCCATGTTGATAACGGTCTGATTTTGCAAATTCACAGGCTGCCGTGCCTGAGGCTGATTTACGAATTCAGATATATTATTTGCTAGGCTCTTAATCTCATCTTCCACTAAATATCGATTGTCATGGATTCCTTTTGCCAATCCCTGCATCATGTGGGGCATCCACTCTTCATAATACCGAAGCGGCCCTTTATCCGGCCTGGAAAAATGCAAAAAATCCGTCACGGAGCTTACAACATCATCTACTACATCTCCTAAATCATCCAGCATAGACCGGATCCCCTCAATAAATCCATCGATGAGATCTTTTCCCCATTGAATTGCCTGGGATGGTAATTCTTTAATCCAATCTACAGCTTCTCCAATCCCATCTATGATTGTATCTTTTACCTGTGAAATTTTCCCCCCAATTGCAGACTTTAGATTTTCTACAATTTCAATTGCTTTATCTTTAAGGTTTCCAAACAGCCCAATCGTATTATCTTTCATCACAGTCACAGTTTGCACAACGTTTGTTTTCATTGCATCCCAAGTTTGTCGGATAGCTTCCATACCTGCACGAATTTTTTCTTTGATATTCTCAATCCAGGATGAAATCATATTACGAATATTTGTTACTACATTAGTTGCTATTGTCTTAATCGATGTCCATCCAGCGCTCCAAGCTGACTCAATCGCTGAAATTGTGTTAGAAATCGTCTCTTTTGTTTCCGTGACCCCATCGTAAATATTCGTTTTAATTGATTCCCAAACTGTACTGACAAGGTTTCCTAACCACTCTGTAATAGTTCCCCAATTTGTAAATGCTGCAACAACCAAAGAAATTGCAGCAACAACACCGGCAATAATTCCAATAATCGGCGCAAGAACTGAACTTCCGAATACAGCTACTGCACCTGCTACCGCCGAAATAATCGGCATGAGGGTTCCTAATACCGAAATTATGGTTCCTATTGCCAAGATTATATTCATGAGAGTCGGGTTTTCCGATAAAAATCCCAAAAATCTTTTTACTACATCCATGAGCGGAGGAAGGATCTGACTCGCCAGCTCCATCAGCTGTATCCCAATTGGCGCAAGCTCCTCCTGCAGTTCTCTCATCTTTGCTGTCAGCTCCTGCTGAGGTGTTGTAGTCTGTTGATACATGTTTTGCGCTTTTCCTGATACATCTTCATAGGCAGTTCCAACAGAGCTTAAAGACTGCACAAATCTAAGATTGAAGTCCTCTCCTATCGTACCGAATGCAGTTGCCGCCAGGTTAAGAGCCTCTTGCTCTGTCTGGGCTCGTCCAATATCTTCTACAATAGAATCTATCACTGCTTTCTGGGAAACTTCACCATTCTGCCAGGCTTCAAACAGATTCTGAGTCTCCTGAGAGTATGTTCCTATCGCATCCGATATAGTTCCGTCAGAAAGCCTTGTGGTAACTTCATTGATAGCATCATTCACTTTATCCAAGTTATAGGCTCCGCCATCCAGCCCATTGTTTAAAAGCTGAAAGTACTCTTCTGCAGAATATCCAGCCTGGGCAAATTTTCCGGCATACTCCGCTACGTTATCACCCAACTCATTCGTCTTATCAAGTCCATTTTGGGTTCCCGCAACAATCATATCCATGGCTGTTTGGGCATCTGTACCAAACTGCACCATTAAAGAATTTACTCCCCGGAGAGTTTCATTCATATCAATGCCATACAGTTCATCAAGCGTAATCACCTGCTGAGTAATGTTCTCCATTGTCTGCTGGTCTAAGCCTTCAATATTCTTTTTTACAGAAATCACCGCATCTGATACTTGTCCTAGGCTATCCCCAACACCACCAAGATAAACATTTTCTATAATCGAAGCCGTCTGTTCTGCCTTCGCTCCAGTTTCTCCAAAATATGCCGATGCCCTCGTGGTTGCATTGGTATAATCATCTGCCAAATTCCAGATATACGCACCGGCCTCCTGAGCCTTTGCTCCAAGTTCCTCAATCTGCTCTCCGACCTCCAGAATCGCACCGCCTTTAGCGATATCGCAAATCCCCGAAAGTTTTTCTCTGGCCTGGCTAAACTCACTTCCAGTTTTATTTGATGCATTGCTTGTATCGTCGAGCTGTTCTGATAACTTTTTTAATTCCGCTTCAGTGGCAATAATGTCGCGCTGAAATGCATTATACTGTTCCGGACTTACTGGATTCCCAAATTCTTCGCTTACAGCTTTCGCTTCTTTTTTTAAACCATTTAAGCGCTTTTCTGTTTCCTTTATTTCCTCTTGAAGATTCTTGTAAGAATCAGTATCTATATCCCCAACCTTGTTAAGCAGTTCCTGCTCATCTCGAAGTTCGGCCAGACGCTTCCTGGTTTCATCGATTTCCTTTTTAATCGGATCATACTTTGCTTTCCAAGAATCATAATTTGATGCACTTCTCGCTACATCATCATTAGCCTTTTTCAGAATTTCCAGCTTTTCCTTTGTTTTCTCAATACTTGTTGTTAGAGATTCCTGTTTTTGCCGCTGAAGTTCTGTATTATCCTGATTATTTTTCAGAAGTTTCTCTACTTCAATCAATTCTTTCTGGGATTCTCGAATCTCGGCATTACTTTTCTGTAATGCTTCATTCAGTTTTGTTGTATTTCCTCCGATTTCAATTGTAATTCCAGTAATTTTCTTTTTTGCCATTATTTCTCACCTGCCTTCTGGCATTAAAAAAGACACCCGACATTCCGGGTGTCTAACTGATATTCCATTATTGTTTACATAAATTTAAAAAACAAAAACACAAAAATCCAAATTGCTGTCATAATAAGAATCACACATGGAGCCACTATCCAGTACATAGTCTGCACTCTCCAGTCCCATTCTTCTCCAATTCGCTTATTTTCCTTGCTAATTCGAATGTATTCCAGAATAGAAAGAGGCCAGAACACCAGTAACATCAAATGCATATACCACAATCCTCTAATTTTAGGTTTTCTTGTTTTTGCATTTTTCATTGCTCCCCCCTCCTTCATGGCTTGATTTTACCATGAAGAACTGATTTTCTCAATTAAAACCTATCAAAATCTTCTTGGTTTGCCTTATAAACAGCACCATTCGTTCTATACCACTCATCATTGCTTCTTTCTGCTAAAAGATCCAGAACCATCCCTTCTGTAATTTCATTTAATTCTTCCATAGATAATCCCAATTCTTTGCAACGCAACAGAAGAAGCGCTGGAGTAATTTCTCGCTCTGGTCCACGTTCCATTTTCTTCTGTATCACATAAGTGCGCTTATTTTCGAAAAAATAAGGATACAATATCTTTTACATTGTCTGCACTCAATGATCCTACCGAATCCAACCAGTCCATAGCTGCATTACGATCCAGTTTCATATTCTGTGGATTACAATGCCAAGCCATGATATAAAGAAGCTTACCGGCATTTTCATAAATACCGCCATTAAATACCTTTTCTTTTCCGCTTCCTACAGCATGAAACATTTCTTTGTCAATATGTTCTCCGTACACCTGCTGATATCGAATTGCAGTGCTGGCACATGCTTTTATTGATATCTTTTTATCACCAACAAAAATCTCTTTTTCCATACGCGCTCCTTATACTAATCCCCCACTATTTGAAATATATACAGTTTTATACCAGTTATCATAAACCGTATCATCTGCCTCATCTCCCGTTTTAGCCTTTACTTTTCCATCTGCAAGTGGCGTGGCAGAAATAGTAAGCTTTTCGGTTGATGGCTTAATAGATGTTTCCTTGGTATTGGATTCAATAGATGGCCTGCTTGCTGCGCAATTATAAAGTACATGACGAATAGCTTTCTCATCTCCATCAAACTCGAACAGTAATGCAAATGTTGCCTGCTTTGCGTTCGCATTTTCTATCAAAATCCCCTTTGCATCTGTCTTTTCTCCCAAGATGTCAGTCCGGAAACTTTCCGGAAGCAGAGCTACCTCTAAATCTCCCTCGTAGCCGTTATTAGCCTCTGCCTTATGATACACAATTCCATCCGCATAAAACTGCGAAATTTCTCCCTGCGCATTAAGAGAAATACTCACAGATCCAGGAATCGGAACCGGCGTATCAAATTCCAATGCCCCTTCAAGTCCAATGTTGTGCTTTGCATAATGGGCATTTTTTAAATTGTATTTGATTTTATTACTCATGTATTAAAACCTCCATTTCATAAAGTACTTCGTACATTTTTTCTGTATCAAGGTATATTTCCGTTTTTTCATAAAAAAACCCGTACTTTTTTAATACAGATTCTACCTTCTTTTCTGCCTCTATATCCTTCTTATCAGTGTAAAGTTCAATATTTAACTCATTTACATCTTGATATACAGCCCCATCCGCAGAAAAATTGTTACTGCTTGGATAAAGATACGCTACAAAGGGAGGATCCGGAGCTTCACCTTCTGAAAAATGACTATAGGCTGCCGGAAATCCCATGGATTGTATCATCCTCAAAATTTCACTTTTTGTCATCTTGAAAGTCTCTCCTCAAGCCGCTTCTCATATTCGTGAATCAGTTTTTTCTCTACCGGTTCAATATGCGGAATAGCGGCCACTCGACCGCCTCCACGTTTTGCATGTCCATTTTCTAGCAAATGTGTAAGACCAGGCTTTTTCTTATTGTGAATGGTAATTCCTATAGAATTTCCAGTTTCTTCTTGCACAGTTATGCCCCACCCATCTTTATAATGCCCCTTTCTGCTGCCTGCTCCCTCTGGAGATTTTTGTTTCAGCTCCTTTACCGCTTCTTTTGCTACGGCTTTTGCATCTGATTTTAAATCCATTGTCACATCAGCAGCATATTCATCCATCATTCTTGCAATCTCGCTTCCAAGAGATTCGATATTAATTGTCGCCATCGGTTACTCCTTTGCTGTAGCCCGAATTTTAACTGTTTCATTCTTGTACTGAACATTGTCTACACTGCTTATATCGTAAATATTTCCTCTGTGTAACAAACGGAAATCTCGTGCTTTTACAACAGATAGCTTTGGATGATATCGAAGAATAAACATAACTGTGTTTTCTGCCTGTGTCTGGGCCGCTTCCCAGTACTCTGTCCCGGACAGGTTATTCATATAAGCATATCCCCTAAAATGCTCCTGCCAATCGGTAACACGATTTCCAACATCATCGGTTGTAAATCCGTTGGCCTTCTCTATCGTTATCGGTTCGCGGTAAGCTCCTGCGTTCATTACTTCACCGCCCTATAACAAATTCTCGCAGTACATACCCAAAATAGTATCTACTACCCTGTTAACATTATTTTTATCCACAGTCATCTGCCTATTATCATACATATCAGAAATCAGAGTCAGGATAACAATCGTGATATCCTCATGCTTATCTAATTCCACTTCACTCAGGGCAGTGTATCCTTTCACAAATTCGATTGCAGCTTTTTTAAGCGCTTCCAGATGAATTACATCATCTACTGTAAGATAATTTTCCTCCTCTCGAATCTGTCGACAAATATCACGTATTGTTATCTCACTGACTTTCATATCCTTCCTCCTTAGCTGTTTTTCATGACCAGAACTGCTAGTTTCTGTGCATCTGTAATCTTAGAGTCGAACTCAAACCACGCAACAATACCAACTGCATGCTGAGTCGCATATTTCTCCTGAAGTACCTGGATCTGCACATTTTCTCTCATATTCACAGATAAGCCACTTAAATCCCCATAAAGCACCGTCTTTGCATCTGCTTTTGCGTCTGGCATATTATCAGAAACATAAACTGGCTTACCGAGTAAACGATACGGGAATTCTCCTGTGATATCATCCTGCAGCAAATATCTGTTGTTACCGTCTTTCAGCTTGCGAAGCATAGTGAATGTCGTAGGATTCATAATCCAGCAAGCGTCTTTCTGATATGCCTGTTTTACCGATGCCTGAAGGCTGATAAGTTCATCCGCTGTAATTGCAGTGGCAGATGCAGCAGTGATTTTATTTGTAGTATTTAAAGCTCCCTGGGCTTTTGTAGTTCCAGTAAGCAGTTCTTTTTCTAAAAACTCTGCAATTGCCTTTGCCATCTCTCCGATAATGAAACTTACTACATTGACCTGTGTATTGTTGGCCACAGTTCTTCCAATCAAAGTCAGTGCTCCTGCCAAATATCCAGACAAGTCGATGCTTGTAAATCTTCCAGAATCAGCAGTAAGCTCTGTAAACTCTTCCTGATATCCTACAGTGATATCGTGAGAGGTGTTCGCCTTTCCCCATACAGGTACTTTCAGCGTACCATTGACATGATACATAGTTGCTCTGGCGTAAATTGGACAGATATCCTTAACTGCAGTGATGATCCGGTTTGCGATAGTGGTCGGAATAATTGCTCCGTTATTGCCCATCGTCAGGTTCTGTTCGCCAGCTCTTTCCTGAACATTATCAGCACCGCAAGACTTCCAGATGTAAGCCTCGAATGCTCTCTCTTCTCTTTCTTCCAGTTCCTTCTCTTCAAGATCCTTATGCTCTTTGTTGGTAGTTATTTTCAGCTTGATGGCTCTAGCTCTTTCAATACGCTCAATAGTCTTATCAATTGCCTGAACATCCTTTTCCAGAGTATCAAACTGAGTCTCTTCCTCTTCAGAAAATGCTCTCTTTTCTGTTTCTGCTGTGTCGCTCAGATCCTTCATCTGCTGGATTTTATCCGCTCTCTGCTCCTGCAAAGTCTTAAGATCCTCCGCGCGTTTCTGAATTGTTTTTCTAATTAATGCTTTTTTTCTCATAAATTACTTCTCCTTTTCTAAATTTTTGATTCTATTTCGGTATACTTCATAGTCCGTATTTTCTCTCTGGGTTTCTGCCTCAACGTACTCTGCGCGTGTTTCTAACAGTTCCGTTGTCACAATGGATTCTCCGCTTGCGCGTGTCTCAATGCTTGTGCCTGTGTAACAAGGAATTTTCTTTTCATCAATCAATGAAACCTCCACAAGCTTCATGTCCTCAACAAATCTGCGCTTCATGCCGTTAGGCATGTCCTCTTCGCTGGCATCCAGTTCGAGGAAACCAAAAGACCAGCCTCTGAGTTTCTTTTCTCTGGCCTTCTGAATTACTTCCGGATCTGTAATTTCAGCTCGTGCCTTCAGTCCGATTGCATCTTCGACGAGACTCAAATTTGTCTGTGTCGAGCCAAGCTTGCGGTTATTGTCATGATCCAGAAGCAGATCAACCTCATTCTGCTCCAGGGCACGTTTAAAAACTCCTGGAACAATCTGTTCCACGAATCTCTTCCCCGTGTCCTTGTCTCTCATAGGCCTGGAATCTCTTGCCACTGCATTAACATAACCTTCAATCAATACACTATCTGCTCTCAGTTCAATTCTCACTCTTCTTCACCTCCTTTCGGTTTCATCGTTCCGATTCCGCCAGTTTCATTTGTATTTGGCGTGTAAAATTGACGAGTTTCAGGATCGAACAGTACATCCTGCAATCCAAGACGGACAAAATCCAGCCCCAAAGGTGGATAATTCTCTTTTCTTCGAATCTCATCAATCTGAAGAAATCCGTTCCGGCTGGCTGTTTCGTAAGCCCTATACCGTTTTTCTATATCTCCTTTCGTCAATTCCGAAGTGTCAGCAGCAAAAAAACAGCTCCCTTTCTCTTTTTCAAGAAGAAGGTCCCTGTTTAAAGCACATTCAAACTCTTTTAAAATTGGATTTAAAGCAAATTGTACAAAATCGGCTCTGTCCTGCTCCGTAGGCGTTCCACAAACCATTGATGTTGGCATTCCAAACAACTTACATATTTCATCTGCATTTGTTTTCTTATTTTCATTTAGCTGCATTTCCACAGAAGTATTACTGGCCTCCTGGAATTCAAGTCCGTTATTCAAAACAACAACATTTTCTGTGTTGTTCTGATATAGTCTTCTCCATGCTGCTTTTAATGCATCTATAGCCTCCTGCCTCAGTTTACTGGCAGCCTTAATAAATCCTTTCTTGTTTCCGCCGGTTTTAACCAGGTTTTTCTCATACTTCAAAGAATTGTATGTAACGCTAATTACCTCGCTGTTTTCGCTGATAATGCTCCTTCCACACATTCCGTCTTCAGTATTTCTAAGAATTTTCAGGAATTCAAACGGCTTGTACGAACTTCCACGAACCAAAATATCATAATCCTTAAATATTGGATCTACGTCATACATGAAAGAAATTTCACTTTCCTGTACATAGTGGATTGACTGAATTTCCAAGCCATAACGATTGATATATGCGTATCCTCCTTTTCCCAAAAGATAATCCCTCGCCATTGCCCTTTTGAACTGAACGCCATCTAAGGTATCTCCCGTATCCTCATTCAAGAGCTGCACCCGCTTATCATTTTTTATTTCTTCCAATCTCCCCTTATCATCAGTCCTGTAAAGTCTGAAGGGAATCGTTGACACCGTTTCTGAAACCTTGTTCACGCAGGCTGCAAACGACGGTACATTCATTGCCTGTTCGCGTGTCATAATATCATCTGCGATACTTGCCACCAGAAGTGCATCTTCTGCAGATTGGCTCTGCTTCTCCTGCATCTGTTCTGGATCTGCTCTCATTTTGAAAAAATTCATTATTTTCTCCTTCTATTCATCAGCAAACTTGTACTACAAGCCCTCCATCTCCATACAACATATCCTGCTGCAGAAGATAGATTGCATTGATCATCGCTACTACCATATCCACTTTTCCTGTTGATTTTTTCTTGTTTACATATTTATTAAGATTCGTATCTTCTGTGCATCGCGCATTCTGGAAATTAATCTCTAATAGACGATTGGCATCATATTGAAACGTCTGTCCCAGAATCGCCTCTTTCAGAAGCTTTGTCGGCATATGTAGTACAGAACTGTGCTGTTTGATTTCAACACAGGTCATCCCTGCAGCCTCTAGCTTTTGTACTGTACTTATTGCGTTCCATCGGTCATATCCGATTTGTTGGACTTCCACACCATAATTTTCTTCCAGGTTCAAAATATATTTTTCTACGACTGAGTAGTCTATTACCTCATCACCACAAGCAGTACATTCCCCTGCAGCCTCTGCCCGCTTATAATCCACTTTTTCTTTCATGGATTTAATTTCTACTTTATCACCTGGAAGGAATCCCATGACGCGGGCATATATGATATTGTCTTCTTCTGTTACTATTGCAACAGCCGTATTGTCATCTGTTTGTGATAGGTCAAATCCTACCCACACCTTGCGGCCATGCCACCAGTCCAGATCTGAGTTGCGCCGGCACAATTTTACCTTTTGGATATCAATAAAACCTTCGACTCCAAGTCCTTTATAGAGAATATTGTTATGTTTGCAAAGATAATTTTCCCGCTTATTTTCATACAGGACTGCAAGTGCCCTCTTCTTTTTGATTTCATCGAATATATACTCATGCGCTACCGCTACCGGGTTGCTCTGATATATGACTCTGTCATCCATCATCCAATTATCACCCTGCTGCAGATCCGCATCTGGCTCATACAGTAACGAAAAGGTTCTTCGGTCTTCCAGCAATCCATCCAACGTCTTTTTTGCAATGTCAATCTCGTCAATCATGACATTATTATCATTCGGGTACTGGGTGCTGATGATAATCCCCAGTTTATTGAACAAAGTAATCTGCGAGGATCGCATTGCTTCTACTGGATAATCATCCAGAGCACCAGCCTCATCCGCCAAAAACGCGTTGGCCAGTTTTCCATCCATGCCATCCTGGCTGTACGCCAGTGGCGTATACTCATTATCATTTAAAATACAGATAATCTGACTTCTTAAAATCTTAAAAGCTGGGTCAATTTCATCATACAGAGCCGGACTTACCTTGATTATCTTCCTGATGGCGCCCTTAAGTTCCGATGAAAGAGCCAGATCCGGTGCTACAGAAAAGAATCTGGAAAAGTTCGGTTCGGTCAACATCAGCAGAATGAAAATAACCGCACTATTGAATGTTTTGAAATTCTTTCGTGCAATTTCTAATACTGCAGTTGTATAAAAACGAATATTCTGTGTTGTATTTCTGCATTTTGTACATAAAACTGCAATAATCAACAGCCATGCATAGTCTTCTAATCCATCATAGATAGAACATTGCAAATCCGGATGATTCATAATTTTCATAAGACGACATATTTTGTTATACGCAGCCTCATCTACGATAGCATCCGGATCTTCTCCATCTGCAATTTGCAGCCAGCTCTGTGCTTGTTTTTTTACATAACCCGGAACCTTTCCTTCTTGTTCTTCTAAACACCATTTTGCATATAAATATGCCTTTCCCTCGTTAACTTCCATTTAGCGCCTCCAAAAGAGGATTCATTTTTTTCTCGGCTTTCTTAGGAACAGAACGAAGGGAGGAAGCAATAGTCATAATATTTTCTTTCTCAATATCGAGAAGCATCTTACGTTTTGCCTGTACTTGTCTATCCAGGGCCAAAAGACTTTTTTGCATCTGTGCCTGTAGTTTGTAATACGTCGTAAGATCATCTCTATCCCGGAAGCTTTCCTTGTCCTCTTCCAGATCAATCATCTGCTGATACATCATCTCTCTTTTTTCAATAAATTCCAGACATTCTGCCTGCATCAAGCAGTATCTATTGATTGTCGCACTGTACAAATCATCGTTTTTTTCGATATTTTTCAAGAGCTTCTGAATCCGGACAAATTCTTTATGAGCGATTTCATTTTCCTTTACCTCTTTTCGCTCTTTCAGTATTTTGCCCGTAAGAAGCTGCTCCTCTGCCTTTTCTCTCTCAGCCAGCTCTCTCTTTGTCCGATGGGATTTTCCTTCCAGACGAATCACATTTACCGGTTTTGACGGTGTTGGCATTACTTCCACCTCCTTTCAAAAGCTGATGTGGGA
>UMHO01022777.1_pt1 | contig 19628 bp, 25 predicted proteins | sample 1965561 | NCBI WGS metagenome assembly UMHO01 (sample SAMEA4836102, study PRJEB28245) | human gut metagenome | biome: gut microbiome; material: fecal sample | place: Denmark | collected 2008 | reverse complement strand
ATTTCTTATCGATACAAATTCCTCGTAGGCGCTCGGGACCCCTTAATTAGATTCTCTTTTTAAAAATGAATGCTGATCCTAATACCATTAATGAACCTAGGACAGACAATGCAATATTTTCTGTTTCTCCTGTTTTTGGTAAAACTTTCATTTTTCCGTCTGAACCTTTAACCGTTACTGTTCCGTCTTTTTGAACATCTGCGCCAATTTCTTTAGCTTCAACTTTTTTTGTTGTTCCGTCTGCTAATTGAATGATTGGTTTACTATCTTCAACTGCAACAATCACAACGCCTGTATCTGTATTAACTGGGTTTTCGATTGGGTTTGTGTCTACTGGTTTACTTGGTTCTGTTGGCTCTGTCGGCTTGCTTAGGACACTGTCCCAACAGACACTTTTTAAAGTATGCTGCACTAATCCTTATTTTTCACAGCATAGCGCAATGACAGACAGCCATGTTCTGCATTCTCTGTTCCCTGCAATTCCAAATTAACTTTTTCAGATAACAGAAGGTTATCAAATAGTTGTTTTTCTTTATTACCTACAAAACATGGTGATATCACAAGACTGATTTCATCAATAAGTCCGTTTTCTAATAATTTGTTGGTTAATCCACCGCCACTGTCTGTCCGCATGTATTTACACCCATATTGCTCATGCAGGATCTGAAAGGCTTTTTCATAGTCCACATGATCATTTCCTGACACAATATATGGGTAATGCCTTTCCTCCAAATAATTCAAATATTCCTTCGGAGTGGCAGTTGATACCAGAATGACAATTTCCTTCAGATATCCAAGATTTCTTAAGCAATGAAGACTTCTCAAGATACCTCTGCTGTCAGGTATACCCTCTAATTTATTGCTTGATAATGTGATAATCATAAGTGAAACAATAATTGCCTGTACTGAGCCGAGAAGCGCCAAACATATTGTCATTCCAATGGACAACTTTTCTAATGAAAAAAGTAACAGTACAATAAAAGCGATGACCGCCGAAATAATTGAGGGTACTCCCAACCTTGTAAAGAGATACCCCGACTTACCAAGAGGGGTAATCGAAAAGTACCGTGACACTTTATCGTCGATTTCCTCTAATGTAATCATTGCAAATGCAAAGCAGAGCAATACAGGAGCCATGATAGAAAGTAATAAATCAAAGATCGGATAGTATGCTTGCAAAGAAAAATCTGTTATTCTTTCAAGAAAGGGAATACCGAATTTAATCAAAGCTCCCATGACAAAAGGCGTAAAACAAGCTGCAAACATCATAGGGTCGCTCTTAATTTGCTTAAATACCTGTATGGTACTGGATAATATCCTTTTCATAGCTTTACACCTCCCAAACTTCTCCACATATGCTTAACTGTATGTCGCGCAACTATGTAGAGGATAATCAACGTAGCAATTACAAGTACCATATCAAACGATAGTAAAATGCTTTTTCCAGTTATGAGGTTCATGCAAGCTGTGAACGGAAAAAAGCGGAATATATCTGGTAACTTTACAAACAGACCAACGATAGGTGGAACAAAGCAAACAATTTCTATCGACATAATCACAATGAGAAATTGGTTCAAGTTTGAAATTTTTGTAGCCGCAATAATGCCAAGCATAGTAAAGATTGCTGATGTCAAAGCTGTACCAACTGCGATACTAAGTAACTGATTGCTACCGGAAACGAATCCTAATATCATTGCAATTACCGTAGATATGGCAATTAACGCAACTGTTTTTGAAAGTATGTACTCCGATACTTTTACAGGCGATACTACCATAACATTTAACACCTTTTGACTTTTTTCCAAGAGGACAATCGCTCCCATAAAAAACAATCCCATTGCTGCTGGGTCAGAGTATATCATGATAGAAGCAATATCCGTTTTCCAATGTCCCGTCAAAGCGGCAATCCCACACACATATAAAACTGTTAATATAAAGTAGATAAAATAGAAACCATATTTCCATTGGAAATGTATATCACCACAAATTAAACGTCCCAATCTCATTGAAGTGTCCTCCCTGTAATATCAACAAAAATATCATTTAATGTAGGCTCACTACTATGAATAGAAAGCAAACGGTTTTCGGAAATTAAACTTTTTAACAACTTATCTTCTGTGGTTCTATCAAGCAGACATTCTCCGGTTTTCTCGCCTTTATCATAGTAGGTATAGTGTATTTTGGCAGCTCCCCTTGACATAATCAAATTATGCGGGCTATCCAATGCACTGACTTTTCCGGCAACAATAAAGGCTACTTGGTCACATAGCTCTGTTGCGTCAAACATATTGTGAGTAGTAATGATAATCGTTTTTCCGCGTTTCTTTTCCGCAAGAATAATATCTTTCATTAAACGATTATTTGTAGGGTCAAGACCGCTTGTAGGTTCATCAAGGAATAATATATCAGGGTCATGGACTAACGCTTTAATGAAATTCAAGCGAGAACGCATACCTTTGGAAAAGTCAGCAACTTTTTTGTCCCCATCATTTTCTAAGCCTACCATATGCAATAATTCATCAATAGACCGAGGTTGCTTGTCATATAGAGAAGCAAAATAGGCGAGATTTTGTCGTGCTGTGAATTTCTCGTAGCAGGTTGAAAATTCAAAGTCTACTCCAATATTTTCATAAAACCGATTTGTATGCTCCCTTATTTCTGTACCTGCAACTTTTACGCTGCCTTTATAACTTGTATTAAGCCCAGTTAAAATTTTTTGAATAGTTGATTTCCCAGCACCAGAGGGTCCTAAAAAACCGAAAATTTCTCCTCTCCCAACATGGAAACTTACATTCTCAACAAACGGTTTGTCAGTATAGCTAAAATACAGTTTTTTTACATCAATCATTATTCTTTCCTCCTTTAACTTTATGACGTTTATAGATATATAGTCATATAAACTGTAAAAAATTTGTTTGGCCACTTGCTTGTCAAATAACCAAACAAAATTATTACTCTGCTACTACTTGCTGAATAATACCATTCACTAAAAGATTTTGTATCATATTCAATTCTTCGTCCTCTTTGAATTGTTCCAAACAGGATAAAACAGAATACAGGGATTTTATGATAACCGTATGCGGAACCAAAAATACAACCCCTAAACCTTCCAGTATCTCCAATATACGAATATCACTGTACATATGATTCTCAAAAATATCTGACGATATTTTTCTTTGCAGATAGTCCATTAAAGATAAATCAATCTGTGAAAGAATAGGCGAAGTAATCACCCCCGTTAAACTTAGCATGATAACGTCCTTTGCTAAATCTCTATGGTTCTTATACTTTTTCTTTTTAACGGTTGTTTCTATACTTGTAAATAACTCTTTTTGTAAGCGAAAATTGATTTCCACATATAGATGTTCTTTACTGGGATAAAAAGCATAGAATGAACCTTTTGATATGTTTACAGCAGCTGCTAAATCATCAACTGTTACTTTTTTTAAGCCGTGTAATGAAAACAGCTTTTCTCCCTCTATCAAAAGTTTACTGTTTATGATTTCTTTTTCTTGTTCCGTAAATCGTGGCAAACTCATAACCCCCTTATGACTAAAATGTTTTTATCGTCATGAAAAGTATAACATTTACTGATTATATAATCAATATACTATCCAAGATATTTATGCAAGGTAGCTTCCAATGCGTTTATTGTAGTGTCCGTGTCCTCATTAAAAATCATGTGACGATTAAGCTCTAAAGTAAGTAATTCCTTTTTCGGTACATGAATTAAATCAAATACTTTGTTGGTATAATCAAAGCTAAAAAGCGGATCGCCTTTGGCAGTAATTAAAATAACAGGACATTGTATAGCCCCATTCTCCAAGCACGATAAGTCAGCATTAAATAAGCTGGCGACAAATCTTAAAGGATAATAGGGTAAAAGCATAGGGTCATTTAAGCAATCTTGTTTTGCCTGTTCACTATAAAATACTCTGTCATAGTCTAAATAAGCGTCTCCTGGAACCTTATAGTTAGGCAGCAATTTTCCACCTACACGAAAGCCCAACTGTATCAGCCCCATAAAACGGTGTGACCATGCGGGATATTTTGTTAAGCTCATAGTTTCTTTTAATGTAGTCAGCATGATATTATGTGGAAAAACGGCTTTTAACCTTGTGTCCCTACCCGCCGCCATTGCAGCTAAAATCCCACCTTGACTGGAACCCATGACAGCTATGTTTTCACCAAAATTTTCTATTCCGTAAGTCGTTGCGTCATATACATTATGCAGCAAATCTTCCATTGTATAATTTTTTTTGATTTTAGGGCTTTTTCCGTGTGAAAGATAGTGAATGCCTATTATATTAAATCCTCTTTCACTCAAACCACATAGAAAATTCTCATACATGAGAGGGTGTGACATAGTACCCGGCAAAAAAACAATGGTAGGACTACTTCTTTCTGTATACCAGATAGAAAGTGTTATCGGAACATTATTTGAAGAAATACCAACTTCTTTATACATACCACATACCTCCTATATGACTGATTTGGTTTTATAGTCATATAATAACTTATTGTAAGCAGAAAGTCAATATCCATAAATATATGATTTAAGATAAAATTGTCAAGAAAGATTTAATTGCTTAAAATACAATGAAATCGCTTGTTAGTGCAGCACATTTGCTACAGAAAAGGCAGACTAAATCCGAAAATAGAGCCTGCCAACAAAATATCTTACATAATAATTTTCCAGTTGCTATCCTTATGTAGCACAAGTTCAAACTGTGATACCTGCATTGCCTTTGTCTGATTGTCTATGAATTTCACGGCAACCTTGACTTTCACATTATCCCCGTCAGCCGTAAACACGGGATTGACTAATTCAGAATAGAGGTAGTCCCTGCCGATAGGTTCAAGCACATTGCCAGCTACATAGTAGGAAAGTTCTTTTTCCGTTGCTGTCGGGTATAGCTTAAAGAATGTTTCTAAAAATGCCGTAGCGTCATTCACAGTATCAGCGTCCACGCTTGCGTCTGCTTCGTGTGCCTTTGGTTCATAATCGGATTTCTCAACCGCTGGTGCAAGTGTCGGGTTCTGAATGATTACCATATCCCCGTCAGCGTCCACATGGACTTTTACGGTATAGGTTGCTTTGACATTCGTTGTCTGTTCTCCCTCTTTTATCTGCTGATCTACTTCGTAGGTAGCGATAAAATCGTCCGTTCCAGACTGTTCTATATCCCAAATCAGCACATTTGTAACAACGGAGCTGGTCGGTATATCGGTTCTTATGGTATCAAGGTTTAAGTCCTGCAACTCCTTTGTCAGATAGTTGCTGATTGCCTGCATCCTTGCTTCGATAGCTTCCTTGCTGTTATCCCATGTATAGTAGGACTTAGCAGAAATTTTTCACGAAATTTTCAATCCCGTTGGTGTCATTTAGTCTTAGCTGTATTGTTTCTGTTTCATGTACCGTGTGCATATCAATAGCGGTAAAGTTCTTATACACACCAAATGATACGCTGGCAATAAGTACCACCCATAATGCAATCACAGATTTCTTATGTGTGCCTACCTTGACAGTACGCACCTTTTTTTCTTTTACTGGTTTTTCTTTCTTTTTAAACATGGTTTCCAATCCTTTCTACTGTTTTATTCTTCCAGCACCAATCAAGTGCTGTTGCCAATACGAATTATTAAGGTCGGTATATCCGATAGGATCGCCTGCATGATACATCTGATTATTTCCTACATAGATACCGACATGGGTTACATAGCTTCCTGCATTGTAGGTACTGTGGAAAAAGACCAAATCGCCAGCCTTTGCCTGCGATAGTGGGATATGCTGTGTTGCGTCATACTGCATTTGTGCGGTTCTCGGTAAAGAGATACCAGCCTTGCCATAACACCACTGGGTCAGTCCGCTACAATCAAAAGAAGTGTTTGGGTTACTGCCCCCATACACGTATTTCCAACCTTGATACTTCAACGCTTCATTCATTATCCTTTGTGCCAGTTCGCCCGATACTTGATTGACAACAAGATACTGGTTCACAAGCTCCACATAAAACATATTTCCATAGCCATAACGCCAGCCCCCGTTCTTTGCCACAGCGATAGGGTTCGTATAGATTACTTTCTGACCGCCCGACTTATCCCTTGCGAAGTTTTCCGCAAGATTGAATGTATGCTTTTTTCCATTTCCTGCCACATATCCCACATAGCCACCGCCATAGTTATAGGACTGTATCACGACATTTATATCACTGATACCTTGATTTTTGCAGGAAGAAAGCAGGGACGCAAAATATTTACACCCCTGCTTGATTGAGCTTTCTGTATCTAATGAGTTGGGCGGTAGTCCCAGACTTTCAGAACTTTGCATAACGTCCTCGGCTGTACCGCCACTTTCCACTTGTATGATTGCCAGCAACACATTGACATACTCGGAAATGCCGTTTTCTCTGGCATACTTTTCTACCATAGGCTGATGTTTCAAGACTTCGGCAGATAGGTTCATACCAACGTAATTAGAGGAATAACCGTTGCCCCCGTCGTCGTCCTCGGCACTAATCAGAACCCCAAAGAATAATACAATAGAAAAGAGGATAGGAAACAGACTGCCAATGATAGCGATATGTCTTAGTTTCATTTCTTCTTTTGTCCTTTCTTGAATAAGGTTCGTTTGTTCTTTTCGGTATTCTGCTGTGTATGCTTCTGAACGGTTGTTTTCGTAACACGGTCAGCCTTGTAATTCTGTCTTATGGTTTCTTGATTGACGGTCTTTGCTGATGAACCACCAGAAGATAGCGGACGTTCCTTGACAACATTTGTTTTGACTTCATTATTCTTAACCGTAGAAGCTGTGGCAGGGCGTTTGACTTCCTGCTGTTTTTCCACATTGACCTTAGAAGTAGTCGCTGGTCTTTCATGGGGACGGGTAGCTCCGCTTGTCGCTGATCCGTCCGTTTTCTTACCTGCCTGCCTTGCTTCTTGTGCCTTTTGAAGCTCCATACGCTTGTCAGCGATATTCTGTCTGTGTAGCTGTTGTTTCTCGAAACGTCCAGACTGGCGGTTTTCTTGTTCCTGCACCACACCACGCTTGAAGTCGGACACACTGGACTTTGCCTTTTCTTTGGCAGAATGAACCGCATAAGCGGTCTGTGTCGGCATATCTTTGATATTTTCTTTGACAGCAGTTGCCTTGTCCTTGACCTTATTCTTTGTATCAAGGACAGCTCCCACGGCTGAACCTGCTTTCTGCCCCATGCTGGAGCTTGTATTTCCACGATTGTTCTTTGTTCCATTCTGGCGTGTAGATTTTGAACCGACAACGACACCACCAGCCACCGCACCAGCGACACCACCAGCACTAACAGCTCTTGCAAGCCTATGTTCCATACGTCTAGCCCTATGTCGCATGAACAGATACGGTCTGCGGAATATTCTCCGTCCCATGCTTTGACTGTCGCCAGCGTTTAAAGAAACATACTCATTAAATCGCCCAGCTTCATGTAGATACCTGCAAAACACACTATCTGCAAGAACGCCACCATAAAGAACGGGTAGTCCGTCGATATGTTGTAGAACATACTGGAAATACTAAAGGCTACCGTTACAATCAGCGTAATACCAGCCCTTGTCATAATGGTATTGAACACACGGACGATTGCCTGCTTTGCCATACTTTCATAGCTCGGTATCATGGAAAGTAGAAAACTGATAGGCAAAAACATTGCGAAAATGATAAAAAGTATCTGGCTAAATAACATCATGCCCGTAAGCAAGAATACAAATATGGTTATTCCTAAGTTGAAGATAAGCAGGAAGAACACCATACCTAAACGGTTCACGACCTGCGGTATCGTCAGATTGTTGTTGTCATTGTCCTCAATCTCGGTCTTGACGACATTTTCCCTTATTTCGCCGTCCTCGTCCTCTGGGCTTGCCGATACCAGAGCTTCCACACGGTCAGAACCGATTTCCTCTATATCGGAATTACCGAATTGAAGCAGTAGCCACGGCTGTTGTACTTGTATGGAAAATAGGCTGTCCCTTATTAAGTCCACGCTATCCTTGCCCTTGCTGTCGCTGTCGGGAAGCATGATTTTTGTTCCCAAGTCCAGTGAAGCGGTGCTGATGTCTGATGAAAAGTCATTTATTTTCTTGATGTAGTCAGGAGCGTAGGCAATAAAGGAAGCAGATAAAAGAAACACCACTACAAAGTTGATAACGGCGTGAAGTGCCTTGCTGGTTTCCCTTTTTATCAGTCCCGTATAGGCAACATAAATACCCACTACTAAGATAATCAGAAGTAGAAATCCCACATAAAATCCAGAAGTAGAAAAGCCGTTTTCGGTAACCCCTGCAAGGGTCTGTATGCTTTTGCCGATACTGTCTGCCATATCGTTGATAAAATCCAGCTTGTAGGCTTCCTGCACCACATACCCCGTAGCATTGCTTAAATACAAGCTGATAGTCCAGACGAAATTTGTAATGCAGTAAAGCCCATATTGCACACTTTTTCCAATCCCGTCCAGCCAGTTCCACGGAAGCCACGACCAGCTATTATCCACATAGAAATCAAGCTGATAATTCGACAGCGGATATTTTGAATAAAGGTTTTCGGTATTGACAGTGTCGTCCACAAGTCCCGTTGCGTGTACCACCGTTCCCAAGAGTGAAAGCAGGATAAGGGACAGTGCCACGACGAACAGAGCCATTTTGAGAACGTGAAGTATCTTTTTTCTTGTGAACGCACTTTTTATCCTTTCTTTCATCACTCCACCTCATTTCTCTGTATCGGCGGTCTGGTATCAAAGGCGTGCAGTAATTCTTCAAAGACTGGGTGTATCTGCACCACGCCCACACGTCCGTATAAATCTTGTAATAGGCATTGCCCGTTTTCCAAATCACGCAAGCGCTTCTGGTTGTTCTCGTCCTCTTTGTCAATGCTGAAAAATTCAAGGGTCTGCTTAATCTCGTTGATGTCGGTACTACGGAAAGCGAATTTTAAACCGATATTGTTTTTCAGACTTTCCTTTGACACGTCCCCCGAAGACTGTGTTACAAAATATACGCCTGCCTGCATGGCACGACCAGCACGAACCAGCTTGTTAGAGAGCGTTTCGCCTTGTGCCACATTTAAGAACGCCCACGCTTCGTCAAGGTCTACAATCTTGAAAATACTTCTGTCCGAATGGATAAAATCTAAGGCAAAGGTACTAATTACAATCAGCATGGAAACAGACAATAGTTCAATGGTCGTGTATTCCTCAAAGGTGGTGTCTTTATCGGGTAGCACTAAGTCAGCTACTTGAATGATATTGAGCTGGTTATCTAAACTGATTGCATTTTCCACCGTACCGTCTGAAAACAGCAGATGTGCAAAATCGTAGTCCGTGAAGCTGTCGATATGGTCGGCAATGTTGCGTGAGATAGGCGTATCTTCCTTTCTTAATTCCTCAATCACATGGAGCAATCCTCGCTGGTCGCTTTGGGTAACGGCACGCACCGCCTTTCTAAGTACGGGGAACTTCTCGCCGTCCCTCGATGAGATCCCCGTAAGGAATGCGAGAATGTCGATTGCCAGACTTTCAGCGTCTTTGACATTCTTCATAATCACGAATGGGTCAAGAAGTCCTGCGTTTTCTCTGTCGCTGGTAAGGTTTACGATATTGATTTCATGGGCGATTTCTGGCAAGGTTTCTTTCCAGTTGCCACGTTCACTTTTCGGGTCTAAGATGACCGCCTGACCGCCAAACAGCACAGAATAATAAACAAGCAGATTGTTACAGAATGATTTTCCACCGCCAAGACTTCCAACAAAGGCAGAAGCCAGAGCATTTGTAACCGTTCCTTTTACACCTTGACTGGCAAGGGACGGCTGTAAATATACATTGCGTCCCGTATCAACGGAATAGCCTATATAGATACCCGTATTTTCCCCTAACTGCTGTGTCGCTCCAAAGCCAAGTCCTGCTAAGAAGTCGGATTTTACATACTGCACATAGTCATTGATGTATCGCTTGCTGGCTGGTAAAAATTCAGAATGAAGCCCCAACATATCGCCAGCAGGACGTACCAGCTTGACGTTCAAATCGTCGTAGAAGTCCTTGACTTCATCACAGCGTCGTTTCAGTTCGTCAAGGTCGGGAGCAGATACACGGATAACATAAGAGAGCTTATACATACTTTCTTTGGACTGGTCTAAATCCATTTCCAGCTCGTCCACATTGTCTAGTGCGTCCACTACATTTGAACTGGTTTCACTGCCAGACTGATAGGCGTGATTGTCTAAATCTTTTAACTCTTTCTTTTTATTTCTTACTGTCGATAACGCTTTTCGGTTCTCCACAATTTCTACATTCATGCTGGTATCAACGGGAAAGGTAAACTGCTGTTGCTGAAAATAGAAGATTTCGCTGGACGGAAAATCAAGCTCGCCGACAATCGCATTGACGGTAAAGCAGGAAACGTAGCTTTCGCTGTCCTCATGTTCCAAGCGTAAATGTCGCTGGTTTTCTTCCACAAGGCAACGGGTCGGACGTATCAAGTCATAATGCTTTATCAGCGTTTCCTTTTTCAGTTTCTTCTTTGGTAGCGAATACTCATAATCTTCATAGGCGACACCGTCCCTGCCGTAGATGTGTTCAATCAGATAGCCGAAGTCGTTTTTATCTAAGCGTCTTACTTTGAAGCGTCGGCTGATTTTGTTTTCTAACAGCTTTTCCATTTTCATGTAACGGTTGATTTCATCATTCGGCATAGATACAAAGTCATTCATCAGCGTATGGTTCACTTCATGGATAAACTCCTTGAATGTCAGCCACGCCGATTTTTTAATGTTCTTCAAATTAAATTGTTCTTCCGTTACCATGAGCTTGAAGCCAAGAAAAAAGCGGTAGTCTACTTGATTATCCCCAATCATGCTTACTAACGCTTCGGTCTGCTCGTCTATCTTCTGATAGGCAACGTCTTTCAATCGCCCCATTACCAGCTTTTTTGACTGTTCTTGTATGCTTTGGATTGAGCTTTCCGTGGCAATCTGCAAGGCGTGTATCTTGCCCTCACGGGACTGTGCGATAAGCTGTCGGAAGCTGTCATGCACAATGAATTTCTGTTCAGCAGATAGAAAACTGTAATTGTAAGGTATCAGCTCATAGTAGGCGAATACCTCATTGTCCTTGTTCCAGACAAGGTTATTGTCGATATATTTAATCGGGAACATAGCTCACACTCCTTACTGCCGTGATAGTTTCATGTAATACCTGCTTATCCAGTTTCACGGCTTTTCCTGCATAAGTGGTCTTTGGTCGAAGCCCGTAGGTAATCATGGACTTTAGAAAACTGTAAGGCTTCTTGCCGTCAAAGGTCTTTTGCGACATGAACCATGTAAGAGCTACGGGAATACCGAAATATTTCAGAAATGCCCCCTCAATCATGGAAAGTGGCGGTAAGTCCCCAAACAGAATGATGATAAACTCGGTTATCACAAACCATGTAATCTGTGTAAAGGTAACGGGAAAGGGCAGGTTAAAATCATTGATTGCATACAAGACTTTTTCCACGTTCCAGATACCCGTATAGCTTTTAATCTTTTTCATGTTTTCGTTTCAACTCCTTTCTTTATTCCTGCCGTGTTCTTCACGGCATAGTGGTATCTCTTTATGAGATTTCACATAATAGAAAAGGACAGCCGTTTTTCAGACTGTCCCCAATAGAAAAAGCTGTCAGAAGCAACAATGCTTGTCGCTGATCTTCCAGCTTCTTACCACAGTATTTCACACATACCGTAGCTTGTTTCAATAAAAGTTCCCTCAAAGGATAAATCCCTGCCGTATGCTTCATAGTCGATATAGTTCTGTAAGCTGGGGGGGATTTCCCCTAACATCTGCATTTCATCTATGAAGTAATAAGCAACGTCGGTCATGGTTTCACAATCGGAATAGCAATACACGTCGTCCTTATGGTCGTACACTTCTTCCAGACTGCCGTAATGAGAGATAAACTCGTCCAGCTCGTCCGTGATGTAGTCGGGTAATTCTTCAATCATTTCAAACATTTCATTGAGTTCTTCAATCGAGATATATTCGCCAATCTCAATGGGAAAGTTTTCCGTATCATGTACGGCGTATTCTTCGTATCGTTCATTCAAGCCGATACGCTCGGCAACATCTTCTTCATCAATCGGAAAAGAGAACCAGTCGCCGACCAGATACCCCTCATTGTATTTCCCAAGATTAGCGATATATACACGCATATCCTCTACCATAGCAACACCCCATTTCTACGGCAGTTCATAGATACCGTGGTCTGTTTCTATAAATTTTCCATTATCATCAAGATACTGTCCGTAGGCATCGTAATCAAAGTAACGGGTCAGGCGTTCCTCAATGGCAGAAAAAGCAGGGTCATTGTCCAACAAATGCCTTGCCACATCAGCCATGTTTTTACACCATGAATAATGTATCACGTCATGGCGGTGCTGGTGCAGTTCGTCAAGGCTGGTAAAGTAACACATCAGTTCCCCGTAGTCCTCTTGTAAATCAAGTGGCAGACTTTCAAAGGTATGGTAAAGGTCATTCAGCTTTTCAATAGTCGTATCTTCGCCGACTTCATCAGCAAAAGACAGTTCCATTTCTGTGATACGGTAATCTTCACTGTCGATAGGAACGCCTATCTGTTCTTCCAGTTCTTCCTCGTCAATGGGAAGTGTGAACCATGCGGAACGGATTTCTTCAGAAGTGTGTAGTCGGCTTTCGATACAGACACGCATTTCATTCATAGGTTTTCACGTCCTTTCTTTCATGCTTCAGCTATGCTAGTGTAAGGGACACCAAAGACATAGCCTGCAAAATCTTCTAATTGTTTCTGCGGATAATCGGCAAGGTTCAGTTGCTTCATTTCCTGCCACACCATACGTTTATGATGTGGTAAATCTGAAATGTAGGTACAACCAATCCTTGCCTGCATATCCGAAAATATATCTTTCAAGCAATCACTCTAATCTTAAATTTGAGTATAGAAAAAGCGGTTAATCTCCAATGGAGTAACCGCTTAATTATGTTTATTCATAATCTCCAAATTTTTCCAAATCATTGTTCCAAAGAGGTGGAGCTTCTGGAAAAACTTCATCATGCGTTTTAAAATATATTTCTCGAACGACATCAATCCAATTATTTATATTTTTTATTGCGACAATGCCATCTCCATAAGGAAAAATATTTAAAAACATACTTGTAATCTGTGCTAAAGATATGGCTGAATGTTCTGCAGGTGTTGTAATTCCGTAATCACTTCTGCCAACGGGAATAATATTTTCTGTCTTCATATTACCTAAACGTGCAAATGTTCCCTGTGGTGAAGCATGAACAGTTTTATTCGCTAAGTCATATTGTTTTCTCCAGACTTTGGTATTCATATCGCAATGAGTTTGAATATCATTAAAACTTATATATCTTTTTTTAGAAGAAAACAAATCACTTGCTCGTGCCCATTCATATCTATCGTCCGTTTCGCTAGCTTCAATAAATGCTTTTGCAACATTTTCTCCATTTTCTGTTATAAATGAAGCTATTATGGAGAGTTCATACATAGAACGCCACCTAGCATATGCACCATCTGCAAATCCATTTTTCATAAGGGTAATAATTTCAAGAAATTCTTGTAAAGCTCGTCCATGGATATGTAGCATAGCCAAAAAAGTGTTATTATTTTGAATTTTTTCTTCAATACTTAAATCGTTGACATACTGGACATAGGACTCAGCAACTTCTAATGTCATAATATACATTGCTTCTGAAGCGACAAAGCCTCTATACCATTTTTGTTCTTGTCTGACTATAAATTCCTCTTCTCCTGCCCTAAAAGCCATGACCTCTTCATACATTGTTTTTTTCATATATTGAGTAGTATCATCAGCCATTTTGAAAAGCATTTCTTTAAATAAGTCACTCAAATCAATTTTTTCTAATTTTTCTATGACTTCTTTAGCTTCAGCTTCCGTTTCCGCTTCTTCAATTCTATTTTTTACAGTTTTCATAAACGTATCTTTTAGGAAAATTGAAGCATTATCTTTTGCCATATTTTTAACCCACCCTTCCAATATCTTATATGTAAATTATAACATTGTTAAAGCTGGTTAGCACTATTTATTATGCTCCGATAATCTTATTGAACAGCTCTAAGAGTACATCTTTGACACCGCCTGCATTGAATACCAATCCAACAGCAACTAAGGCAACCACCAAGAAGCCGATAAGTTTTGAAAACTCACGTTTAAACCCTAAGTAAATACCAATAACCACAATCGCCATAAGCACTAAGCTCTGGGCGTTGCTTAAAAACCATGTATATAAATTTTGCCCGAAATTCATTTATTTTTCCTCGCTTTCCTTTAATTCAATAATGTGTCAGTCAGCTTCCTTTCCGACACTCATAATACACATCAGAACCACGCCGATACCCATGCCAAGTGATACCAGCAGTAAGTCCTTAATCAATTCCCATATCATCATCAATCACTCCTTTTCTTGTTTTATCAGTTCATCCACCGAAGCCGTCTGTTGCTTCACGATCTGCTTGTGCTTGTCCGTCAGTTTTGCCTGCTGTTCAATAGTTTTGAGATAGTCGGTCTGATTGCCTGCGTCTATCTGTTTCAGCATTTTCAAAGTCGGGGCAACCTGCCTTTGTAGCCAGTTCAGCGTTCTTTGCAGAGTATAAGGCTCTGGCTTTGTCGTCAGCTTCACGGGCGGTCGCCCCTCACCAATGAACCAAGACCAGCGTGCATTTGTTTTCCAGTCACTTTTTCGTTTGCCTACTTCCTTATCGGCAAAGCGGATATACTGGTTGATAATAGAAAATGCCGTCAGCTCTGCGTCGTAGTGGGTCAGCAGTTCTCTCACGGCATAGTAGGCACGTTCATTTTTCAGACGTATCTCAAATCGGTTTTTAATGGGGACTTCCTCAATCGGTATTCCCAATTTTGAGGATTGTTCATAATTCTTTTCATAGACACAGAAGTAGACTTCACTGGTAAATGAACCAATATAAAGCGTGTGTCCCATGCCGTCCTTGTTGACTTCGTTGTGCTTTACCAGCTCCCCAGAACCATAGTTCTTGAAAGAACGAAATTTAGAAATACATTCCTCGTTCTTGCATTTCTCTATCAGTTCTGGAATATCCAGTAAGCCCGTTCTGTCGTTGATAGCTAGGTCGATACGCTTCATCACACCGCCATTAACTAATGCGTCCATGAGGAAGTCATACCAGCTTCGCTCCTGTGCCAGCAGGTAGCTTTCAAACTGGCGACAGCCTTTGCCTTTCAGTTCCAGCAGGACACCTTTTTCCTTGTCTTGTGAAGTATAAACGAACACGTCCCCGATATAGTAATGCTCGGTGTACTTGTAATGCCCGAAATCTTCGTGAAGCATATAGTCTACATTCAGCTTTAGAATGTCCTTGATAACGTGCTGTATATCCAGTGTGGGAAATCGGATACGCACATAATCAAAGAGCAGGAACATGGGAGCTTCGGGATTGAATTTTTCCACAGCTTCCAGTAGTTTGTGCTTCATGTCCTCGGTCAGTGCTACCTTGCCAGCTTCGATACGGCTTAGATGTTCACGGCTGATACCAGCCATGATTGCAAGCCTTGTCTGCGATACGCCATAATCATTGCGTTTTGCTTTCAAGGCGTTGAGAAAATCAGTATCATTCAGTTGTCATACCCCCAATCGTGATATTTTTGTGATTTTGTGATAATTTCAAGCGATTATCACAAATGGCTGAAAATAGAGAAAACCCTAATAACTAGCGGACTTTCAAAGGTTTTTGAACCAGTTTCCAGCGTAATTGTGCCCCTCTGTTAGATAATGAGGGGCTTGTATCTGCTGGCGTGGCTACCGCCACACCAGCAACGGCTAGTCCGTGCCGTCGCCTTTCGCTTCGCACGTCGCCGTCCCGTCCTGCCTTGCATATGTAAGAGAACCTATGTTCTGCAAAAAATCATATCCTTTCGGGACTAAAGGCGTGTAAAATTCACTTATGACGCTTGTTCCCACATCGCAATAGCCACGCCCTTTGATACGCTTCTGGAAAAACTGTTTTTTCACATCAGAACCAAACAGCATACCGTAACCTAATTCGCTGATACGTCCCAACCCTACACGGAAATTGAAATTATCTCTGATACCGTCCGAGAAATATTTTGCGTCTGGACGCTGGCAGGCAACAATCAGAAAATAGCCTGCTTGTCGTCCTAACATAACGATTTTCTTTAACTGGCTAAGTAAACTTACGCTTTCCTTTGTCCCCAGCATTTCAAAAAACGCCACATATTCATCAAAGATAAGAAAACAGGGGGGCAGTCCCAGATAGGCGTAGTTTTCGCCCGTCTTATAGTTCGGGTGTTGCTTCATTTCTTCGCTTCTTTGTACCATGCCCTCATAAAAGGCATTGACGCAATCAATCATTTCTTCTTTGGTGTGATATACATTTCCCATAACTGTACCTAAGTCTGCAAGGTCAGCGTTCTTCGGGTCTAAGATGTAAAGAATAGCGTTGGTATGTAGCAGAGCTTCAATAAGCGTCAGCAGAAAATACGTTTTACCGCCACCAGTTCCACCTGCAATCAGAGCGTGAGGGAGTGCGTCATATTCCCATACAAGATTTTTCATCAGTCTAAGACAGCCATTTTCTGCTTTCACTTCGTCAATGGTAATGCGGTTCGCTATCATATCATAAAGCAGTGTATATTCGATATAGCCGTCATGTAAGGTCTTGTCGGTCAGTTCACAATACAAGCCACTTTCCAATTTATCCTCTAATCGTAAGAGCTGGTCTTGATATTTCCCCAGCGTAATTTCACAGCGGATATGAAGCAATCCTTTTTCCATTTGATAGTAAATCTTTGGAAACCAGACGATTTTTTCCCTTGATCTGCTTTGCAGGTCAGTAAAAAAACCGCCGTCTTGTACAGTATCGGCTTCATACCACTTGTTTTCCAGTATCATTCTTGCCAGCTTTTGACGGTGCAGTAGCTTCTTGAAACTGTCATGGCAGAAGCGGTAATACCAAAAAGCGACCAATGCACAAACACCAGTCGCTATCAGTATGGTTATGAAGTTGTAAGGGGAAAGCGTCAAGCCGTTCTCTAACAAGCTGATATGCTCCCAATCAGTACGCATGAGCTGTTTCATATTCAGTAGCAGAAGAACTACCACGAATACAAACAGAAGCGTCCCTATGGAAAAATGGTAGACAAGGTGCTTGTCGCTGGCTCTGATACGGTGTCCTTTATTCAAAATCATTCGCATAAATCAATCACTCCAATCTTAAATTTAAGTATGAAAAAAGCAGTCAATCTTAAAAGACTAACCGCTTTGTGTGTATGAATATGAAGTTGTTACATTGTAGGGTATGTTCATTATACGTGCTTTGTTGTTTTAACTCTTGATTGTGCAATTTCTTCAAATAGCTGTTTTTCGTTTAGGTCTTTAAAAACTCTTTTGGGAATTAACGTATATAATCGTGGTGCTTGAATTAAGTAATAAAAATCATGGCTTTCCCATAGTGCAGAGTAGATGTCCCACTTCACTTCTGAGTCAATGCTTTGTGTTTTAAATTTAATGTTTTCCTTAGAAAATACCAGCGTATATTCCTCATGATATTTTGCAGTTTGTTTGAATTTCAGTATAGGCATTAGGATATATAAATAGCTTCCCAATGCAGTTACAACAATTATCAATCCAAATATTAAAATACTAAATACGCTAAAAGAGGAGAACAGCATATAAATGACTGACAGCAACAAAAATACAGCGACTAAAGCAATATCATATTTATGTATAGTTTTACTAGAAATTAAATATTGCCTTTCTGCTTTTATATATTCACTTTGAGTATATTGAAATCTTAACTCTACTGTTTCCAAAGTTATACCTCCGTTCGTTATATAAATAATCTTTGTTACAATTTCAAATTTGAAAATCACTTTTTTTTGATAAGTTTCAGTTTTATATTTCTCCTTTCAGCAATCTTCCGAAACACCTCTACCACATACAAGCATTGTGCCTTAAATGGTAGTAAGGACAATTCGTCATTGGATTGTATTTGTTTCATTGCTTCTTGCAATTCTGAAAGATCTAATAAATTAACTGCCACACAAAAGAAAGTCTTTCTACGCCCGTCATTATAGTTAGAAAGTAAGTAAGAAAGAATTTGTGTTTTTTCCTGCTGTTCAAGATTATATTGCTCAATGCCTATGTTTTTTGCTCTTTCTAAATCTGCTTTTCGCCGTTTATGCGTGATGAAAGAATCATAATCATCAATGTGTTGATATTTTTCGCATGGATATTGTCTGCATTCATAGCAATATTCAATCTTTCCATGTTCAAGACTACATTTCGCAATTCTGCATGATTGATTACCATTGCCACAACCGCCACAGTAATTTCCCAAAAGCATAGGGCATAATCCGCAATTCAATCCGCAAAGAGAAAATAATTGGTTTTTACGTTCAAATCCTTTCATAGTACCAGTCTCCTAACTTCAAATTTATCTTTGGATTTATTGACTTTTACAAACTGGAAGTTATCGCTCTGACATATATTTCTGTATTTCGTTAGAAGTCAATTTTCGTATTTGTGTATTTGCATATTCTTTATATTCTTCAACAGCAAAAATAGGCTTTGTATCTTTACAGGTTTTACCTTTATTCTTTTTTAGGTATAACTGTAAGTCCTCATTATTTGCAAAAATTTTGTAGGAACGTCTCCCATTTTCACTTACTATTTCATAAATACCACATGATTTTTTCATACTGTAATCAGCAGTACGCAAATACATTTTTGCAATTTCTAGTGACTTGAAAGGAAAATTCCATCTTTGCAGACCACGCTTAGGGTCATGTTCAATACAGATGCACCGTCCACAAGTCCCACAGATATACTGTGTATGATTTTGTAAACATTCTATCGGATTTAACAACGGTGTAATTCTATTTTCATCAATATAGCATTCAATGCACATTATGGTCTCATCTCCTTACAAATTATATTTTTTATCTTCTATAGTCATATAAACTGGGATTTGCTTACTTCTTTTTCTTCGGTTTTGGTGCTGGTAGTTCTTCATACATAGCATGAAACAAGCCTGTCAAAAATTCCTTATTATCAACTTCTTCTACCAACAACATTTCTTTTGCTCCCTCATAGGGTAACTCATGCAGAGCTGTTGACATATAACTAATTGCTGATTTTACTGGTTTGACAAGCAATCTATCATCATAGATACCGCCGACAATCTTACCACGATAATAGATAATAAATTCTCCCATCATAGCACGATATGTAATTTCTTCTAATTCGGATAACTGCCCTAAAATAAACTCCAAATATTCTTTGCTTGATGCCATACTTCCACCTCAAATTCCTATTTATATACTAAATTGAAGTATAAAATCATCATTTCCTGTTGGGCTTTCTTTTTATTCCCAATAATTTAACAAAATCATTAAATAAGATTGTATCTGTTGGCTCAAACATCAACCATTTTCCGTCATGATAGGTTTTTGTTTCATCATAAATTTTTTGCACTTCTTTTGAATAACTATTTCTATCTGTATCAAATTTTAATCGTTCATCTTTCCCTAAGATAATCATAAATCCTACACAGTTTTC
>UMHO01020219.1_pt1 | contig 19683 bp, 19 predicted proteins | sample 1965561 | NCBI WGS metagenome assembly UMHO01 (sample SAMEA4836102, study PRJEB28245) | human gut metagenome | biome: gut microbiome; material: fecal sample | place: Denmark | collected 2008 | reverse complement strand
GAAAAAATGAAGCTGAGTTTTTGGCTGAATGGAGTTTACCGTCACGATGATGTTGAGCCGGATACATTGCTGCTGGATTTTCTGAGAGACAAAGGCTGCTACAGTGTAAAGAGGGGCTGCGAGACAGCGAACTGTGGATTATGCACTGTACTGATGGACGGAAAGCCTGTACTTTCCTGCAGCACGCTTGCGCTGAGAGCAGAAGGCAAAAAAATTGTGACCATGGAGGGAATGCAGAAAGAGGCAGAGGAGTTCGGTGCTTTCCTTGCAGATGAAGGCGCAGAACAGTGTGGCTTCTGCAATCCGGGATTTATCATGAATGTTTTTGCAATGGAAAAGGAACTTGAGAATCCTTCAGAAGAGGATGTGAAGGAGTATCTTGCCGGAAATCTCTGCAGATGTTCCGGGTTTGTGGGACAGACAAGAAGTATCCTGAAGTATCTTGAACATAAAAAATCACAGAAAAAGGAGGAGGCAGAAGAATGAGCTATGTCAGCAGGCCGGTAAGAAAAAAAGACGCCATGGCGCTTGTAACCGGAAAGCCGGTATATACAGATGATCTGGCGCCGAAAGATTGTCTGATTGTCAAAGTTTTGCGAAGCCCTCATGCCAATGCCTGGATCGAGGAGATTAAAACAGGAACTGCCCGTCAGGTAAACGGAATTGCCGCTGTTTATACATATAAAGATGTTCCCAAAAAGCGTTTTACTCTTGCAGGACAGACATATCCGGAGCTGAGTCCGTACGATCATTATATTCTTGACCGCAGACTGAGATTTGTGGGCGATGCTGTGGCGATTGTGGCAGGCGAAACAGAGGAGGCAGTAGACAAGGCGCTGAAACGGATCAAGGTAAAATATCAGGTTGACCAGCCTGTTCTTGATATGCATAAAGCAAAAGATGCTGATATCCTGGTACATCCGGAGGAAGACTGGGAGGCAAAAATACCAGTAGGGGCAGATAATAAGAGAAATCTCTGTGCTTCAGGGCTGGAGGAATCCGGTGATGTGGATAAAATCCTTGGCGAATGTAAGTATACTGTGGACCGGACCTATCACACCAAAGCAAACCAGCAGGCAATGATGGAGACTTTCCGGACCTATTGTTATATGGATTATTTCGGACGTCTGAATGTGGTATCATCCACGCAGATTCCTTTCCATGTAAGAAGAATCCTGGGAAATGCTCTGGACATTCCCTCTTCGAAGGTTCGTGTGATCAAGCCAAGGATCGGAGGCGGATTTGGTGCAAAGCAGACTTCTGTCTGTGAGATTTATCCTGCATTTGTCACCTGGATGACAGGCCGTCCGTCAAAAATCATTTACTCCCGTTACGAATCCCAGATCTGCGCATCTCCCCGTCATGAGATGGAGATCCGTGTAAGAGCAGGCGCAGATGAAAACGGAATCGTTCGCGCCATTGATGTTTATACTCTTTCCAACGCAGGCGCGTACGGAGAACACAGTCCTACGACAGTTGGATTAAGCGGGCATAAATCCATTGCCCTTTATCGTCATACGGAAGCTTATCGTTTTGCCTATGATGTTGTTTATACCAATGTACAGGCAGCAGGAGCGTACCGTGGATACGGAGCAACACAGGGAATCTATGCAGTTGAATCAGCAGTGAACGAGCTGGCTGAGATCATGGGAATGGATCCGGTAAAGATCCGGGAGCTGAACATGCCTCTTCAGGGAGAGCCTCTTCCTGCATACGGAGATTGTGATACAGCAGAAAGCTGTACCATGGATCAGTGTATGGAACGGGCAAAGGAAATGATGAACTGGGATGAAAAATATCCCTGTAAGGATCTTGGAAATGGAAAAGTCCGCGGAGTAGGTGTTGCCATGGCCATGCAGGGTTCCTCGATTGCAGGAATTGACGTGGGCGGCGCAGATATGAAGCTGAATGAAGACGGTTCCTATACACTGGGACTTGGATGTGCGGATATGGGTACCGGCTGTGATACCATTCTTGCCCAGATGGCAGCTGACTGTATGGAAACTTCAATAGATAATATTGTTGTGTTTGGGGTAGATACAGATATTTCTCCATATGATTCCGGCTCTTATGCCTCAGCCACAACTTACACCACCGGAATGGCAGTAGTTCAGTCCTGTCAGGAGCTTCGCGGCAAAATCTGCGCTCTTGGTGCAAAAATTCTGCAGGCGGATCCGGAGGAAGTAAATTTTGACGGAGAATTTGTATTTACAGATGAAGAACATAAGGTTTCTCTGAAAGATATTGCCATTCAGGGAACCTGCGGAAATTCTCAGGAGCTTCAGGTTACAAGAACCTATTCTTCACCGGTATCTCCGCCGCCTTTTATGGTAGGAATGGCAGAAGTAGAAGTGGATAAAGAAACCGGAAGCACAAAGGTGATCGATTATGTGGCAGTGGTGGACTGCGGAACACCCATTAACCCGAATCTGGTACGGGTGCAGACAGAAGGAGGAATTGCACAGGGAATTGGAATGGCTCTCTATGAGGATATTCAGTATAATGAAAAAGGCGCTGTCCGCAACAATTCCTTTATGCAGTATAAGATTCCGTCCCGTCTTGATATCGGAGATATCCGGGTAGAAATCCGGGGAAGCTATGAGCCTACCGGTCCTTTTGGGGCAAAATCTGTAGGTGAGCTGGTAATTGACACTCCTTGTCCGGCAATTGCCGCAGCAGTATATAATGCCACAGGCGTCAGGGTTCGTGAACTTCCGATCACACCGGAAAAAGTAGCAATGGGAATTCTTCAAAAAGAATCGGAGAAATAGTATGGGAATGGTGGTTAAACTGATTCTGGCAGGATTCTGGCTGGTTCTTGTACCGGCCGTTGCCGGAATCCCGTTTACAGGAAAAAAACAGACCGGTTTTTCAGAAACATTTCTGAACGGATATCTGGTGCTTTTTACTGTAATGGAAATCCTTACTTTGCCTATGACAGTTATGAAAATGCCTCTCCATGTGCTGACTGCTGCCTGGGGAGGCATTGGAATAGTACTGGCCGTTTTTGGACTTTTTGCGTTTGGAAAAAGGAAAGCTTCTTTTCTGTCTGCCTGGAAAGAAAAAAAACGTCCGTCCTTTTATTTCTGTATTGCCATATTACTTATTCTCCTTCAGATAGCAGTGTGTTCACTGATGGCTCATATGGATGCTGACGACTGTTTTTATGTGGCAACGGCTACAACAGACGTTTACACAGATACGATCTTTGAGGTGGATCCCTATACAGGAACTGCATACAGGGCGCTGCCCAGACGATATGTGCTTTCGCCGTTTCCGGTATTTCTGGCAGTGGTAAGTCAGCTGAGCGGAAGGCTCCATCCTGCAGTTATGGCACATATGGTATTTCCGGCAGTTTTTCTTTCAATGGCGTACATGGTGCAGGCTGTGCTGGCAAAAAAATGGTTTCCCGGAGAAAAAAAGGCCCAGGGGATCTATCTTCTTCTGGCAGCTTGTATCTGCAGTTTTTCCGGCTATTCTGTTTACAATGCGGGAAACTTTCAGATGGTTCGTATCTGGCAGGGAAAAGCTGTTTTGGCTTCCGTACTTTTGCCGTATCTGCTTTGTTTGTGTATATCGTTTTTCCTCGAAAAAAAGCAGGAGATATCTTGGGTTCCACTGGTGCTTGCCAATATAAGCTGCTGCCTTCTGTCCTCTATGGGAGTGATACTTGCACCTCTTTTGACAGGTTGCTTTTTTATCATTTCCCTGATTGTCAGGAGAGACTGGAAACGGGTATTGGTAGGATTTTTATGCTGCCTGCCTTCCATTGCCCTGGGGATCGTGTATATTTTAATGGGCTGACAGGAGGATGGAAATGAAAGAAGTATTAAAACAGTCAGTAAATTTCTGGCAGAGCTACTGGGGCAACAGCCTGATGCCGTGGCTGCTTCTGGCAGCTGTTTTCTTTCTTGTGATCTTCAGAAGAAAGAAAAAAAGTACAAAATATCTGTTGTTTTATCTTTTTCTGGTTCTGGCTCTGTTTTTCTGCCCGCCTGCAGCCAGGATCATACAGAAGTGTATAGGCTCCAGTGTATACTGGCGTGTTCTCTGGCTTCTTCCGGTGGTTCCTGTTATTGCTGTGGCTATGACAGAATTTCTGAAGGAGAGAAAAGGCATTTTGCAGTTTCTCCTGGTCATAGCGGCGGCAGGAGCGGTAGCTGTGTGCGGAAAGGGCATTTGTCAGGCAGGAAATTATAAGCTGGTTCATAATTACCAGCATGTGCCGGATGAGGTGGCTGCCATCTGCGAGATGGTAAAGCAGGATGCCAAAGATTCAGAGTTCCTTCTGGCGGCAGATAATTATATCGGACCTTATGTCCGTGTGTATGATCCATCTATTTATATGCTGTTTAACAGAGAGGGACGGGGCGGCGCTGGCGAAGGAGTACGGCAGCTTTATCTGGAGATCAATGCGCCGGTGTTTAATTACAGCAACATTGCGTCTGCCGGAAAAAGACTTTTCTGCAATTATCTGGTTGTAAAAATCCCGGATAAGCAGCAGAAAAGTGAACTTGAACGATATGGATACCAGGAGGTGGGAACAGCCGGAAGCTATGCCCTGTACCGGCTGGGGGATTCAGCAGATGCTGTAAGAAATCCCATTCTTGACCGTTGGGACTGGAGATGAGAAAACGGATGAGACCGCTTCGGACTTTCATAATCCCTTGATTATTGAGGGAATTGTATCATTTTATACACCAGATGCAGACTAGCCGCGGCAGTCTGCATCTGGTGCTTTTTGCCTTTATATACTTTTAAAATCCGGCGTCCCCATAAGGTCGTAGGGGGTGCTTTGATACACGTAATAATTCAGCCAGTTTGTGTACAGGTTGTTTGCATGGGCGCGCCACATAAGGAGAGGTTTGTTGGCGGGATCGTTATCTTTGTAATAATTCCGGGGAAGTTCAATGGGAAGTCCCTTATCGGTATCCCGCTTATATTCTCCGTCCAGGGTAATGCGGTCGTATTCCGGATGACCCATAACAAAGATTCGGCGGCCACCCTCTGCCATTGCAAGAAACAGTCCGGCCTCCTCGGATTCAGCCAGAATTGTAATTTCTTTACATGCGCGGATATCCTCAATGGGAACTTCTGTATGCCTGGAATGTGGAGCCAGAAACATATCGTCAAAGCCCCTCACAAGAGGAATCTTGCGGTTCAGAACCCTGTGCCAGAAAAGGCCAAACATTTTCTGGTCAAGTTTTTTCTTCTGAAGACCGTAAAAATGATAAAGGCCTGCCTGAGCAGCCCAGCAGAGAAAAATGGTGGAAGTGACGTGGGTTTCTGTCCAGTCCATGATCTCTGTAAGCTCGTTCCAGTAATCCACTTCTTCAAAAGCCATCTGTTCCACGGGCGCGCCGGTGATGATCATACCGTCAAAGCGCAGGTCTTTCAGCTCGGAAAAGGTCTGATAGAACTTATTCAGATGACTGAGAGAGGTGTTTTTTGCCACATGGCTTTCCACAGCCATAAATGTGACGTCTACCTGAAGGGGAGTGTTGGAAAGAGAGCGGAGAAGCTGGAGCTCTGTTTCTTCTTTTAAGGGCATCAGATTCAGAATCAGAATCTGAATGGGACGGATATCCTGATGGACTGCCCGTGTTTCATCCATAACAAAAATATTTTCTTTTTCCAGAATTTCTTTTACGGGAAGTTCTCCCTGTATTTTAATCGGCATTTTATGATCCTCCTTGCCTTTTACTTATTCTGCCTGAAAATCTTCCTTTGTAAGACTCAGGAAATCCTCTTCGGACAGAATGGGGATTCCAAGCTCTTTTGCCTTTTTATTTTTTGATGAGCCGGATGTTTTGTCATTGTTGATCAGATAGTTTGTCTTTTTTGTAACAGAACCGGTTACTTTTCCTCCAAGAGATTCTATGAGAGCTTTTGCCTCGTTTCTGTTGGAAAAATGCTCCAGGCTGCCTGTGATCACGAAGGTCATTCCTTCAAAGGTCTGATCTTTGGGCGCCTTTTCTTTTTCAATAGTAAGGTGGCTGATCAGATGATCCAGTTTTTTGTTGTTCTCTTCAATCTGGAAATAGGAAACAAGATTTCCTGCAATCACAGGGCCGATGCCGTCAATTGCGCTGACTTCATCCGAATCTGCATGGCGGATGGCTTCCAGGTCATAATCAAAATGGCGGCAGATCACTTTTGCATTGGCAAGGCCGATATTGGCGATTCCAAGACTGTAAATGACTTTTGCCAGAGTGGTGGTTTTTGCTTTTTCCAGACTTTCTGTAAGATTGTTAAAGGACTTTTCTCCGAAACCATCCATGGCTACAATTTCATCTCTGTATTTTTCTATTTCAAAAATATCTCCGAAATCATGGATAAATCCTCTGGCAATAAACTTTTCCAGGGTCGCCTCGGAAAGACCGTCAATATTCATGGCGTCTCTGCTTACAAAAAGAGTAAATGCTTTGATCTTTTTTGCGGTACAGTCGGGATTCATACAGTACAGCGCCTCTACATCGTTTTCTTTCATGATCTGCGCTTTTTTGCCGCACACCGGACAGATGTCCGGAATTTCCAGATGGCTGCTTCTGGTAAGATTTTCTGCAATCTGAGGGATGATCATATTGGCCTTATATACCTGGATCGTATCTCCGATGCCAAGTTCCAGTTCCCGGAGAATACTTACGTTGTGCACACTGGCGCGGCTTACCGTAGTTCCTTCCAGTTCTACAGGGTCAAATACTGCAATAGGATTGATAAGACCGGTTCTGGAAGGACTCCATTCAATTTCCCTTAAGGTTGTTTCCCGGATCTCGTCTGCCCATTTAAAAGCAAAAGCGTTTCTCGGGAACTTTGACGTTGAACCCAGAGAATCTCCGTAGGAGATATTATCATAAAGCGCTACCAGACCGTCGGAAGGGAAATCGTTTTGTGCAACTGCGGATGAAAAATAATCCATTGCCTCATCCAGCGTTTCGCCTGTGACAACCCGATATTCTACGGTTTCAAAGCCCTGACTTTTCAGCCATTCCATCTGGTATTCTCTTGAATTGTGCATATCAACATCCTGAGCAGATACAAGTGAAAATGCATAAAAGCGTACGTTGCGCCGGGCAGTGATCTGATTATTCAGCTGCCGGACAGAACCGCTGCAGAGATTTCTGGGATTTTTATATTTTGCGTCAACATCTTCGATAGAGTCATTAATACGTTCAAAATCAGAGTAAGTGATAATTGCTTCTCCCCGAAGCACCATACGGCCCTGAAAGGCAATTTTCAGAGGAATGTTGCGGAATACTTTTGCATTGTTTGTAATGACCTCGCCAACTACTCCGTTTCCTCTGGTGACGGCTTTCTGAAGAGCACCGTTTTCATAGGTGAGCACAATAGTCAGTCCGTCCATTTTCCAGGACAGAAGGGTTTTATGGCTTCCGATAAATTCACGGAGCGCTTCTCTGTCTTTTGTTTTATCCAGAGAGAGCATGGGGGTTTCATGAGTTTCTTTTGGAAGAAAATCTACTGCTTCATACCCTACGTTTACGGTGGGGCTGTCGGCCAGAACAATTCCGGTTTCCTGCTCCATTTTTACCAGCTGGTCGTACAGAGCGTCGTACTCCCTGTTGTCCATGATCTCCCTGTCTTCCTGATAATAGGCTTTTGCCGCCTTGTTTAATTTTTTTACCAGCTCTTTCATCTGCTGCAGGGCTGTTTCCATAATGACCTCCTGTAATTGTTTCATTTGATGAATTTTTTAGCATTTGCGTCAGTTCCTGCCATTCTTCAGGCCGGATCTCTCTGAATTCGCCCGGTTTCAGTCCGTCCAGAGTAAGATTCATAATCCTTACCCGCTTCAGAGTCCGGACTTTATAGCCGAAATAAGAGCACATTCTCCGGATCTGCCTGTTAAGACCCTGGGTGAGAATAATGCGGAAACTGTATTTTCCTGTTTTTTCAACTACGCATTTCCGGGTAACTGTATCCAGGATGGGAACGCCCTCTGACATATGTCGGATAAACGGAGCAGTAACCTCCCGGTCTACAGTAACCAGATATTCTTTTTCGTGAAAATTTCCTGCCCGCATAATGCGGTTGACAAGATCGCCCTGATTGGTCAGGAGAAGAAGCCCCTGGGAATCTTTGTCCAGCCTGCCTACAGGGTAGATCCTTATGGGATACTGAAGATACTCAGTTACTGTTGTTTCCTGGCGCTGTTTTTTTGTGCTGCACACAATTCCCTCTGGTTTATAAAAAAGAAGAAGAACCTGTTTGTTTTCTGCTGAAACAGGTTTTCCGTCCAGACAGACCCGGGCATCGGCAGGAATTTTTTCTCCTGTAGCTATCACTTTTCCGTTGACCGTGATCCTTCCGGCATCTGTGTACTGGTCTGCTTCCCGTCTGGAGCAGATTCCTGCGCTGCTCAGGTATTTATTGATTCTGATGTTTTCTGTAATTGTTTTTTTATCCATTGTTTCATTATATTATTTTTCTGATTTATTGGCAACAATCAAATAGAGGCCAGGGTTGTATTTTTTTGTCGCATATTGTATGATAGGAACTGACAGCATAAAAAGAAGGAGGAAATCATATGCCGGATCGCAACAGGCGGACAAATCTTTTGCTGCTTCTGGTTATGGTTCTTATCTGTACAGGCTGCGCCCTTCTGTTTCGTCAGTCAACAGCGTACCCTTCGAAGGTAGAAGGAGGAACTGTTCGGCTGTTTGCTTCCGAAGATACCGAAAAGCCGGAAGCAGATAACGGCAGCAGTAAAACAGACGTTTCTGAATCTGAGGAAAAGGTTTCACCTGCAGCCACTCCAACAGCTACACCAGTGCCGTTTGAAGTTTCGCCGGAAGCAGAAAAAGGGGTGTGGACTTCCAGCGGAAGCAACTGGATGTTTATGGTAGACGGACAGGCGTATACAGGCTGGCTTACAGATACAGATGGAAAGCGTTATTTTTTTGACAGCAGTGGGATTATGAAAACCGGATGGGTGGATGACGGCGGTAAACGGTATTTTATGGATCTGGACGGTATTATGCAGACCGGATTTATTACCACAGAAGGAAAAAGCTATGAGCTTCTGTCTGACGGTTCCCTGAAGGGCTACAAAGCCGCTGAAAAGAAAGCAGATAATAAAAAAACGCCGGAGCAGACAAAAGCGCCGGAAAAAGAAGCCTCCCGCAAAGAGGCTTCTGATTCGCAGAAGAAGAAATCGCAAAAGAAAAAATATATAGCCCTGACCTTTGATGACGGGCCCAGTTCGTTTACCGACCGGCTTCTGGACTGTCTGGAGGCTAATAATGCCAAAGCCACTTTTTTTATGGTTGGGAAGGAAATTGAATATTTTTCCGACCAGGTAAAGAGGATGGAAACTCTGGGATGCGAACTGGGAAATCATACCTATTCTCATACAGATCTTGCCACACTGGCGCCGGAAGATATGTCGGCTGAGATCGCAGGAGTGGATGAGCTTTTGACAGAGCTTACCGGTCATGGGGCTACTGTGGTGCGCCCGCCCTATGGCTCTGTGAATTCATCTGTAAAAGAAACGGTGGGAACTCCTATGATCCTGTGGTCTATTGACACACTGGACTGGGAGAGCCAGGATCCTCAGAAGATTGTAGATACCACGCTTTCTCAGGTGGAGGACGGATCCATTATTCTTATGCATGATATTTTCAGCACCACTGTGGATGCGGCAGAGATCCTGATCCCCCAGTTAAAAAAGCAGGGATATGAAATGGTAACGGTTCATGAGCTGGCAAAAAGAAACGGGATCCAGCTGGGGACAGGGACTACATACAGTGATCTGAAAAAGCTGGATTCAAATCTGGTCTGACATTCAGAAATATTACAGGGATGAGTATAATTTATTCCTGAGCATGGAGAAATATCTGCAGAACCATCTGTGGTTCCTGCACAGTTCCAGAGGATCTGGCACGAATACCAAAGCCCAACAGTTTATGAGAAGCTATAAGAGAAAACAGGTGCAGGCCATAATGTTTAGGATTTTTGAAAGCATTGAATATTTCTGCCAATGCATGAGCAGATCTGTTTTGATGCGTCTGGAAAAAACGGCGAATATATTTGACAGAGTGTCCGGAATATTTTGATAAAGAAAACCGGAATACAAGGAGAATGATCTTATGAAAATACGTTTTATCCGACATGGAGATCCGGATTATGGAAATGATACACTGACAGAAAAAGGAAGAAAAGAGGCATAGCTTCTGGCAAAAACAGCGCACAGCCCTGCGCTTGTTCCCACCTCAGCTACAAAGGTTGTTACTGAAGAAAGGGAACAGGGGATTGCATATTTTCGGGGGATTCGCCTGGGAGACAGTTCTTATCTGTATGCGGGAAACCAGGAGCCATCCTTTGCATGCAGATTTGCGAGCTGTTTGGAAATAAAGAACAGAGACATTAATGAAAAAACTTCATAATAAAATAACATAGAACCCTGTGAGGATTTTGAGATTACACAAAATTTTCACAGGTTTTTTTAAGTTTAATTAAGGTAAGTCCCCTATACTTGGAAATTGTTACAGGAAACAGAGATGATTTTCGGTGAGAAGAATCTCTAAAATGAAGGGAGTTTTATTATGAAAAACAGACAGGCAGCAATATTGACAGGAATGTTTTTGTGTATGGCAGCAGTTACCGGCTGCGGAAGTAATACAGAGACGCAGGCGGCAAAACAGCAGGGAAGCGAAATCGAAGACACAGCAGCAGAAAATACAGCAGCAGAAGGCGATGATGAGAAAACGGACGGGAAAACAGGAAAAACGGAAGAACAAAATAAAGAAAATCAGATTTTCGGTAAGATTGTTTCGGTATCTGAGGACTCCATTACAATTTCTGTAGAATCTGCTCCGGTAAATGGAACAGAAGATGGAAAAGAAAATTCCGGCACAGAAGAGACAGGAGAAGAACAGACTATTGCTCTTACAGAAAATACGGTGATCCGAAAACAGACTATGGGACAGCCTGGCGGAGAAGCGCCGGAGATGCCTGAAGGGGAAGCACCGGAAAATGGCGGGGCTTCGGAACAGCCGGAAGAAGTATCGGAAAACGGTGGAACATCGGAACAGCCGGAAAAACCGGAGGGAGAAGCTCCGGCTCAAGAAGCAGGAGAAGAAATCGTCTGGTCAGATCTAAAAGAAGGCGACATGGCAGTTATTATTTTGGATGAGGATGGAAATGCAGAATCAGTCAGCATCATGGAAGGAGATATGGGGCAGCCGGGAGATGACCAGTCACAGCGGTCGGAAGAATATCAGGCAGAGACCGCATATACTGATGGCACTGAGACAGCCGACACTGAAACAGCCGATACTGAGACGGACAACGCTGAAACAGATGACAATGAGGCGGACGATGCTGAGACAGAAGGCGAAGTCTAGATCTCTGAAAGGATAATCACAGGTGAAGAAGGCAAAGCAGTGATCATTCAGAGAACAGATGGAGCTGTTTATGCAGAGGACGACAGTGACCATGTAGTGACTACAGTGGTTTATGAAGATAGTGCAGACTGTTCCGGAGCATCCTCCACAGTGGAATGGAGAGCCTGTGAAACAAAAAATCCGGAAAAACTGTAAAAGTAAAAAAATCAGCAGGAGGACAATGATGAAACTCAGAAAGGAAAGAAGTGAAAACGGAAGCTTTTTCAGAAAAAGAAAGGTTTCCGGAAAAAAGAAGATTGTCATAGGCACAGCAGTTGTCCTTACTGTATCTGTGGCAGCCGGCGGGGTATACTGGAGATATCAGTCCGGAAAGAGACCGTCTGCACCTGAAAAAACAGTACAGGCAACAAAGGCGACGGCAGAAATCAGCTCCATATCAAATACAATCGTGGGAACGGGAAATCTGGAAGCAGACACTCCGGTTTCCCTGAAGATTCCCTCAGGAATCACTATTTCAGAGGTAAAGGTAGAAAGCGGCGATCACGTTTCCAGCGGGGATGTGCTGGCAGAAGTAGATTCTTCTTCTGTTTATGAGGCAATGGAAGAGGTACAGGAAAAAATCGAAGCGCTGGACGAACAGATTGCAGACTTACAGGAGGATACAGATGAGGAGACCATTTCTGCTTCTATAGACGGTCGTGTGAAAAAAATATATATAGGCCAGGGAGAAGATATAACCTCCTGTATGCTGGAGCATGGAGCACTTCTTGTTCTTTCTGCAGACGGAAAAATGGCTGTGGATCTGGCAGATCCTGCTACCGTTCCATCAGAAGAAGATACGGTGACTGTAACTCTGTCTTCCGGAACGCAGATAGAAGGAACAGTAGAAAAGGTATCTGATGATGGATGTACCATTACTATGACGGACAGCGGAGTGGGCCTTGGAGATACTGCCACAGTAACAGATGAGAAAGGAAACAGTATTGGCACAGGAACCATCTATATCCACCAGCCGCTGCAGGTAACAGGAACTGCAGGAAGTATTTCTGAGGTAAATGTATCTGAGGATGAGGCGGTAGACAGCGGAGACACGCTTCTGACGCTGGACAAAGACAGTATCACAGCAAGTTATGAAGCACTTTACGGACAGAGAGAGGCACTGGCAGAGACTTTGACAGAGCTTCTGAATCTTGCAAAAAAAGGAACCATTACTGCAGATATGGATGGTACTATCGAAGAGATTTATGTTTCTGATGAGGAAACTTCTGATTCCTCATCAGTATCAGCCGGCAGCGGAGTTCAGCTGTCAAATATGTCTTATACAAAAGGAACTGGCATCCAGGCGCTAAATATGTCCTATACGAAAAGCTATGGAGTTCAGGCATCAAACATGTATTACACAAATGAATCCGTTGTTCGTATCGTTAATGTGTCCGATACAGATGAAACAGCAGAAATATTTTCTGATGATACAGGAAGTATGGAAGAAATACCTTCTCAGCCAGAGAAGCAGACTCTTTATCTGAGCATGGCAGACACATCGGCGGGAAACGCGCAGATGCTGGGGATTGTTGTTCCAAGAACAGGAGGCAGTCCTCAGACGCAGATTGTTTCCTCAGACAACAGCTATACAGGAACCATATCCTGGAATCCGGGAGACAGTACCTTCCAGCCGGCAGCAACCTATCAGGCAGCAGTTACGCTTTATGCAGGGGAGGGCTATCAGTTTGCAGCCGACAGTGTGACTCAGGCGGTATCCGGAGTGCTGTCCGGAGTATCACTTTCCTCTGATGGAAGCACGCTGAGCTTTACCATTACTTTTCCGGAAACAGAGGGAAGTACAGAGGAGCCTGGGGATACATCAGGTGATTCCGGAAGCACGGAAGGAAATCAAGGTGGCTCTGCTCCTTCTGAAGACGCCCAGAACAATACGGAAAATTCGGGATCAGATACACAGACGGGCGAGGAAAATGGAATTACAGACGGAGAAAGTCAGGTGTCGCCAGAAACTCAGAATAATAATACGGGAACGACACAGAATACAGGCAGTTCTCAGGGGGCAGGGAGTACATCCTCCGGAACACAGACCTCAGATGGCCAGCAGTCAGGGGAAGAGGAAACCCAGACAGATACAGCCTCCCAGTACAGCACAGACACTACAGCCTTTACGATTTCCGGCGATACTTCTATGCTGCTTTCGGTAAGCGTAGATGAGCTGGACATCAATTCCGTAGAACAGGGACAGACGGCGCAGGTGACTTTTGATGCCATAGAGGATAAAACATTTGAAGGGACTGTGACAAAGGTAGGAAATACGGCTTCTGCAAGCGGCGGTGTGGCCAAGTATACAGTGGAGATCACCATTCCAAAAGATGAAAAAATGAAAGCAGGAATGAACGCGTCCGCAACGATTACAATCGAGGAAAAAGAAAATATTGTAACCATTCCGGTTAATGCCCTGCAGGAACGGGGAGAGGAAGTTTTTGTTTATACAGAGCAGGATGACGAAGGAAATCTTTCCGGTGAACAGCAGGTAACCACGGGGCTTTCCGATGGAGAAAACGTAGAGATCACAGAGGGGCTTTCCGAAGGCGATGTGGTTTATTACCAGAAGACTGGCGGCGGAAATACCTCTTCTGATACAGGCTTCAGCATGCCGGGCGGAGATATGGGAGATATGTCCGGAGGCGGTAATATGGGAAATATGCCCGGAGGCGGTGATATGGGCGGCGGAATGGGAACTCCGCCGGGAAAGTAGGTGAAAGTACATTGATAGAACTGAAAGAGATTTCAAAAATATATACCATTGGAGATGAAACGGTATACGCTCTGGATCATGCCAGCATGAGCATCCAGGAGGGAGAATTTGTCAGTATCATCGGTCCCTCCGGAAGCGGAAAATCCACAATGATGAATATTATCGGCTGTCTGGATGTGGCAGACGAGGGGGAATATATTCTGGACGGGATTTCCATTGAGCAGTATTCGGAACGGGAGCTGGCCAGGATACGCAATCATAAGCTGGGGTTTATCTTTCAGAATTTTAATCTCCTGCCCAGGCTTACTGCAGAGGAAAATGTTGAACTGCCTCTTTTGTACCAGGGAGTCAAAGCAGCAGAAAGAAAGGAGAGAGTCCGTAAAGCTCTGGAAAAGGTAGAGCTGTCTCACAGAATGCACCACCGTCCTACAGAGCTTTCCGGAGGCCAGCAGCAAAGAGTTGCCATTGCAAGAGCGCTGGTGACGAAGCCTTCTCTGTTTCTTGCAGACGAACCTACAGGTTATGTATGATTAGTACAACACAGATTAAAAAAATGAGATGCCTGTGATTTCATTGGCATTATTTACACGGATCTCTTTTAAGGTATTCTTCCAGAGGGTACGTTTTTCTTCTCTGGTCAGGGAATCGTAGATCTCCCGGAAGTCGTGGGAGATGATTCGGCGTACACCAGATAGATCTATATGCTTTTCTTCTTCTGGATCTTCAAGAGCGGACAGGGCAGCAGTATAGGTTTCGTAATCTTTTTTATATTCAGCAATATCAATCAGATCATTCATGTACAAATCTTTCAGCTTAGTAAGCTTCCGGCGCAGGACAGAGCGGTCTATGCTGGCAGCAGTTCTTTTTCTTTCGGCAGCCTGCACATTCCAGGCAACTTCATATTTTTCAATTTCTTCTCCCAGGTGCTCAAATAACCACGCCTCGATTACGTCCTCGCGTGCGGAATGGTTATGGATACAACGACCGCGTTGAAAATGCTGGCTGCAGCGGTAGTAAATGTAGCCGCGTGAATAGTAGCCAACAAGATTATGACGACATTCTTCGCAAACTAAAATACCTGTAAAGATATATACCCTTCCGGCAGGGTTGTGCCGGGAATTACGCCTAAGCAGCTCCTGGACGTGTTCAAACTGCTCTTTGCTGATAACCGGAGGGCAAAAATCATCGTTGTAGCGGCCGTTCTTATCGTAAACACCTATCGTCAGTTTATCTTTCAACATCCGGCGGAAAGTAGCTTCGCACCAGTTTACATCATAGGTTTCGCGGATATAGCGGATTGTAGCACGCTGAGAAGTAGTGTTCTCAAAGTGGTTAAAGGCATCCTGTATAATCGCTGCGTTTTCCGGAATTAGTTCGTAGCGTCTCTCATCGTTGATACGGAGCCAGAAAGGGCACTTGCCAGACAGGACAGTGCCATGCTGTATCTTACTGTCAAAAACAACATGGATTCTCTCACCGCATATATCAGCTTCGTTCTGAGCAATAGACAACTTGACGTTAATATAAAGTCGGCCATTGGCTGTAGTGGTGTCATATTCTTCGTCCGTGGTTTTCCACTGGCAGTTATGAGCTTCCAGAACCTCCATGACTTTGTAATAATCTCGGACGGATCGGAACCAACGGTCCAGTCGACAGAACAAAAGCATATCTACTCCATCCGCACGGACCAGATCAAGCATCTTCTGAAACTCAGATCTTTTATGCATGTTTTTTCGAGCTGTTTTTGCGGCATCTACAAAAAGCCCTGCAATGATCCATCCTCGCTCCTTTGCATATGCAACAAGTCTTTCTTTTTGAGCCTCTATGGACAATCCTTTTATTTTCTGTTCCTCGCCGGAGACACGGACGTAAAGAGCTGCCCGTACCGGAACTTCAGAAGTGTTTTGGTTTCTCATATGATCATCTCCTTAAAAATGAGTATAAAAATAACAGCCATCGAAAACATGTTCCGATTGCGAAGGCTGCCCGAAGATGATACAATATTTTTGCATGTAAAATATACATATGCATCCTCGGATGTATAGGCCGTCTCTGTGTTGGTAGCACAGGGGCGGTTTTTTTTATGCAAAGCTACACATTTTTATTTTTTCCGTAAAAAACTTTTCCTGATTCAAGATGGTGTTTGTATGTGCAGGAAGTTGCATATAATTTATTTTCATGGACACACTTTAAAGCATCTGAGCATTCTATAAAACGAGAGCAACACCCAAATGTTTTGGATTTTGAATGATAATTTTTTAGGCAATATAATATATTTTGCTTAATGTAATCATAAAGGGATGCATCTGTTGATGAAAAAATAATATGCATAAAGTTGCTATCCGTAGCGGATGATTTTATTTTTGCATTTTGTGGAAGCTGAATGTTTTCATATTGCTTAGGGCGAATTAGCAACTCAACAACATCATCTTTTTGGACAAAATTCATTACAACATAGTTTTTGCCAGGATTATCAATATCTTCTTTTACAGCAGGATATTCTGGTTCGTAAATACAAATAGATTTGGATGTTTCGTTTTTATCTTTTGTAGAACGATTAGAATAAAGGTGCAATGATTTTTTAGGAAGTTCCTTCTCTTTGATCACATCTTCTAAAAGTGCTTCGAGCGAATACTCAAAATCAAATAAAGATAATTGTTCCATTATGCCTCCTCGTAATTATCAACAGAAAATTTAGAATTCTGCATTTGCTTTAAATAATCTGAATTAATAAAGCAGATGCCTTTGCCATAATCAATTACTAAAGTTGCACACGCTTCATATTCGTTTTCATATCCCAGAATTTCGCATACAGTAGGTTCAGACACATCGCGACCTTTATATAAAAGATTTTTTCTTTTCTGGGATTTTGAGATAACAGTCGATATTTTTTTAGAAAGTTGTCTCGTTCGATGACAGTGCCAAAAGGGATATAGGGTTTGTTAAATATCATTAGAACCTCCTTATCAAAACAGTAGTTATAATTGCGTATAATCGAAAAGTAAATCGTAGAAGATACTTTCTGGTATAATTTCTATGTCATATCCTTCGGATTTTAATTTTTCAGCTCTCTTTTGCTTATTACTTTTGCCATCTTTTATAGATTGACAATAAGCATTGTTTCCAAGAATTAAGTAGTTCGTCTTTCTGGTGACACTATCTGCATTGATTCCTCCAATATCAGCGATTATCTGCATAGCATTTCTGCGAGTCATTTTTTCGAGAACACCAGTGATAACACATACTTTTTCATATAAAGGATGAAAGGGATTCAATTTTTCGGAGTTTCCAGCAATGTCTGAAGAACGAACAGATCTGCCTACAATCGACATTTGTTTTTTAAATTCATCCTCTGAACCATATTCTATGATTACATTACTTTTTAAACGATTAAAACAGTCGTAAGTCAATTGGCAATCATCCAATGCACGATGAGCGGAAGAATAATCAAGATTGTATCTTTTGCATAAATCAGAAAGTCTGTGATGTCGTTCGTTACGAAAAAGTCTGCGAGAAATTCTCATAGTATCAATGAAATCATTTGAAAAATACGAATGAGTTTGTTGAATGGTCTCGTCATAGATAAAATTAATATCAAAATTTATGTTGTGTCCAACAAGAATATCATTTCCCACAAAATCTAAAAAACGTGGAAGGACATTTGCTATATTGGGAGCGGCGTCAACCATTTCTTGAGAAATTCCAGTGAGCTCAGTTATATAAGGATCAATATATATACCTTCTGAATTAGCTAATGATGAAAATATTTCTGTAATTTCACCATTTCTGACTCGGATTGCTCCAAATTCAACAATATTGTCATAAACAGGTGATAAACCTGTGGTCTCCAAGTCGATTACAGTGTAATTATCCGGAAAGGAAAGAAGGCTCTTTCCTTTGTGATCTCTCTGAATTTTTGGAGCTTCTCCAAAATTAAAACCTAAAGTAATTCCTATCATACACTTTCCTCCTCATAGCAATGTTTTTTAGCATACAGTTTCTTGATGCTATGCAGTGCATATTGTTTTTTGACAACACCTCTAAAATTTCAAATCAATAATATTTTCCTTGTTTTTCCTATATTGGTAAATTATGCCATTTTTTGTGCGTCCCCTTTTGCGTCAACACGCAAAGCTCTTAAAACCAGCTCTTTATCAAAGTTGTCTGCTTCACGATAACGGGTTACAAGTATCTCTTCTTCTTTTGAAATATGTATATTTTTCGCATTTGGATTATAGGCTTCTGGAAATTCCACATCATCACGAGCCATCGAATCCATGGTGACTTTAAAGTAATCACAAATTGCTCTGAAGTTAGATAATTTCATATTTTCATAACCTTTTTTATAGAAAGCGTCTATGGTTGTATAACCCACACCTGTAGCTTTTGCAAGGCTATGCTTGTTAAGACCATGCTCTTTCATCAAAATATCTAACTTTTCGGTAAATTTCAATTTTGTACCTCCTTATTTACTGGATAATTACATTCTATAGTAAAAATATTACATAGTCAAGTAAAAAAATACAATCTATTATAAATACCAAATAGAAAAAATGTACAATGCATTGTAAATAATTACTTGACAATATACAATACATTAGATATAATGCGAGTAAAAGATACAATACATTGTATGGTTGTAAGAAAGGAGTGAAAAATATGTATAAAAATTTAATTGAGATCCTGAAAAGAAAAGGAATCTCAAACAAAGCTTATGCTGAGTTTCTCGGCTTAAGCGAAAAAACTGTATGGAACAAATTACAGGGAAAAACAGAATTTACTCTCGGGGAAGCATGGAAAACATGTGAACTTATCTGTCCTGAGTACAAAATGGATTATGTTTTTGCAGCAAAGCAGACAGCGGCATAGACAAGTCGCTGATCAGAGAGATATTGGAATAAGCGAGGTGAGAGGGATGAAATGGTTAAGAAGTAAAAAGCCAGGAAAAAACCACATGATGTTGAGAAAATCGTTCAGAACTGGGGAAAAATCCCGGAATATGCCAGAGGGAAATTTGATGGAATTGTATCCACATACGTTTCGTTCTTCCTTCCGGGAGATACAAAAAAAGCCGGCTAAAGAAAGGAGAGCCACTATGGAGCAGACAGGAACATTTAATCCAAAGAAATTTTATGAAATCCTGGCCGGGATCTTATCACGGAAGTACGGTGTAAAGATTACCGTCCAGGAAATAAAAAAAGCAGCATGAGAGATCGGGAGGACAAGCCATGCAGAGAAAACACTTAGTAGCGGCGTATATTGCTGCATTTGAAATGATACTGTCCTGGGATGAGTGGGATGGAATAATCGAGATGATTATGGCAGCGTTGATGTTTTGGGGTCTGAACTGGCTCATGCTGATCAACATGGAAGGAGATAAAAATGAGGAAATATAACCCGGAAATTCATACCCCCCGCACCGGATGGGATGCAATCTCTCTTGAAATGGCACGAGAGGAAGGGAAAGAGCTTTTTGTAGATGAAAACGGAGAGGTCTGGACGGCAGATAAAAAGCACTTTGCCGGGAAGATCCGGAAAGAGGAACCGGTATGCTGAAGATCA
>UMHO01013105.1_pt1 | contig 21821 bp, 14 predicted proteins | sample 1965561 | NCBI WGS metagenome assembly UMHO01 (sample SAMEA4836102, study PRJEB28245) | human gut metagenome | biome: gut microbiome; material: fecal sample | place: Denmark | collected 2008 | reverse complement strand
CGTTTCACGGTCTGCGTGTAGTTCCTTGTAAACTGACCTAAGTTAACAGCTAAATCATTTTTTGTCTTATCTGTTAATTCTTTATCAGAATCAGAATATGCAGCAGGTGTTTTCTGGCTAATAGTCATATTAAACGTAAGAGAACCCTGGTATCCAGGCTTATTAACAGTTGCAGTAACCTTGACAGGTTCACCAGCTTTTGTAGCATTCACAGTATCACCATCATATGTGAAATTGAAATCAGAAGCTGTGATACCAGCATTAGAAGCATTATAACCTGCAGCATATGTAAGATTTACATCGCTTGCTTTTAATGTTTTTGCTGTACCATCATAAGTTAAAGTACCTGTCTGGCTGATTCCAGCAACAATACTTGTTACATCTTTTGCAGTAATAGTTACAGCAGGAGTTTCATATGTGAAACCTTCAAAATCTTCGGCAGTTCCCTTGACACCTGTAATTTTAAGAGTAAGTTTTCCACCTAACTGATTCGGTTGTGGTGTAAACGGTTTAATTGCATTTCTAATTGTAGCAGCATCGGCTCCGGTTCCTCCGAGACGTACCTGACCTGAATTAGCCATAGCACTTCCGTTATCATCGGCAGGCTGACTTCCGTTAATCAACCATTCATAATCAAAAACAGTAACATTTTTTCCTTCAGCATTTTTTAATACACTGTCGTTTGCAAGTGAAACTGCTTTACCAATTTCTGCTTTTTCAAAATATAACGCTTTTTCTGTTGCTGCTGTTGCAGTATCTGCAATAGCATCTGTATTCTCTGTAACTTCTGGTGTAGCCTCATCGGAGAATGCGGCTGCATCAGCGGCATCTGTATCTTCTGCAATCGGAGCTTCTGATGTAATTGCAACATCTGCGTCACTTCCATCGCTGAACTCAGCAGCCCAAACCGGCACATTAGAGGTTGCCAGCATTGCAACGACGAGAGACATACTTAAGGTTTTCTTAGCCATGCCTTTCTTCGTATTCTTAATCTTTGTCATGATTATAGTTCCCCTTTGGGTGGTGGACAGGTTGATTTTTGATTAAAAACCCATTCTCGGATTAAAAATTCATGCAGAATCCTGAAAAAATGGTTATTTATAACTGCCTTTTTTGCGCATAAGAGCGGTATTTTTATAGTTATATGATCGTTTACATCTGACGAAATGAGAAAAAAGAACAGATCAGGTAATCCGACTCTGTACTTTTCAGATTTTTAATAATTTTTATAGTTCCTTTCGTGGAAACAAGGTAATAATTATGCTATATTGATAACAGAAATAAATCAACGGGAGGTGCTGGATACGACGGAAAAAAATAAGATCAAACCGGATACCATACTGAAGAACTTCTGGAGAGACAACAGACATTTTGCGGATCTGTTCAATGCAGTATTTTTTAACGGGGAACAGGTGCTGAAGCCGCAGGATCTTACAGAAGCAGATACGGATGTTTCCTCCATGCTGAAATTTAATGGTCATGCGGAAACAGTACAGAAAATCCTGGATGTTGTAAAGAAGACGGCATATGGTCGGAGATGCGTTTTCTTACATGAAAGAATATGATGAGATTGCAGCAGTAAATAAGAAAAACGGGGATTTCCATTCAGCGGATGAATTCCTGTCAGGTTTTAAGAAGACCGACCGGCTGCATCCGGTGATTAGTCTGTGTGTATATTATGGAGAAAGTGAATGGGATGGTCCGTTTTCCCTGAAGGATATGCTGGAGATCCCCGAAAAGATAGAACCACTGGTATCTGATTACCGTATGAACCTGGTACAGGTAAAATCAAGTGGAGAACTATGTTTCAGCGATCCGGACGTAAATATGGTGTTTGACGTTTCGATGTCGAGTAGGTGCACCCCTTATGGTCGTACACCCCTCACAGAATTCCGGACGTGCGGCTTTCCCGCATCCGGCTCTTTGCGAAACGAATCGTTCACATTATCATTCGTATATATTGACATATATCCGGGGTCTTACCAGTGGATAGCTGTTATCCAGCATATTTAAAAATTCTACCCAATTATAGCTTTTCTTCTGGCTTCTCCGGTTCAGACAATAGAACAGGCTTCTCATGATGTTATATCGGAATGCCGTTATACTTTCTGTATTGTCCGTAATTCCATAGTAATGGTAATAACCAGTCAGTATCTGGTTAAGTTTTTCAATAATCTCTTTTAATCTGCATGTTCTCATCTTCACTAACAGAAGATTTACTTCTCTGCACTTCTTTGCAAACTTCTTCTTACTGGTTTTCCTCTTCACTCTGAATCTGCCATTCCTACTTTTGGAACAGTAGTGTGTAAAACCTAAGAAAGTAAAAGTGCCTGGTTTCGTTCCGGCTTTTCTGCATCTTTCTTTTGCATAACGCCCGAACTCTATCAGACGGCTCTTTTCTTCTTCAAGGCTTAATCCAAAGTGTCCCATTCTATGTTTCAGATGTTCATAGAACCACTCTGCATCCGATTTATACTGGAATGTTACCACAAAATCGTCGGCATATACGACCAGACCTGCATATCCTTTCAGCTTTGGTGTTATCACCTCTTTAAACCACCATACCAGTACGTAATGCATATAGATACAGGAGATTACAGGAGAACAGACAGAACCCTGTCCACTTCCTTCTTCGGTTTCTTCAAATTCATAGTTGTTCATAATTCCTGCCTTCAGCATCCGTCTGACAAGACGGATAATATTGGGGTCTTTGATCCTTGATCCTATAAAACGTATGATCCATTCATGGTCAAGATGCTGGAAGAACCCTTTAATGTCTGCATCCAATACATAACTTGTTGGTTTTCTCTCCAACATCAGGTTTAATTTTCGGATTGCTTTATGACATCCCCTGTTGGGTCGGAATCCCATCATTTCATCATAAAATATGGGTTCAAACACCGCTTCCAGTATTCTGCGCAGTGCTTCCTGCACCAGCTTATCTTCATAACAATAAATACTGAGCGGTCGCATCTTTCCATTATCCTTCGGTATTTCCACCAGCCTTGCCGGTTTCGGCTTATAGGACTTCTTCTTTAGACGTTCTATAAGAGCGCTTATGTTTTCTTCCAGTCTTCTCCCGTATTCCTCTTTGGTAATCCCATCAATTCCTACAGCTTTCGTTCCATCCATCTGGGCATGGCAGCTCTTAAGCATTTCTTTATTAATCAGATGTCCTAAAGACGTAAATACCATATCAGGATTTTCCTTTGATAATTGTGATATTCTCGCCAATTTCGTTTCCATTAGTACCTCTATCTCTGTGTATAGCTAATGTTTCCTCTTTGATATAGTTTCGCAGGCCAGAACTGTGAGGAACAGTTCTCTCTCGACTTCCCTCTGGTATTTATTTTGTTCATACCTTCATCGGTACTATTCGGGCCTCCGACTACCTGCATTTCTTTTGCCATCCTTCTTTTGGTTGTCAGGCATACTTTCTGTTTACACACTACAGAAGAAAATGCAGGTTCTCTCCAGTTGATATATATTCCCTGTATAACATGAATAGTTCCAACCAACACCGCAGAGGTATGTAAAATCTCACCATAACGATAAATACATATGTTGTCTTCCATCCAGACCACGATGTCGACTCTCTGGTGACTTTGGGATTTCGGTGCTCAATAGCTATCCCTGTTATCTTGCTGTCTACGCTTAGCCTGCAACGTTACCGCAACAGACTCAAGACTCGCTTCAAACGCTGTGGTTAGCAGCTTATTTGATGGGGCTTCCACCCACCGGACTATATACCCTTAGCTGGACGCACGGTCAGACCCCAATGTGGTCTGTGATTACTACCGATCGGAGCGCCTGTTCGTTATTGTAAAATCTGGGAGAAGTATTTGCCTCGTGGAATTCCTCTAATATTTCTGCAACAGTTTCGTTATCCTGTTTCAGTGTGGCTTTTAGGAGATGGTCAGACTCTTAGGGAGGGATTCTAAACAATTCGGCAGAAAACTACTGAATTGCCAAAAAGAACTAATGCCAAAAACAGAACAGCCTAGTCAATGCTAAACTAAGGAATTAACAACCTTCAAGAATTAGCAACGCATTTTAAAATTTTCCTCATAAAATCAGTATCCGTATATTCATCAGATGTATCTTTGGGGTTTCCCTCATAGTTTAATAATTCTAAATTTTTTTGTTCCATTTCTTTTTGCTGGCTTGCTAAATATTTATTTTCAATCCAGTTTCCTATAACTATCTCACAATTACTCTCAGATTCAATAACAATATTGTTTTCATTATCATGGTTAATGATTTTTTCATTAATTATATTATCAATGGTTTGAATAATTTTCTCATTGCTCTTATAAACCCAAATACAAGAGACTTTGCCTATCTTATATTTAGTATTTTTTATTGTAAAAATACGATAAAGATAGGCTCCATTCAGTAGCTCAGTAATTGTAGTTAGAAGATTATTTATCTTTTTTAAAAGACTGTTAGTATGAGAAATCTCAAACTCAGAGTTTATGATTGCAGTTCTGAATTTAAAAAGAGTTTTTTTAATACTCTGTATTTTATCAACATTACTTCTTGAAAGATTATTATGCATATTATTTATAACACTTTCATAATTATTAATATTTTTTAAATAATACTCATAATCAAACATCATATAAATTCCTCCAGAAAATATTTGTAATGAATCACAATACAGTAATAGTTTGAGAAGAACAGAAAAACTATTGCTGTATAAATACAGTTCTCCCCCTTAGATGCTGGTTTGTTATTATATTCCCTCATCTAGGGGAAAGTACTGTATTTGGCTTATTTAAAAGCCTAGCAATAGTTTTTCTTATTTATATATTTCTTTACCCAAAGGATTATTTAACAGTAGCCTTTTTCAGGTTTGACCATGGGCTGAAGACTTTCTTTCCGTCTTCGGATGTTCTGTTGAATGCATGCATTCCAACTACCCATGTTCCCTTTGGTACTTTCTTGAATGTTGCTGTTACTGTACCTTCTTTGAGGTTCAGTACTTTGTGATTGCCATAGTGATATGGACGAGTCTCACCGTTTTCTTTCTTGGAATCTGTTCCAAGTACTACGTCGTAACCAGTTGCATTTGCAGCTGCTTTGTATGTTACTTTAATAGTAGATCCGCTTACTTTAACGTTTGTGATAACAGGAGCGTCCGGTGTGATTGCGGATACAACGAATGGATATGCATTAGACCAGTCGCTGAATACTTTCTTACCGTTTGCGTCACGTTTCCAAGCGTGGCAGTATGCATAGTAGGTTCCCTGCTGTACATATTTAAATGTAGTAGAGGTCTGAACCTGATTTTTGTTTACGGAATCATAATCTTTGTTTGTGATGCAGTCACGATCTGTAGAGATTACATAATCGTAACCTGCGGCACCTTCGGAATCACCGGAAAGGATTGCAGTTGCTTTGTTGCCAACAACTTTAACGCTGCTGATCATTGGAGCATCTGGCTTCTCATCTTCAGCTTTACCATCAGCTGTTACTGTAACAGAACCTGCATAATTTTTGGATGTGCTTACAGCTGTTACTGTGTATGTGCCATCACCGTTGTTCTTGGATGTGTATTCTGCTGATGCTACAGGGATATATCCGTTTACTACAGAAACAACGCCATCTTTTACAGTTACTTTACAGTCTTTGAGATTCTTCTTATTAACACCCCAATATAACTTATTGGTTGTATTAGAAATAACTTTAGAGCCTTCATATCCATTGATACCGACAATTTGTACCCCATATATATCTCCAACAGTTACATCTGTAGGTGTTACTTCTTTTCCGTCTTTAGTCAATTTTAATGTATAGTCCTTGCCTTCGACCAAAGTAGTACCACCAATCTGAATTGTCACTTCCGGTTTTACAGGAAGACCAGCTGCATATGTTGCATTTTTAAGGCTTACATTCTTTGCGACAAACTGAACGCTCTTGATTTTTACCTCTTTTTTAGCAACTACACCCTTGATAACAGTTCCATCAGCAGTTGTAATTGTATCTGTACCAGCAAAACCAGTACCTTCTTTAGCTACTGCATAAACATATCCGATATTAATCGGTTTTCCATCAGTATCTTTTTTATTAGATTTTTTACCAGCAACGTTATCTACATATTTGATTTCAAAATCTGATTCTTTTGCAGTTGTTTTATTATTTTTATCAATTGTTAATATTGTTTTTGCATATGTATGAGCATTTCCATTATATGCAAATACAGTATTTTCTGCATTAAATCCTTTACTATCATAAACTGCTAACGAACCAGTGACTTTTTCTTTTACAATGTTAAATTCAACAGTAATATTAGAGCCTGTAAAGTTCTTGTTTCCATCAACTGGTTTTAATACAACGGTACCTTTACCAGCCTCTTTATTTTCACCGTAAGATACGATTTCAAACTGCTTTGTTACATCATTACCATTTAATGTAGCTTTAAATGTACGAGGTCTAACCTGTCTTCCGGTATAATCTTGATCATCAATTTCAACTTTAACATCTGCTGTATTTGCTGCAGTAATTGTAAATGTTCCAGTTGCTGTTCCAGAATAGAAATCATTTTTGTGACTTGTTGCACCATCATAACCTTTTACAGTAATCTTACCAGTACCTACATTAACTGCATCAGTAATAGATACTTCTTCATATTCAGCTTTTTCATCTGCAACTTCGCCTTTTTTATAAAGAACGATTGCTCCATCGATAACTGCATAGTTTGGTGTAATCTTACCACCAGTGTATGTATAGGAAGACGGATTTACAACAACCATAGAATCTGTCAGTTTCTTAGCAACAATTTCGGTAGCACCTGTGTAATCTTTCCCATTAGCCTTTACAGTGTATGTTTTACCATTAGTTGTTCCGTAAATATAATTTTTATTTGTAATGGTAACAGTAGAAAGAATATTGTTGTGTTTTACATTTCCTTCAGTCTTTTCCCAGTCATACTTTACAGTGAAGTCATCTGCTGTAAGAGTTTTCTGAACTTTCTTTCCTTCTCTATCTTTCGCAACAACTGTTAATGTAACTTTATAATCAGATGCATTTTTATAAGATTCATTGAATGCAACATCCTTCGGAACAGTAATATAGCTTGCTTCTACCTTTAATGGCTCGATAATAAATGGAATGGCAGCTGTCTGACCACTGTATGTTCCGCTTGTAATCTTAATATTTGCATATGCAGTTGTTCTGTAGGTGTTCTTTGTAGGATCAGCAACATCAGTATTAACAAGTTCAGAAGCATTTGTATTATTAGCGTATCCTGTAATCTCATATGCATTAGGATCCAGACTCTCAGTTGTTTCACCAGTTGAACTATTCTTATCAATATATGTAATAGATATTGTTCCTAAATCAGATTTAGATGGCTGAATTGCTTCTCCAGTGTATGGTGTTGTATATGTTTTACTGGATTTTACCTCTTTTAATACAGCAGTAGATGCAACAACTTTGAATTTCTGTTCGTTTTTACAGTTTCCATCTTTAGTAGCACCTACAATTACAGTATAAGTACTTCCATTTGTAAGAACTTCATTAGGCTTTAATGTATATGTTTCCTCGTCATTTTTAACAGTGACTGTGTAATTCTTTTTTAGCTCTGTTTTATTTAATCCAGTACCTTCAACGCCTGTAAATGTCAAATATGTATCTAAAGTTTCTGGTGTTGCAGTAACTGGAACATATCCACTTGCTGTATTAACAGAAATCTTTGTTCCTGCTGTAGAAAGATCACGTTTGGTAATTTCAACTGTATTTTTTGTTGTTAAAGCTTTATTATCAAAGTCTTTAAAGTTTGTAAGTTTATCTCCATCAAGAGTTACCTTTACAACATGATTATTAACATCTGTTCCATCAACAACAGCATCTTTAAATGCACTTGACAAATCTGCACCGCCAAGCTTATCATCTGCACCATTATTTTCTGATTTAGATTCAGTTACAGTAACTTTGTCTTTAGATACATGAATGGTATTTCCTGTATACTGGAAACTAAGACCCTTAGTTACGTCAGCAACTATATCAGTTGTAGTTTTTGTATTATCTTTGTTACTTTTGTTATATGTTTTTGCAACAATTTTAGCTGTAGTAGAAATACTTCCTTTGTAAGGAGAATTAGGTACATCATCTGCGGATGCAGTTACAGTTATTTCATCCCCCGCATTAATTCCACTTGTAGAAGTAAGGGTGTAATAAGGTTCTCCTGTTGTTGACGGAATAACACCATTTAATTTTACACCAGATGTATTTACTGACTGTGCAAAACCGTTGTATTTAAGATCCTTCACTCCAACAATGCTGGCAACATCCTTTAAATCCTGTTTTTCTACAGTAACAGTGATACCTGTATTAATATCATACAATGTCTGATTTGTCACACTAACATCGTATACATAAAGTGTCAGTGTTTTACCTGCCAAGTCAGAAGTAGCAAAAAGACTCATGTCGGTTACATCACTAACAGTTACGTTAGTAGGAGTAACAGAAACACCATTTTCATCAACCCAACGATATTTCCATGAAGAAGCGGAAACACCATCTTTATTAACACTACCTTTAATGGTAGCTACAGCAGTGTTTCCCCATACAATTTTAGATTTATCTACTGACAAATCAATAGACATATTTCCTTCGTTAATCATTGTAGACGCCGGAGTTGCTTCAGTTGTATCATCAACAACCGGTGCTTCTGCAGTCTCATCAGAGAAAGCTTCAGCAGCCGGAGCTTCTGTAGCTACAGTAGCATCAGTACCATCACTGAACTCAGCAGCCCATACCGGCACATTAGAAGTAGCAAGCATTGCAACAACAAGTGACATACTTAATGTCTTTTTTGCCATGCCCTTCTTTGTGTTTTTAATCTTTGTCATGATTATAGTTCCCCTTTGGGCAGTGGACAGGTTGATTTTGTGGAAAAAAATTGTTTTGAGTAGAGCAATATAGAAATAAAAGTTAAAATGAAATGATTTATAACTGTATTATTTACGTATAATATTTATTATTTCACAATTATACAATTACGTTGGCTGTTGATCGGCGGAATTATATTTGATGATTATATAAATCGTTGTATTCTATATGAAACGAAAAAAGAAATCGTTGCATTTCGATTGGAACGATTTTATACTATATATTACAAATCAATATTGGGTTTCAAAGGGTTGAAAATGTGGAGGAGAATGTATCATGAGGGAAAGCAGAACATTGGAATATAAGGAAAATCTGTCATTTAATACGTTTCTGAAAACAATCAGTGCCTATGCTAATTATGGCGAAGGAAAGATTATATTTGGAATCAATGATCAGGGGAACATCATCGGCATAACAGATCCAGTGAACGGATGCCTGAATCTGGAGAATAAGATCAACGACAGTCTCAGTCCTGTGCCGGAGTTCCGTCTGGAGATACAGGAGAATACGATTGTGCTTACTGTTTATGAAGGCAGGTATAAGCCTTATCTCTATAAAGGTAAAGCTTATAAAAGAAATGATTCTTCTACAGTTGAAGTGGATCGTCTGGAATATAACCGGTTGATCCTGGAGGGCTGTAATCAGACTTTTGAGGAGATCACTTCATTCAATCAGCAGCTTACTTTTGCTAAATTGGAAACAGAATTTATCCGGGTGATGGGCATTGAGAAGATCAATAAAGATATTTTAAAAACTCTTGAACTGTATTCTGATCAGAGTGGGTTCAATAATGCAGCTGCACTTCTTGCTGATGATAATCAGTTTACGGGAATAGATATCATACGTTTTGGTGATACCATAGATGAGATCATGGACAGGGAATCACTGGAAAATATTTCCATACTTTCTCAGTTGGAAAAAACACTTCAGATGTTCCGAAAGTATTATCAGTATGAAAAAATAGAGGGAGCCGAAAGGAAATGTATTGACAAAATTCCGGAAAAAGCCTTCAGGGAAGCAATAGCCAATGCTCTGATCCATCGAATGTGGGATATCCCGGCATCTATAAAAGTCAGTATGTATGCGGACAGGATTGAGATCAGTTCTCCGGGAGGGCTTCCTGCCGGAATCAGCGAAGAGGAATACCTGAATGGTCAGATATCCATACTCAGAAATCCTATTATCGGAAATGTGTTCTTCCGGCTGAAATATATTGAGAAATTTGGAACCGGAATCATGAGGATCAATCATGCTTACAGGAACGCACTGATAAAACCATCGTATCAGTGTTTTTCTAATTCTATCAAAGTAATTCTTCCTGTTATAAGGGAAAACTATGACCTGAACGAAGCCGAACAGATACTGGTCAACATCCTTAAGGGAAAAGAAAAAATGTCAAGATCAGAAATTGAGAAAGCAGCAGAAATGGAAAAGAGTAAAGCAGTACGTACTCTGAACAGCCTGATTGAAAAGAAAATCCTGAAAAAAACAGGTGCAGGCAGGGGAGTCAGATACACCTTGAAATAGCAGAAAGCAATATAAGGATAAGATTCTGTTAGAATATATGGTATAGGTTTATTAAAAAGAAAGACTCCGATCGCAATGACCGGAGCCGATCCTGGATGTTGTAAAGAAGACGGCATATGGTGTGGACTTTGTTCTCTGGGGACTGGAAAATCAGGCAAAGATCCATTATGCGATGCCGCTGCGTCATATGGCCGGAGTCTGCTTTTGCCTGTTGTATCTGCCACGTTCTATATGCAAAATACCGCATATAAAGGCACGATCCGATAAGCTTCTTTTTGCCTGAAGTCTTCGGCAGAGATTAAATACATTTGTGTGGGTGCAGGAGAGAGAGAAGATTTATTCAGCTGCATAAGGTTCCTGCACTTCTGATGTGGGGTGGTGCGGTAGTCTATGGCAATAAAATGACTGTTTTTGGACAGTAAAAAGGGAACTTCCGCCTGGTTGCCGCTGGACCAGTAGGAGAGGGTATAGCCATTCCGGATAAAGTGCTGTGCCAGAAAGGTTTCGATACAGGCTGTACCGGCGGTGGTTTCTTCTCCTGACAGAAGCTGGAAGGCAGGGATTTTCAGTATGCATGAGCATAATCCGGTGTCAACAGGATACAGATGTAAGGAGGTTTCCGAAGGTCTGCTGCAGACAGCTGTCTGGCAGGGAATGGCAAGTCCGGCGCTGATCAGCCACTGCAGGGGTTCATGATAGACTTTGGCAGTAGCACCTTTTGCAATGCGGGTGTACTGGAATTTACGGCTGGTTCTGCCGAGTTGTGCAGGGATCGAGAGCCAGGCATTGCGGCAGTGGCGGGCGGTTCCTTTTGGAGCCAGAGCAGTAATATCGCTGAGAAAAAGATTAAGGAGCTTTTGCTGGGTGTCAGGTACCAGCAGGAGCTTCTTTTCTTTTTTGTATTCCATAATGGCAGCAGGCATTCCGCCGATGATCAGATAGAGACGGAACTGTGACAGGGCTTTTTCGTGGAGTTTCTTTCCCATTGGGCTGAAATCGGAGAAATGATTGCGGATTTCTCTTGTAAGGGCAAACTCAGCATTGGCCCACAGAAATTCTTCAAAATCCAGTGGATACAGAGTCAGGATATCAAAGTCGTGGACTGAGAAAGAATCAGAGTTAACCACACCTTTATAGATAGAGGCAATGTGATATTGTGGAAAGTCCAGGACAATAGAGGTAAGAAGTGTGGAAATCTGAGGAATGCACTGGATATTGTCAAGAATCAGAAGGGAAGAGGCAGGGCGCAGTGGTTTTCCTGCACAGGTTTCCAGAAAAAGCAGTACTTCCTGTGGATCATGTGGAACAGACAGATAGTCTGTAGCAGAGCGGTCTGTTTCCAGATTGATGTAGAGTGTATGTTCGTATTGCTTATTTCCGAAGTCCATAAGCAGCCAGGTCTTGCCTGTCTGGCGAAGCCCCTGGAGGATTAAAGGTTTGCGGCCGGGATTTTTTTTCCAGTATATCAGGGAATCGGTACATTTTCTTCTCATATGGGAAATCTCCTTTTAGTCGGTGACACAGGTATAGAGTGAATGGTAACGGTACAGGACAGTTATAAATGATCAGCAGAGGAACGAGTTGATTGTAGAGGAATGTTTATGACATCATTATACAATGGAACTGTCGGAAAAATCTATACATAAAGATAGAAAAAAGTCGATTTACACATTTTTGAATATTTGTTATCGTAATTGTATAGACAAAATGTAATCGCTCAGGTTTTTCTTCCCGGAGGAGGAATTGTTGAATGGTTACAGTGCCGGTTACTGTTTATTCTGTGCATTGCAAGACGTGTTGCGGAATGCAGGGTGAACGGTAACAACATTGCCCGGCAAAACAACAATTATTTCATTTCACAAAGGAGGACCCCTATGAAGAGAATCAATGCAATCTACGCAAGGCAGTCAGTGGACAGAGCAGATAGTATTTCTATTGAAAGTCAGATCGAGTTCTGCAAGTACGAGTTAAAGGGTGGAAGTTTCAAAGAGTACAAGGATAAGGGTTACAGCGGCAAGAATACAGTCAGACCACAGCTTCAGCAGCTTCTGACAGATATCCGCAGAGGGGAAGTGGAGAAAGTGATCGTGTATAAGCTAGACCGGATCAGCCGTTCTATTCTGGATTTTTCCAATATGATGAATCTGTTTCAGCAGTATCAGGTGGAATTTGTCTCTTCTACAGAGAAATTTGATACTTCGACACCTATGGGACGGGCAATGTTAAATATCTGCATTGTGTTTGCGCAGCTGGAACGTGAGACTATTCAGAAGCGTGTCAGCGACGCATATTATTCCAGAAGTCAGAAAGGTTTTCGCATGGGCGGCAAGCCTCCTTATGGTTATCGGCTTGAGGGGATCCTGATGGAGGGAATCCATACAAAGAAGCTTGTGGAAGAACCCGTAGAAGCGGCAATTGTGCGAGAAATTTTTGATATGTACGAACAACCGGACACTTCTTATGGGGATATCACCAGATATTATGCGGAAAAGGGAGTGCAGTTCTACGGAAAGGAACTGATACGTTCCATGCTGGCCCAGCTTTTGAGAAATCCGGTATATGTGCGGGCTGATATGGATGTGTACCGTTTTTTCAGGAGCCATGGAACCAATATAGTCGGCAGTCCGTAGCAGTTTGACGGGATTCATGGATGTTATCTTTATCAGGGGCGGGATGCGCAGACAGATAAGCTGCAGAATCTTAAGGGTCATATGCTAGTGGTGGCACCTCATGAAGGGCTTGTGTCTTCGGAGCAGTGGCTGAACTGCAGGATCAAGCTTATGAGAAATAAAACGATTCAGGCCAATAGGAAAGCTGTGAATACATGGCTGGCAGGGAAAGTGAAATGTGGCAATTGCGGATACGCACTTATGAGTATTAAAATACAGTCCGGTAAACAGTACCTGAGATGTACGAAGCGTCTGAACAACAAAGCCTGCCCGGGGTGCGGAAAGGTTTATACTGAAGATGTGGAGAATTATGTATATAAAGAGATGGTACGTAAGTTGCGCGAAGGACAGTCTCCTGCCGCTTATACGAAGTTAAATGAAAATCCGCAGGTAAAGCAGATTTACAGGGAGATTGAGGAAATGGAAAAGGAGATTTCTCTGCTTGTGGATTCTCTGGCAGGTGCCGGAGAAACACTGACAGATTATATTAATCAGAGAGTGGAAGAAATAGACCAGATGCATCAGTTAAAGCTGGAGAAATTATCGGTGCTTGCGGAGAATCATGCGACACCGGAGCAGATGGAAAAGGTAGCATCTAATATAAGTCTGTGGGGAGAGATTGATTTTGAGGAGAAGAGGTTTACAGTTGATAAGATGATCAGGTCACTTAAGGTATTTCCCGGATCAGTCCAGATACAATGGAAATTCTGATATATAACAGTCCGGCAGAGCGTAAATTTTTGTTTTTACGCTCTGCCGATGGTCTTATTAGTTTTCGGTCAGTGTTTTGTTCTTTATAAGCATTTCGCGAATTACGTTTTGCGTATATTCTCCGACATGCCTCTTATCTTCTTTGCTCAGTTCATCCGGATAGATCGGCTTACCGTATTCTACTACAACTTTTGCAGGAGATATCTTCGGGAAGTGTGCCTCGAAAATGTTGGCTGAATTGCTGATCGCAATTGGGATGATCGGGCAATTGGCCTTGGTAGCGATTTTGAAGCTTCCTTCATGGAAGGGAAGCATGTCTAGCTCATCTTTATTTCTGTTTCGGGTTCCTTCCGGGAAAATACAGATGGAAATTCCGGATTTTACTTTGTCTACTGCGGTCAGGATCGTTTTGAGTCCCTGTTTGATGTCTTTCCTGTCAAGGAAGAGACAGTGGAGATAACGCATCCATGTGGAAAGAAGAGGAATTTTCTCCATCTCTTTTTTGGCAATGTAGCCTGTACGGATCGGACAGCGGGAGTAAGTAAGAAGTATGTCGAAGTAGCTTCTGTGGTTGCCGATATAAAGTACAGGTGTGTCCTTTGGCACATTTTCTTCTCCGATCACAGTAATCTTTGCACCGGTGATCTTAAGGATAAATCGGAATACTGCCTGGATGATCCTAAGGGAGCTGATATCCTTCTTTTCAGGAGAAAATCTGCCGATGATCCATTCGACCAGCAGGATGGGGATGGACAGGATCAGGTATCCGATCACAACAATACAGACGAGGATAAATCGTATCATTCGTTAATTCCTTTCCGGGCATTATATAATGCTGATGCCCATATATAAGTATAGAAGTTATTATAAGGAATTATGAGATATCCTGCAAGAAATAAATCATAGTATAATGATTTTTTGACATTAAATAAAGCACTCAGGACAGGATTCTTTCCTGCAGAAAAGCAGTTACTGTCGGATATATAGCATAGAGTATGGTAATAACAGGGCTGTATCCGGCATAGAATATTTAGCGAAGAATGAGCAGGGGTGCATTATGGGCAAAAGGACAGGAGGACTGCTCTGTGTGTTGCTGTTGGCTCTTTTGCCGGCGGGCTGTCAGTTTATCAGGATTGAGGAGGGCGAACGTACACCTCTGGAATATACGATCGTAAAGCAGGAGGAAATTCCGGAAGAGATTTCAGAACTGATGGAACAGAAGAAAAAGAAAGTATTTCAGATGACCTATCAGGTGGGAGATATAAGGTATCTGATGAAGGGATATGGAGAGCAGCTTACAGGAGGGTACAGTATTCAGGTGGAGGAGGTTTCCGAATCAGAGAACGCAGTATTCTGCAAGACAAGGCTGATAGGTCCGGAGAAAGCGGATGCAGGCAGTGAACCGTCTTATCCCTGTATTGTCCTGAAAATCAGAGAAACAGAGAAACCGATAGAATTTTTGGGTTTTATCATAAAGTAAACAGAGAAAGGAAGGAAGCAGGTTGGAATTAAAAAAAGAAAGTATTCAGATGCTGCGAATCAAAAATAAAGCGGCAGCGCAGGCGACTTTTGACGAGGACTATAATGTGCCCGATGTGAAACCGGATATCGGGAGACTGGTGCAGAGCAAAGCGGATGTTTCCATGGAGGAAGTGAGGCTGAGTGAAGGAAGAGCGCTTCTTAAAGGGACATTAAATGCAGATTTGCTTTATGTGGGGGAAAAAGAGGGCAGGATTTACAGCCTTTCTGCGAAGCTTCCGCTGGATGAGATGATTAATCTGGAGGGAATCGAAGGGGGAGATAAGCTGTGTCTGAAATGGGAGATTGAGGATCTCAGTGTTCATATGATCCATTCCAGAAAACTGAATATTAAAGCAATTGTAACTTTTTATGCAGTGGTAGATGAACTGGCAGTCGTTGAACTTCCGGTTTCCGCAGAGAATCAGGAAGTCTCTGTGAAAACGGAGAAAGTCCGGCTTATGAGTCTTCGTGTACATAAAAAAGATACTCTGCGCATTAAGGATGATATTACTCTTGCGTCAAACAGACCGAATGTAGAAAACCTTCTGTGGTATATGGCTGAACCGAGGAATCTGGACCTGCGGCCGGGAGAGAACAAACTCCGGGTGAAAGGAGAGCTTGCAGTTTTTCTTCTGTATACAGGGTATGAAGAGGAGAATCCACCTCAGTGGCTGGAGTATACCATGCCTTTTTCCAATGAGATGGAATGCAGTGGCTGTATGGAAGATCTGATCCCACATATTGAGGTGTCTCTTCTTCATCAGGGGATAGAGGTAAAGCCTGATCCGGATGGTGAAGAACGTATCCTGCAGGTGGATGTGGTACTGGAATTAAATATGAAAATGTACAGGGAAGAGGAGCATGAACTTCTTCTTGATGCATACAGCCCACACAAAGAATGTGTTCTTCATCGGAAAAAGGAAATGTTGGAAAGTCTTCTGGTACGGAATTTTTCTAGGTGTCGTCTGACAGACCGGATAGAAGTTAAGGAGAGTCAGGGAAAAGTTTTGCAGCTTTGCCACAGCAGCGGTAAGGTAAAAGTAGATAAGACCAGGATTACGGATAAGGGAATTGTGGCAGAAGGAATTGTGGCACTCAAGATCCTGTATATTATTGGAAATGATGAAATGCCGTTTTATTCTATGGATGCCATGCTTCCGTTTACCCATCTGATCGAGGCAGAAGAGATCGGGAAGGATTGCACATATTTACTTCAGGCTGACCTTGAACAGCTTTCCACTGCAATGGCAGATGGGGATGAGATTGAAGTCAAGGCGGCGGTGGGACTGAATGTGCTTGTGTTCAGACAGTGGGAAGAGCAGCTTATTGAATCTGTGGAAGAACAGCCACTGGATCGTAAGAAACTGGAAAGTATGCCGGGAATTACGGTCTATATTGTAAAGGCCGGAGATACCCTGTGGGATATTGCAAAGAAATTTTATACAACTGTGGATGAGATTTCGGGTGTGAACAGTCTTACGGAAAAAGAGGTAAAGCCGGGGCAGTCGTTAATTCTTGTCAGGCAGGGATGATAATGAAAAAAATTTCCGGAAAAAATGAAAACTCCTATATTGAAAACTAAAAAAAAATGATTTAAAATATGCGCAAAGAGTTTTATTGTATACAAAGTACAAATATAATTGCGAAAGTACAGTTATATACGGATGATATTGTTGGAAACGGAGGATTTTATGCGTTTACGTGCATTGGCGAAGATAAATCTGGGACTGGATATTCTCAGAAAGAGAGAGGATGGCTATCATGAAGTCCGGATGATCATGCAGACGATACAGATGTATGATGTTCTGGAGATGAAGAGGGTGAGGAAGCCGGGGATTTCCCTGTCTGTCAATTATTCCTATATTCCGAATGATGAACGAAACCTGGTGTATAAGGCGGCGAAGCTTCTGATGGATGAATTTCAGGTTAAGGGTGGTGTGGATATCCATCTTGAGAAATTTATTCCTGTGGCAGCAGGTATGGCAGGCGGAAGCTCGGATGCGGCAGCTGCACTGGTGGGGATCAATCGGCTTTTTAAACTGGGATTGAGCCAGAAGGAGCTGATGGATCGTGCTGTGAATATCGGGGCAGATGTTCCGTACTGTGTGATGAGAGGAACTGCCCTGGCAGAGGGGATCGGGGAGAAACTGACCAGGATCACTCAGGTGCCGGACTGTTTTGTACTGATCGGTAAGCCCGGAATCAATGTTTCCACCAAAGCTGCCTATGAGAGCCTTCAGTTGGATAAGATTTCTTCTCATCCGGATATTGACGGGATGATAGGAGATATAGAACGTGGAGATCTTCTGGCAATGACACAGAAGATGGGAAATGTTTTTGAGCCGGGAATTATAGAGAAATATCCTGTAATTGGCGAAATCAAAGCACTGATGGAGAGTCATGGTGCGTTAAAGGCGATGATGAGTGGAAGTGGTCCTACAGTGTTCGGAATCTTTGATAATCGTGAGAAGATGGAGGCGGCAGCAGAGGTTCTCAGAGAGAGCCGGCTGGCGAAGACGGTTTTTGCCACAGAAGTAATGAAAGCAGGAGGGAATACAAATGACAAGTGATTTTTCAGTAAATATGAATGAATATCTTCCATTAAGGGATGTGGTTTTTAATACGCTGCGTCAGGCAATCCTGAAGGGCGAACTGAAACCTGGTGAGAGACTGATGGAGATTGCGCTGGCAGAGAGACTTGGCGTGAGCAGAACTCCTATCAGAGAGGCAATGCGTAAGCTGGAGCAGGAAGGTCTGGTAGTGATGATCCCGAGACGTGGTGCCCAGGTTGCCAATATCACAGAGAAGGATCTGAATGATGTTCTGGAGGTTCGTATTGCTCTTGAGAATGTAGCTATTGAGAAAGCATGTGCCCGTATGACTGAAGAAGAAATGAGGAGACTCTGGCTTGCTGCTAAGGAGTTTGAACATACGATCGCAGAGGGAAATCTTGTTAAGCTTGCGGAGGCTGACGTTGCATTCCATGAGGTTATTTATCAGGCTTCTGATAATAAGAGGCTGATCCAGGTACTCAACAATATGCGTGAGCAGATTTATCGTTATCGTGTAGAATATCTGAAAGAAGGTGAAACACGAGATGTTCTGGTGAAGGAACATGAGGAACTGACAAAGGCGATCAGAGAGCGTGACGTAGAACGCGCGAAACAGCTTTCTTTCCAGCATATCGAGAATCAGAGAATGGCTATCATGCGTTCTATTGAGGCTGAGGATGCAGAACGTGAACGTGCAGAGAAAGAGAAATCCAGGGGACACAGATAAGAATGGTATAATATCTGAATATCGGGAAATTCTAAGAGAGGCGGGATGCCTCTCTTTTTTTGCGCATCCATGTATGTAAGTGAGTTTATGAATATTGCCGACTGGCAACAGATCTGTCTGGTACATCGAAAACGATGTACCGGTATGAAACGAGGTGGGAAATTATTGAAGAAACTGGAAGAGTCCCGTAAAGTATCTGCAAATCTGAGGGAGAATGAGAAATATCTGCGAAGCAGGTTGGAAAATTGCAGTGATATTCTGATCCGTCCCATGCGGCTGGGAGATAAACATAAGGTGGACTGCCTTATGGTCTATATAGAAGTTGCGGTTTCCAACATGATGCTGGATGATTCTGCGCTTGGAAAGATGATCAATCATTTCTGGGAGATTTCGCCGGAGGATACTCAGGAATTTGTCAGGCATAACAGTCTTGGGATCGCAGATGTAAAGAAACTGGAGAATCTTGACGAGTCCATAGATGCCATGCTTGCAGGGAATGCAGTGTTTTTCATAGATGGATATGACAAGGCGATGAAAATCTCCAGCAAAGGTTATCCATCCACAGGTGTGATGGAGGCAGAATCGGAAAAGGTGCTGCGGGGTTCCAGGGAAGGATTTTCGGACAGTGTGAAAAGTAACAGTGCACTGATAAGAAAAAGGCTTCGTGATACCAGACTTAAGGTGGAAGAATATAAAATCGGTGTGCGCTCTCATACCTTAACGCAGGTGTTATACATGGATGACCTGGTACATGAGGGACTTCTGGAAGAAGTGAAGGAACGGCTGGAAGAATTTCAGATTGACGGAATCCTTGACAGCGGTATGCTTGAACAGCTGACAGAAGATGTGTGGTATTCTCCTTTTCCTCAGTATCAGACAACGGAACGTCCGGATCGTGCTGTGCAGGAAATCCTGAAAGGTAAGGTTGTGATTCTGTGTGATAATTCTCCGGAAGCATTGATCCTTCCGGGAAATTTTAGCAGTTTCATGGAGAGCAGCGAGGACTGGTATCACAGGTTCGAGATGGCTTCCTTTCTCAGAATACTGCGATATCTGGCTGTGATCATGGCGACTGTTCTGCCGGGACTTTACCTGGCAGTGATACGTTTCCATACACAGATTCTGCCATCTGCACTGATACTGTCTTTTGCGGAGGCGAGGGAAGGAGTGCCTTTTTCCAGTGTGGTGGAACTGATTTTTCTGGAACTGGCTTTTGAACTGATTCGGGAGGCTGGGGTGAGAGTTCCGGGATCTCTGGGAAATGCTATTGGCATTGTTGGCGGATTGGTGATCGGACAGGCAGCGGTAGAGGCAAATCTTGTGAGTCCGATCGTGGTGATGATCGTGGCGTTGACTGCGCTTGGCTCTATGACTGTTCCAAATGAAGAGTTTGCAGCAGCATTTCGGCTGGTGAAGTATGGGTTTCTGATCCTGGGAGGTTATCTGGGAATTTACGGAATCGTGCTGGGAGTATATTTGGTTATAGGGCACCTGGCAGGCCTGATAAGTTTTGGTATTCCTTATCTGGTTCCTTTTATAAAGAAAGAACAGAAGGGCAGCAGAGGAGAAGGGATTCTGAGAGTTCCGCTGCGCAAGAGGGTATTACGACCGCTTTATGCAAGAGAGGAGCAGAAGATCCGTTTAAAGAGAAAGGAGTCCGGTTCATGAGATTTGCAGAGAATAACAGAATTTCCCACAGGCAGCTGTACAGGCAGATGATACTGGCATTACTGGCACCATTTATGCTCTGCGTTTTCGGAAAGGGTGGAATGAACGGAATCAGTGCAGTGGCGGGAATGATTTTTGCGCTGATATTGCTTGGGTTTTATGTAATCTGGCTGATACGGCTGACACCTTCATTTGAAGATCCGGTAAAGTCTGCAGGTGCTTTTGCGGGAAGGCTGATCGGGATTTTTTTCCTGATCTATGTGTTGATGGCGGGAGGATATCTACTGGCGCTTCTCAGGAGGCTGGTTCCTGTAAAGCTGATCACAGGAGTATCCGGCCGATGGATCGCATTCTGGGCGGTTCTGGTATGTTCTGTCGGAACCTGCAAAGGTGTACAGAGAAGAGGAAGAATGGCGGAAGTATCAGGTGGTCTGCTTCTTGGCGGGATTATGATAATGATGATACTTTGTGTGCCACAGGCAAAAACGGAATATCTCATGGGAGAAATCCGGTGGGAGGAGCTTACAGTGAGAAATGTCAGTCAGTCTTTTTATGGAACTCTGTGTGCTTTTTCGCCGGTTGCATTGCTGCCGTTTCTGTTGGGAAATGTGGAGAAATACGGAAGTGCGGGAAAGACGGTGGCAGGAGGGATCCTGACACTTGGCGGGATTCTTATTGGAATGGAGCTTCTGCTTCCGGCAGTTCTGGGATATGACAGGGTAGCGGCGGAAAGTTATCCGGTCCTGCCTCTGCTGGCAGGCGCAGATCTTCCGGGAAATGTACTGGCCAGATTTGACATCCTGTGGATGGGATTTCTGCTTTACAGCCTGCTTTTTGCAATAGGGAGTCTGCTGTATTATGGAAATCAGATTATCGGGAAATCTCATCCTGGTAGGGGGAGGTTCTGGCTTCCAGCACTGGTTTTCCTGATTTCGCTTCTGGAAGAAGAGGGAAAAGGAATACTGGATTATTTTGGATGGTGTCTGGCGCATATTTTCGTCCCGGGAATTCTCATCTGTCAGTTTTATATGTTTATCAGAGGAAAGGGACACCGCAGGAAGCAGAGGAAAAGGGCAGTCGGTGTGGTGACCGGGATTTTGTCAGTCAGTCTTTTTATGAGCGGATGTGGTGCGGCTGTGGAACCGGAGAAGAGAATGTATCCTATGGCACTTGGCGTGGATGCCTCAGAAGAAGGAATCTGTCTTACCTATGGGATGCCGGATCTTTCTGAGAGTACGGGGCAGGGAAAAGAGGAAGAAGATGGCGGTTCCCGGGTTCTGCAGATCAGTGGTGCTGATTTCACCCGGATTGAAAAAATGTATGATCAGTCACAGGAAAAACTTCTTGATATGGGGCATCTGCAGGTTCTGGTCATGGGGAGAACACTGGTGGAGGACGGAAGATGGAGAATGGTGCTGGATTATCTGAAACAGGAGATTTTTGTGGGGGAAGATCTTTATGTGTTTGAAGCGGAGGACGCAGGGGAGATCCTGAACTGGCATGGGGAGGATAATTCATCAGCAGGAGAATATATTACAGGACTGATCCGAA
>UMHO01022211.1_pt1 | contig 22069 bp, 14 predicted proteins | sample 1965561 | NCBI WGS metagenome assembly UMHO01 (sample SAMEA4836102, study PRJEB28245) | human gut metagenome | biome: gut microbiome; material: fecal sample | place: Denmark | collected 2008 | reverse complement strand
AATGAAACATAAAGGTTTATAACTTTTTATAAGTTTTCAGTAATGGAAAGTATGATTACAGCAGTGATTTTTGATATGGACGGTGTGATCGCTGATTCAGAATATTTTAATGTCAAAGCAAAACATCTCATCTTAAAACGAGCAGGTATTGAAGTTGACTGGCATTACCATGATAAGTTCTTGGGTACAACACATGAATATATGTGGACAGAGATGAAGAAAGAATTTGAAAGTCTTGATAAAGAAGTTCTATATTATATAGATCAGTGGGTCAAAACCAGAAAAGAGTTGATCGACCAGGAAGGACTAAAGCCGATGCCGGGGGTTGTTGATCTGATCCGTACATTAAAGGAAAAAGGATTTCATCTGGCAGTAGCATCGTCTTCATTGAAAGAAGATATCATGACAAATATGAATACGTTTGGAATTACAGACTGCTTTGAAGCATTTATAAGCGGTTCCGAATGTGAAAACGGAAAGCCGGATCCAGAAATCTTTCAAAAGGCGGCTGAGGCAATTGGACAGAAGGCGGCAAACTGTATCGTGGTCGAAGATTCCGAAGCAGGAGTAAAGGCAGCCAAATCTGCCAAAATGAAATGCATTGGATATGCACCAGAAGGAGCGATCAAACAAGATCTCCATCAGGCAGATACAGTGGTGAAGGAATTTTCAGATAAACTTATAGAATATATTATGGAAAAATAAGTAAAATAAAAAATAGACAGCGTTCTTATGAAAAAGAGCACTGTCTATTTTTTTATAAAAACTTTCTCGTAAAAAGAGAAGATAGGACACAATATTCATTCATGCAATATAAACATCTGGACGACGTTCCGTCAACATTGTATAATAGTCATGCTTCATTTGTTTTGCTATATCGTAGTCATAAGGTTTCTCCCAGTTTGTACTATTAACTAAGAGATCCATTCCTTGAATAGCAAGACTTCTGGCAGCTTCTGGAAAGAATGCGTCATAACAGATAAACAAGCCGATACGACCAATCTTTGTATTAAATACTTTAAATTGATCTCCGGGTGTAAAATAATTTTTCTCGGAATCAAATAAATGAACTTTGCGATAAGTTCCAAGAAGAACACCAGTGTCATCAATGAAAAACTGAGAATTATAAAGGATATCTTCTTCTTTTTCAGCCATTCCATAGACGATATGAACATGAAATTCCTTAGCTAAGGCACTCATCTTTTTTACGGATGTAGAGTTGATCGTGGCAGTTTCTGCCAAGTCTTTAAAATTTTTACCACATTGATAACCAGTAACAGCAAGCTCAGGGAAAATAATGAGTTGAGTATCTGGATGAGATTCCATAGCTTTGCGAAGAAGCGTTTCCATATGAAAAAGATTTTCCTCTTTCTGATTCATTTTTGGATAAGTTTGTATACAAACAACATTACATTTCATAATTTTTTCTCGGTCCTTTCTGAATGCTTTGTGATATATGCTCGTTTGGAACCTTGAACCAGCTAAACAATTCTCGAATTGCAAATACACTGATCACTGCAATTCCAATGGCAAACCATACATAGACAATTAGAATAAATAATTTAATTGTTCAAAATCAAAATGTTCTTTCTCGAATAGAGAGCCGATCATGATAACAACAATCGGAACACAAAGAGAAAATACATTACCTACAAAATAGTTAATATTATCATCAGGAATCATAAAGTAAGCAATGAGTCCACAGATCATACTGATAAAGATAGATGCAACGGCAACTCTTGAGGATACTTTATCCCAGATCAACCCAGCAATAAATGCAGTACATGGGGCGGCCAAAAGTAGTTTGTTGTGTTTTAAAGTGATTCCCACGTTAAGATTTCCTTTCTTAATAAATGCAAAAGGCGCTATAAACATATATCTGTTTACAACGCCTTTGTTTATGACTAGTGTAACATACAAAATCTTTTTATTACAAGATAAGAGTGAAAAGAAGTGAAGAATTTAATGAAAAAGGCAGATGAGAAACATTTTCAGGGGCTTTTTTCATGTATTTAAAAATAGTTATTGACATGATAAATTCTATGTGGTAATATAAGAAAATGTCTTAATGTGGGTTTGTCTGCCCACACTCTATGTAAAATTAAGAATAAGATTGTAAGAAAGATATAGTAAGATAGAGGGTTTCTTACAGTTGATGTAGTATATAAACCAGGTTTAGATCAAGAGGTGAAAAACGTCCATGGAAAAGAACAGAATACAGCCAATAAAATCAGGTACAGGGATGCGAATCAGCTATGCCAGACAGGATGACGTCCTTGAAGTACCAAATCTGATCGAAATTCAAAAGGATTCCTATGATTGGTTTTTAAGAGAAGGATTAGCAGAGGTATTTGAAGATATCTCCCCAATCGAAGATTACAGCGATCAGTTAAGCTTGGAATTTGTTGACTATCAATTATGTAAAGATGACGTCAAATATTCAATTGAAGAATGTAAAGAAAGAGATGCAACATACGCTGCACCTTTAAAAGTGAAAGTAAGACTTCATAATAAAGAGACTGATGAAATCAAGCAGCATGAGATTTTTATGGGCGATCTTCCTTTAATGACAGCAACAGGAACATTTATCATCAACGGAGCTGAACGTGTTATCGTCAGTCAGTTAGTGCGTTCCCCTGGAATTTATTATGGAATTGCTCATGACAAGATTGGTAAAGAGTTATACTCTTCCACAGTTATTCCAAACCGTGGTGCCTGGCTTGAATATGAAACAGATTCCAATGATGTATTCAATGTACGTGTAGACCGTACAAGAAAAGTGCCTATCACAGTTTTGATCCGTGCATTAGGTATCGGAACAAACGCAGAGATCAAAGAATTATTTGGTGAAGAACCAAAGATCCTTGCAAGTATTGAAAAAGACCCATCTGATAACTATGAAGATGGTCTGTTAGAATTATATAAGAAGATTCGTCCGGGAGAACCATTATCTGTAGATAGTGCGGAAAGCTTGATCAACAGCATGTTCTTCGATCCAAGAAGATATGATCTTGCGAAAGTTGGACGTTACAAATTCAATAAAAAATTAGCATTAAGAAATCGTATCAGTGGATTTATCTTAGCAGAAGATGTTTTAGATCCAACAACTGGAGAAGTATTAGCAGAAGCTGGAACGAATGTGGACATGGAACTTGCAGATAAGATTCAGAACGCAGCCGTAGCAAGTGTTATGATCCAGACAGAAGAAGGTGCTACAAAAATACTTTCCAACATAGAAGTAAATCTTGCTGAATATGTAGATTTCAATCCAGAAGAGATTGGTGTTCATGAAGATGTTTTCTATCCTGTATTAGAGAAGATCTTAGAAGAAGGATATGAAGGAGAAGAATTAAAAGAAGCTCTGAAGAAGAATATTCATGAATTGATTCCAAAACATATTACAAAAGAAGATATCTTAGCATCCATCAACTACAATATCCATTTAGAGTATGGAATTGGACATGATGATGATATTGACCACTTAGGAAACCGTCGTATCCGTGCTGTAGGTGAACTGCTTCAGAACCAGTATCGTATCGGTCTTTCAAGATTGGAAAGAGTTGTTCGTGAAAGAATGACAACTCAGGATATTGAATCTATCTCACCACAGTCATTGATCAATATCAAACCAGTAACAGCAGCAGTGAAAGAGTTCTTTGGAAGTTCTCAGTTATCTCAGTTCATGGACCACAACAACCCACTGTCTGAGTTAACACATAAGAGACGTTTATCTGCATTAGGACCAGGTGGTCTGTCTCGTGACCGTGCCGGATTCGAAGTCCGTGACGTACATTACACACATTACGGAAGAATGTGTCCGATCGAGACACCTGAAGGACCTAACATCGGTCTGATCAACTCTCTTGCTACTTATGCGAGAATTAACGAGTATGGATTTATCGAAGCTCCATATCGTGTACTGGATAAATCAGATCCTGAGAATCCAGTTGTTACAGACAAAGTTGTTTATTTAACAGCTGATGAAGAAGATAATTATGTAGTAGCACAGGCGAACGAACCTGTTGATGAAGATGGACATTTCGTAAATACTCATGTATCCGGACGTTTCCGCGAGGATACATCAGAATTTGATAAAGTAAACCTTGACTTAATGGACGTATCTCCAAAGATGGTATTCTCAGTAGCTACATCCATGATTCCTTTCCTGGAGAACGATGATGCCAACCGTGCGCTGATGGGATCCAACATGCAGCGTCAGGCAGTACCACTTCTTTCTACAGAAGCTCCTGTTGTTGGAACAGGTATGGAATCCAAGGCTGCATATGACTCTGGAGTCTGCATCACAGCAAGAAATGGCGGAGTCGTAGAAAGATCTACAAGTACAAAGATCGTAGTTCGTAATGATGACGGTCAGAGAGATGAGTACAATGTTATCAAGTTTGCACGAAGCAACCAGGGTAACTGTATGAATCAGCGTCCAATCGTATTTGTAGGAGACAGAGTAGAAAAGGGAGACATCTTAGCAGACGGTGCTTCAACAAGCAACGGAGAGATGGCTCTTGGTAAGAACCCATTGATCGGTTTCATGACATGGGAAGGATATAACTACGAGGATGCGGTACTGTTAAGTGAGCGTCTGGTACAGGATGACGTTTACACATCTGTTCATATCGAAGAATATGAAGCAGAAGCCAGAGATACTAAGCTTGGTCAGGAAGAGATCACAAGAGATCTTGCAGGATTAAGTGAAGATGTCTTAAAAGACTTAGATGATAACGGTATCATCCGTATCGGTGCAGAAGTACGTGCCGGTGACATCCTGGTAGGAAAAGTTACTCCTAAGGGAGAAACAGAATTAACAGCTGAAGAGAGACTGTTACGTGCGATCTTCGGTGAGAAAGCAAGAGAAGTCCGTGATACATCTTTAAGAGTGCCACATGGTGCTTACGGAGTTGTTATGGATACGAAGATCTTCACAAGAGAGAATGGAGACGAACTTCCTCCTGGAGTAAACAAGAGCGTTCGTGTATACATTGCTCAGAAGAGAAAGATTTCTGTAGGAGATAAGATGGCTGGTCGACATGGTAACAAGGGTGTAATTTCCCGTATTCTGCCAGTAGAAGATATGCCATACTTACCAAACGGACGTCCATTAGATATCGTACTGAACCCATTAGGTGTGCCTTCACGTATGAATATCGGACAGGTGTTAGAGATCCATCTGTCCTTAGCAGCAAAAGTTCTTGGATTTAATGTTGCTACACCAGTATTCAATGGTGCAGACGAGAACGATATCGCAGATACATTAAGAATGGCAAATGACTATGCCAATACATCATGGGAAGAATTTGACGCGAAATGGCGTGATAAAGTTAACGATGATGTAATGGATTACTTATATGAAAACAGAGACCATAGAAAAGAATGGCAGGGTGTACCAATTGATACAACTGGTAAAGTAAGATTAAGAGACGGTCGTACAGGAGAAGAATTTGACAGCCCTGTAACAATCGGATTCATGCATTACCTGAAACTGCATCATCTGGTAGATGACAAGATCCATGCACGTTCTACTGGTCCTTACTCATTAGTAACTCAGCAGCCACTGGGTGGTAAAGCTCAGTTCGGTGGACAGCGTTTCGGAGAGATGGAGGTATGGGCACTGGAAGCTTATGGTGCAGCATACACACTTCAGGAGATCCTGACATTCAAGTCCGATGACGTTGTAGGTCGTGTGAAAGCATACGAAGCGATCATCAAAGGTGATAACATCCCTGAACCAGGTGTTCCAGAATCTTTCAAAGTATTATTAAAAGAATTCCAGTCACTGGCATTAGATGTTAAAATTCTTGACGAGAACGCTGAAGAAGTTGAATTAAGAGAAGATGTTGATGGTGGAGATGCAAATCAGGATCTTGCACCAATGATCGAAGGAGACGGTGTCTTCAACAATTATGAAGAAAGCGAATCTGAACTCGGTGCTTTAGGATATAAACACGGAGACTTATCAGAAGGTGAAGATAACACAATCATGTAGATTGGCGAGCAATTTAGGAAGGAGCAGCCTTAAATGATGGAATCAAGCAATGAATATCAAAGCAATAAAATTTCATTTGATGCAATTAAGATCGGGTTGGCTTCTCCAGAAAAGATCCGTGAGTGGTCTAGAGGAGAAGTAAAGAAACCTGAGACGATCAACTATCGAACATTAAAACCTGAAAAAGACGGGCTTTTCTGTGAGAAGATCTTCGGGCCTACAAAGGACTGGGAGTGTCACTGCGGAAAGTACAAAAAAGTTCGCTATAAAGGTGTTGTCTGCGACCGATGCGGTGTTGAAGTGACAAAAGCAAGTGTCCGTCGTGAAAGAATGGGACATATCGAATTAGCAGCTCCAGTATCTCATATCTGGTATTTTAAAGGAATTCCTAGCCGTATGGGTCTGATTCTTGATATTTCACCAAGAACACTGGAAAAGGTTTTATATTTCGCATGCTATATCGTTTTAGATGCTGGAGATACAGATCTTGCATATAAACAGGTATTAACTGAAAAAGAATATAGAGAAGCGTATGAAAAATACGGAGATACATTCCGCGTAGGAATGGGTGCTGAAGCAGTGAAAGAACTGCTTCAGGCCATTGATCTGGAAGCAGAAGCAAAATCCTTACAGGATGAGTTCAAAACTGCTACAGGTCAGAAGAGAGCCAGAATCGTTAAGAGACTGGAAGTTGTAGAAGCATTCTGCAACTCAGAGAATAAACCAGAATGGATGATCCTGGATGCAGTTCCAGTCATCCCTCCAGATATCCGTCCAATGGTTCAGTTAGATGGTGGACGTTTTGCTACATCTGACTTAAATGACCTTTACAGACGTATCATCAACAGAAATAACCGTCTGAAGAGATTATTAGAACTTGGGGCGCCAGATATCATCGTAAGAAACGAAAAGAGAATGTTACAGGAAGCAGTTGATGCCCTGATCGATAATGGTAGACGTGGACGTCCAGTTACAGGACCAGGAAACCGTGCATTAAAATCATTATCAGACATGTTAAAAGGTAAACAGGGACGTTTCCGTCAGAACCTGTTAGGAAAACGTGTAGACTACTCTGGACGATCCGTTATCGTAGTAGGACCAGACTTAAAGATCTTCCAGTGTGGTCTTCCAAAAGAAATGGCGATCGAATTATTCAAGCCATTCGTTATGAAAGAATTAGTAGAGCGCAAATTAGCTCACAACATTAAATCAGCAAAGAAAATGGTTGAAAAACTTCAGCCAGAAGTATGGGATGTCTTAGAAGACGTCATTAAAGAACATCCGGTTATGTTAAACCGTGCACCGACACTGCATAGACTGGGAATTCAGGCGTTTGAGCCTATCCTGGTAGAAGGTAAAGCGATCCGTCTGCATCCACTGGTATGTACAGCATACAATGCCGATTTCGACGGTGACCAGATGGCTGTCCATCTTCCATTATCTGTGGAAGCACAGGCAGAGTGTAGATTCCTTCTGTTATCACCAAACAACCTGTTAAAACCATCTGATGGTGGTCCAGTAGCTGTTCCTTCTCAGGATATGGTACTTGGTATCTACTATCTGACATTAGAGAAAGATGGAGACAAAGGTGAAGGTAAATACTTCAAATCTGAGAACGAAGCATACTTAGCTTATGAAAATAAGGTGATCACACTTCATTCTAAGATCAAAGTAAGACGTACGGGTGTAGACAAAGACGGAAATCCTATTTCTCAGGTTGTAGATTGTACACTTGGACGTATCCTGTTTAATGAGATCATCTTACAGGATTTAGGATTTGTAGACAGAAGCAAACCAGAGAATGCTTTAGCATATGAGATTGATTTCCACGTAGGAAAGAAACAGTTAAAACAGATCCTTGATAAATGTATCAACATTCATGGAGCAACAAAGACTGCAGAAGTCTTAGATGATATCAAAGCGATCGGATACAAATTCTCTACAAGAGGAGCCTTAACAGTATCCATTTCCGATATGACAGTGCCACCTGAGAAACCTCAGATTTTAGGAGATGCACAGAAACAGGTAGAATTCATTACAGAACAGTATAAACGTGGTCTGATGACAGAAGAAGAACGTTATAAAGCGGTTGTTAAGACATGGTTCGACGCCGATGACGTTTTAACAGATAAACTGATCACAGGATTAGACCGATTAAATAACATCTTCATGATGGCCGATTCCGGAGCCCGTGGTTCTAACCAGCAGATCAAACAGTTAGCAGGTATGCGTGGACTGATGGCCGATACATCAGGACGTACGATCGAATTACCGATCAAGTCTAACTTCCGTGAAGGTCTTGACGTACTGGAATACTTCATTTCAGCGCATGGAGCTCGTAAAGGTCTGTCCGATACAGCCCTTCGTACAGCCGATTCAGGATACTTAACACGTCGTCTGGTAGACGTATCACAGGATCTGATCATTCGTGAACAGGATTGCTGTGAAGGTACTGGAGAGGAAATTCCAGGAATGTATGTAGAAGCATTCATGGATGGACAGGAAGTTATCGAAAGCTTAGAAGAACGTATCACAGGAAGATACGCAGCAGAAGAGCTTGTGAATAAAGAAACTGGTGAAGTCATTGTAAAAGCAAACCACATGATCACACCAAAACGTGCGAAAGCCGTTTGTGATGCAGGATATACATCTGTTAAGATCCGTACGATGTTAACATGTAAATCCGGAGTTGGAGCTTGTGCGAAGTGTTATGGATCCAACATGGCAACAGGTCAGGCCGTACAGGTTGGAGAAGCTGTCGGAATCATCGCAGCACAGTCAATCGGTGAGCCAGGTACACAGCTTACAATGAGAACATTCCATGCCGGTGGAGTAGCCGGTGATGATATCACACAGGGTCTTCCTCGTGTCGAAGAGTTATTTGAAGCACGTAAACCAAAAGGACTTGCGATCATCGCAGAATTTGGTGGAGAAGTGCAGTTAAAAGATACAAAGAAGAAACGTGAAGTTATCATCACAAACAGAGAAACTGGCGATGTGAAGACATATCTGATCCCTTACGGATCTCGTCTGAAAGTACAGGAAGGACAGATCCTTGAAGCCGGAGATGAACTTACAGAAGGTTCTATCAACCCTCACGATTTATTAAGAATCAAGGGAATCCGTGCAGTACAGGATTACATGATCCGTGAAGTACAGAGAGTATACCGTTTACAGGGTGTAGATATCAACGACAAGCACGTTGAGGTTATCGTACGTCAGATGCTTAAGAAAGTACGTATCGAAGACGGTGGAGACACAGGATACTTACCAGGAGCAATGGTTGATGTATTAGAACTTGAGAAGAGAAACAAAGAGATGGAAGAACAGGGTCTTCAGACGGCAACAGCAGATCAGATCATGCTTGGTATCACAAAAGCATCTTTGGCAACAGATTCCTTCTTATCAGCAGCTTCTTTCCAGGAGACAACAAAAGTTCTTACAGATGCAGCAATCAAAGGAAAAGTCGATCCATTAGTAGGATTAAAAGAAAACGTAATCCTTGGTAAATTGATCCCAGCCGGAACAGGTATGAGACGTTACAGAGATGTCAAGATCAGCACAGATGAAAATGATTTCACGATCGGAGATGAAATCGATTTCGAGGATGAAGAATTTGATATTGAAGAATAATTTGAATTTGTAGTTGGCTAACTGTAGGCTTTGAGTATATGATAAAAAATAAATAAAAAACCACAAACGCAGCGGTGGAATTTTTGCTCATATTTTGAACAAATCGCTTATCCGCCCAATTTCCTACGATAACTCGCTCTGAAGTTTATCTAAGACAAGAGTCTCTGAAGCTCAGACAATCGTCCAATTGGGCTGCGAATTTATTCAAAATATGGCAAAATGCCAATGCTGCGTTTGTGGTTTTTTATCATATACCAGAAGACTATAGTGTGGACAATTACAGTATTTGGTGCATACGTAAAATATTTTATCTTCATTTATCGATACCAAGAGTGCAAGCCAATACCGTTCAACATACATATCTCATAGTGGTTTCGATAACTGAAATTATTGAATATTATAAAAATGGTTATCTGTTGGCGACCGTAGGAACACGTCTGCACTTAGCGAGTGGATGGTCGGATGACCATTCAGGAGCTTAGTACAGTTACGTGTGAGTCGAGCGAAAGCGCGTCGCAGACAGATAACCATTTTTATAATATTCCACCAACTTCAGTCTATCAAACTATAATCTGTTTATTGTATGTAAAATTCTTAAGAAATCTGAAAAAACTATTTAATTGACAAAGTAAACAGATATTGATATAATAAAATCAACAAATAAAAGATAAGTTTTAAAAGAAAGGAGAATCGCCCAAGTTGCTCCATAAGGCTAACGGAAAGACCTTTAAAACCGGCAGCTGATGGATCAGAAGTATTAAGATGATTGGGAATCATGAGACTGACTCAACAGGATATTATGATCTCGGGAGAGAACATAAGAGTCCTAGAAGCGGATAGAACGGTAAAGGAGTCAACCTCATAAAGATAATACGAAGAATAGAGAGAATGAACAAGATCTTAAGATAAGATCAGAAGATGATCAAAGAAAAAGAATCCAAACAAGAAAGATTCCAAGAGACGAGGAATCCAAACAAGAAAGATTCAGATAAGAGATCAATCGACATTCGATCAGCTGACCGGTGGAGCATTTAAAAAAATTGTAACTGGTAACTAAAGCAAAGTGTAACCCGTTAACAAAATAATTTGGAACTTATTAACTGAATATTTTCTCAAGAATAAGAGATTGATTTTTATATATTAAGAAAATGGCGTAAAGAAGCCATATAACAAAGAAATCGAAACATTGAGATCAAGAAAAGAAATCAGAATAGAAGCTGTCAGGGTCGATATCAGAGATGTGACGAGAAAGCATTTCTGAAGACAGTGGGATAAGAAAAGATTTCGAATAAGATCCATAGAATGAGATTTCTAAAAAGATAAAAATATATAGAAATTAATAAAAATCTTGGGAAAAGGTCTTGACAAAGGCATGCAGGCATTTTATAATAGCCTAGCATGCCTTTTTGGGGAGCAAAACCAAGAAGTGCATGTATAGTCACAAGGTGAATTTAAGTAACCACAGTAGAAAACATGTATGGAGGTGAAATCAATGCCAACTTTTAACCAATTAGTTAGAAAAGGGAGAAAAACATCTGTAAAGAAATCTACAGCACCAGCACTTCAGAAAGGATTTAACTCTTTAAAGAAGAAAGCTACAGACACAAGCTCACCACAGAAGAGAGGTGTATGTACAGCTGTTAAAACTGCAACTCCTAAAAAGCCTAACTCTGCTTTACGTAAGATCGCCAGAGTTCGTCTTTCTAACGGAATCGAAGTAACAAGTTATATCCCAGGTGAAGGACATAACTTACAGGAACATAGTGTTGTTCTGATTCGTGGTGGTCGTGTTAAGGACTTACCAGGTACTCGTTACCATATCGTTAGAGGTACACTTGATACAGCAGGTGTAGCTAACAGAATGCAGGCTCGTTCCAAATATGGAGCTAAAAGACCTAAGAAAAAATAAAACAAAACTAAATTGGTACAAAGCAGCGTAATTAAACGCTACCTTGTATAGTTGTGCCGGAACTTTATTGTTTCCTACAAAGGTTACAGGAGATATAAAAGTCCTGCACGAACATGCAATAACTAAGTATGAGTACCGATGAATTAATGATTATTAAGGAGGGAAGAACCGTGCCACGTAAAGGACATATTGCGAAAAGAGACGTATTAGCAGATCCTATTTACAACAATAAGGTTGTGACAAAATTAATCAACAACATTATGTTAGATGGTAAAAAAGGAGTTGCTCAGAAAATCGTATACGGAGCATTTGCCCGTATCGAAGAAGAAGCTGGAAAACCAGCTTTAGAAGTATTCGAAGAAGCTATGAACAACATCATGCCAGTTCTTGAAGTAAAAGCTAGACGTATCGGTGGAGCAACATATCAGGTGCCTATCGACGTTAGACCAGATAGAAGACAGGCATTAGCGCTTCGTTGGATCACAACTTTCTCACGTAAAAGAGGAGAAAGAACAATGGAAGAACGTCTTGCAAAAGAACTTCTTGACGCTTCCAACAATACAGGAGCATCTGTAAAGAAAAAAGAAGATATGCACAAGATGGCAGAAGCAAACAAAGCATTCGCACATTACAGATTCTAATTTCAAGAATCTGTTCTGGCGTCTTGCCAGATATGCTTCTATGTTAAAACTTATAGGAGGAAAAAATCTTGGCTGGAAGAGAATATCCATTAGAGAGAACCAGAAATATCGGAATCATGGCTCATATTGATGCTGGTAAAACAACTACAACAGAGCGTATCCTTTATTATACTGGTGTAAACTATAAAATCGGTGATACTCATGATGGTACTGCTACTATGGACTGGATGGAGCAGGAACAGGAAAGAGGTATCACAATCACTTCTGCAGCTACAACATGTCATTGGACACTGCAGGATCATTGCAAGCCTAAAAAAGGTGCTTTAGAGCATCGTATCAATATCATTGATACTCCAGGTCACGTTGACTTCACAGTTGAAGTAGAACGTTCCCTGCGTGTACTTGATGGATCAGTAGCAGTCTTCTGTGCAAAGGGTGGAGTAGAACCTCAGTCTGAAAACGTATGGAGACAGGCTGATACTTATAACGTACCTAGAATGGCATTCATCAACAAGATGGATATCTTAGGTGCGAACTTCTACGGAGCAGTTGATCAGATGAAAGATCGTCTGGGAGCTAACGTAGTAGTACTTCAGTTACCTATCGGTAAAGAAGACGACTTCAAAGGAATCATCGACTTATTCGAGATGGAAGCTTACATCTACAATGATGACAAAGGTGAAGACATCTCTATCGTTGAAATCCCAGAAGATATGAAAGAAGACGCTGAACTTTATCATACAGAATTAGTTGAAAAGATCTGTGAATTAGATGACGATCTGATGATGGAATATCTGGAAGGTGAAGAACCAAGCGTTGATGCATTAAAAGCTGCATTAAGAAAAGGAACATGCGAATGTAAAGCAGTTCCAGTATGCTGTGGTACAGCATATAGAAATAAAGGTGTTCAGAAATTACTGGATGCTATTATCGAATTTATGCCAGCTCCAACAGACATCCCAGCTATCAAAGGTGTCGATGAAGATGGTAACGAAGTTGAAAGACATTCATCTGATGATGAACCATTCTCAGCTTTAGCATTTAAGATCATGACAGACCCATTCGTAGGTAAACTTGCATTCTTCCGTGTTTACTCTGGAACATGCAAATCAGGATCTTACGTATTAAATGCAACAAAGAACAAAAAAGAGCGTGTTGGACGTATCTTACAGATGCATGCTAACAAGCGTGAAGAATTAGATATCGTATATTCAGGAGATATCGCAGCTGCAGTAGGTTTCAAATCTACAACAACTGGTGATACAATCTGTGATGAACAGCATCCTGTAATTCTGGAATCCATGGAATTCCCAGAACCAGTTATCGACGTAGCGATCGAGCCTAAAACTAAAGGTGATCAGGGTAAAATGTCTGAAGCACTTGCAAAACTGGCTGAAGAAGATCCTACATTCAGAGCTCATACAGATCAGGAAACAGGACAGACAATCATTTCCGGAATGGGTGAACTTCATCTGGAAATCATCGTTGACCGTCTGCTTCGTGAATTCAAAGTAGAAGCTAATGTTGGTGCTCCACAGGTAGCATACAAAGAAACATTTACAAAAGCCGTTGACGTTGACAGCAAATACGCTAAACAGTCTGGTGGTCGTGGTCAGTATGGTCACTGTAAAGTTCACTTTGAGCCAATGGATGCCAACGGAGAAGAACTGTTCAAATTCGAATCTACAGTTGTTGGTGGATCTATTCCTAAAGAATACATCCCAGCAGTTGGAGAAGGTATCGAAGAAGCAGCTCAGTCTGGTATCTTAGGAGGATTCCCAGTACTTGGTGTGAAAGCTACAGTATATGATGGATCTTACCATGATGTCGATTCTAGTGAAATGGCCTTCCACATTGCCGGATCTATGGCATTTAAAGAGGCTATGCAGAAAGCCGGAGCTATCCTGCTTGAGCCAATCATGAGAGTCGAAGTTACAATGCCTGAAGAATACATGGGAGACGTTATCGGTGATATCAACTCTCGTCGTGGACGTATCGAAGGTATGGATGATATCGCGAGCGGTAAGATGGTTCGTGCATTCGTTCCATTATCTGAAATGTTCGGATATTCTACAGACTTACGTTCTAGAACTCAGGGACGTGGTAACTACTCTATGTTCTTTGAAAAATACGAACCAGTACCAAAGAACGTACAGGAAAAAGTACTTGCTGATAAGTAAGAAAAATTAATATATAAATATTTCGGGGCTATTTTGTCAAAATAGTCTTGAAATATTTGTTTAAATGAAATATAATCAAATTTAGGACAGCCCTTAGCCGGGGCACTATATTTTGAAGTTTAGAGATCATTATTGTAATTGCCCCAACGGGCCTAATAAGGAGGACATTTAAAATGGCTAAAGAAAAGTTTGAGAGAAGCAAACCTCATTGCAACATTGGTACTATCGGACACGTAGACCACGGTAAAACTACTTTAACAGCTGCAATCACAAAAACTCTTTCTGCACGTGTAGCAGGAAACGCAGCAGTAGATTTTGAAAATATCGATAAAGCTCCAGAAGAAAGAGAACGTGGAATCACAATCTCTACAGCTCACGTTGAGTATGAAACAGAAAAACGTCACTACGCTCACGTAGACTGCCCAGGCCATGCCGATTATGTAAAGAACATGATCACTGGTGCTGCTCAGATGGACGGAGCTATCTTAGTAGTAGCTGCAACTGATGGTGTAATGGCTCAGACAAAAGAACATATCCTGTTATCTCGTCAGGTAGGTGTTCCTTACATCGTAGTATTCATGAACAAATGTGACATGGTTGACGATGAAGAATTATTAGAATTAGTAGAAATGGAAATTCGTGAATTATTAAATGAATACGAATTCCCAGGAGATGACATTCCTGTAATCCAGGGATCTGCTTTAAAAGCTCTTGAAGATCCTAACGGAGAATGGGGAGATAAGATCATGGAATTAATGGATGCTGTTGACAGCTACATTCCAGATCCACAGCGTGACACAGACAAACCTTTCTTAATGCCAGTCGAAGACGTATTCTCTATCACAGGACGTGGTACAGTAGCAACTGGTAGAGTAGAAAGTGGTGTTCTTCACGTATCTGATGAAGTTGAAATCGTTGGTATCAAAGAAGAAACAAGAAAAGTTGTTGTAACTGGTGTAGAAATGTTCCGTAAACTGTTAGACGAAGCTCAGGCTGGAGATAACATTGGTGCATTATTACGTGGTGTTCAGAGAGACGAAATCGAAAGAGGACAGGTTCTTTGCCAGCCAGGTTCAATCACATGCCATACAAAATTCACAGCTCAGGTATACGTTTTAACAAAAGATGAAGGTGGACGTCATACTCCATTCTTCAACAACTATCGTCCACAGTTCTACTTCAGAACAACAGACGTTACAGGTGTTATCGAATTACCAGAAGGAACAGAAATGTGCATGCCTGGTGACAACGTAGAAATGACTATCGAATTAATTCACCCAATCGCTATGGCTCAGGGATTATCTTTCGCTATCCGTGAAGGTGGACGTACTGTAGGATCAGGAAGAGTTGCTACAATCATCGAGTAATTCTTACTTCTACGATTGAATTTAGGATAATATTTATGAGACTCAGAAAGTTTAGGCTTTCTGGGTCTTTTTTGTTGTGAGCAAATATAAAACAAGCTATAATAAAAGAGACACATTGGTCGTAAGGCAAAATTAATAGGAGGATCCGAATGAATCAAACATTAAAGCTGCCAGTTGGAATTGAGAATTTTGAAGATATTCGCAAGCTAGGATTTTATTATATAGATAAGACAAAATTAATTGAACAGCTCTTACAAAATTGGGGAAAAGTAAATCTGTTTACACGACCACGTCGTTTTGGAAAGACACTCAATATGAGTATGTTACGTACTTTTTTTGAAATTGGTATGGATAAATCACTTTTTGAAGGCCTATATATTTCTAAAAATAAAGAATTATGTGATGAATATATGGGTAAGTATCCAGTAATCTTTCTGTCATTGAAAGGAATCGATGGATTAACTTTTGAAGAAGCGATTATTCGGATTACAACGATTATTAAAAATGAAGCACGAAGACACCATTATCTAAAAAATAGTGATAAATTAATAGAAGAAGAGATTAAGCAATTTCAGAGCCTTTTAGATGGAAAAGCTGATGATATAACAGATAGTATCAGACTATTATCAGAACTTTTGTGCAAACATTATGGGAAGAAGACGATTATTCTTATTGATGAATATGATGTTCCGCTAGATAAAGCTTTTCAGAAAGGCTATTATGATGAAATGGTTGAACTCATGAGAGGTCTTTTGGGGCAAGTACTAAAAACAAATGATTTTCTACAATTTGCAGTTTTGACAGGATGTCTTAGGATTTCGAAAGAAAGCATTTTCACCGGACTTAATAATTTTGAAGTTTTATCTATTCTCAATGTTCAGTATGATGAATGTTTTGGATTTACCGATACAGAAGTGAAAAAGATTCTTAGCGATTATAATTTATCAGATCATTACCTTCAGATTAGGGAGTGGTATGATGGTTATCGTTTCGGAAATACAGATATCTATTGCCCATGGGATGTGATTCGTTATTGTAAAAGTCTATGTGCAGATCCCGATGCATTACCAGAAGATTTTTGGTCTAATTCTAGCGGAAATGAAATTGTTCGCAGATTTATAGATAAGGCAGATATTCAGACAAAGAATGAGATTGAGCGTTTGATCAGTGGAGAGTGTATTGAAAAGGAAATTGCAGAGGAGCTTACCTATAATGAGTTGGATAAGAGTATAGAAAATTTGTGGAGTGTGCTTTTTACAACAGGATATCTAACACAACAGGGACGAACTCAAAATGGTAAATATCTTTTGTCGATACCAAATACAGAGATAAGAAATCTATTTACAAAAAAGATCAAAGAATGGTTTAGTGATGTTTCAAAAAATGATGGAAAAACACTAGAAATATTTTGTAATGCGTTTATAGAGAAAAAACCAGAAAAAATTGAACAGCTTTTTGGAGATTATCTATGGAATACGATCAGTATAAGAGATACAGCAATCGCAAAAGAGAAGAAAGAAAATTTTTATCACGGAATTTTACTCGGTCTTCTTGGATATAAGTCAAGCTGGCTGATAAAGTCAAATGCAGAATCAGGAATCGGATACAGTGATATTCTGATAGAGGCCCCGGAGAATCGAACGGGAATCGTCATTGAATTAAAGTATGCCGAAGATGGAAATATGGATGCAGCGTGCAAGCAGGCTTTAAAACAGATTGAAGATAAAGACTATATTGCTAAATTGAAGCAAGATGGAATGCGAAATTTCATTAAATATGGTGTTGCTTGTTATAAGAAAGACTGTAAAGTCATGATTTATGAAGAATAAAAACAACTGATAATGGGAGATATAAATATGGGGAAAGAAACATTTGAAGGAAAGAAAACTCATTGCACGATAGGAATAATTGGATATCGAGGTCATGGAAAAACGACTTTAACAGATGCAATCAAAAAAACTCTTACAACAAAAGAAGAGAGAAATATAAGCTTGACATCTAGCATTGAATATGGAGCTATCCTAGTAGTATCTGCAATAGATGGAATCATGTCACAAACAGCAGAACAGATTATGATTGCTCATCATATGGGAATGCAACATATCGTAGTATTTATGAATAAATGTGATATGGTAGATGATATGGAATGCTGGAATTGGTAGAAATGGGGATTCGTGACCAGCTATATCAGTGCGGATTTGTTGGATCTGATATTCCGTTTATCTATGGATCTGCTTTAAAAGCCCTTGAAGATCCAGATGGAGAATGGGGAGATAAGATCATGGAATTGATGGATGCGGTGGATAAATACATTCCAGATTCACAGCCTGAAATGGATCAAGCTTCCTCTATACATACAAAGTTTACAGCAGAAGTATACATGTTAGATATCAATGAAGGTGGACGAGACACAGGATACTTTGATGGTGACCGTCTGCAGTTTTATTTCAAAACGACAGATGTAACAGGAGAGATTCAATTGCCAATAGAAATAGATATGGCTATGCCAGGGGAAACACTGGATATAACAATTGAATTAATTCAACCAATTAAGATAACAGAAGAAGAACCTTTTATCATTCGTGATGATGAATGTACGGTTGGATTGGGAAGAGTTGCTACGATCATCGAGTAATTCTTACACTATTCTTCATGGAGTAGTGTAAAAAAAGTAAAAATCAAAAAATAAATATCAGATCAAATAAAAATAGTGTCAAGATCAATAAAAATCTTGGCACTATTTTACGTTAGAAAAATCTATCGTATTTTGCAATCAATCAATTTTTAATATAAGGAACCATCACTTCCAGAATCTCAAGCACATGATCTCTCTGTGATGGATTAAGTTCAGCTGCAATTTCCATCAATTGATTATTGTGATGAGCCGGGGTATCAACATCAAATATTCTTTGTCCATCACCAAATAAAAGATAATCAGCAGATACATCCAATGCAGTAGTAAGAGAAGCAAAACTATGAATAGACATGGCTTTGCGTCCAGCTTCGATTTCATAGATATAATGCTGACTGACACCAGCTTTTTCAGCAAGCATTTCCTGTGTCAGATCTTGCCCTTTTCGGGTAAGTTTGATGCGTTTTCCTAATTCTTTTAAATCGATTTTCATAAAATACCTCCATAAAAAATAGTATTACCAGGAGCTATGAAAAACCACTATCCAGCAGTGATAGTGACGGCTATAAATATTGCTGATAGCAACATTGAATGTTATGATAGATAGGAAAATGAGAAAAAACGAGAAAGAAGGAGTCATGCAGAGAGAAAACGAGCGTATTATCTATCATTTGATGCATTTTAATGAGAAGGATAAGGAGTGGAGTGAGAGACCATATTTACTCTTGGAAGATATGGCAATTGTTTTTGATATTCTTGATCTGGATGATCGATCCATACAAAGAATCGATCATAAAAAGGCAAACAAAGAACAATGGTCGGATCAGTTTTTATGGGAGAGTGCAAAGAAGAATACAAAACAGTTTCTGCCTGCTAAATTTGAGCCTGTATATAAAGATTTTCGAGGACATACCGAAGACAGACCGGTATTTATGGTGTCAAACAAAATACAGAGATATGGAGCAGGTGTGATTTGCTATGAAGATTTTCTAGGCGACATTTCAAGAAAATATAATAAGAGTTTGTATCTTCTGCCAACCAGTATTCATGAAATGTTATTACTGTTTGATGACGGAGAAGATCAGGAAGAGGATTTATTGCATATACTAGAGAAGTCTGATCAGCAATTAAGCAAAGAAGAATTTCTGTCCGATAATATCTATTATTATGACAAATATATGGGAGAGTTGATCAGTTTATTTTAATGTTGAAGTTTTGGTACGAATAACGTATGATAAAGAAAACTGACCAAACAAAGAAAGGGGTAGAGCTCATGATACCAGGGATCGTAATCGGAGTGATCGTGCTTGTCATTGTGATATGGCTGATCAGTTCCTACAATGGATTTGTAACATTAAGAAATAAGACAGAAGAGGCATTTTCAGCAATCGATGTGTCATTAAAGAAGCGTTATGACTTGATTCCAAACTATGTAGAAACCGTCAAAGGTTATGCGAAACACGAATCAGAGACATTAGAGAAAGTCGTAGTCGCAAGAAATCAGGCGATGACAGCGACAAATATCGATGATAAGATCAAACAGGAAAATGTACTGTCAGGAGCACTGAAATCTTTATTTGCAGTGTCTGAAAGCTATCCAGAATTAAAAGCTAATGAGAACTTTAATAAATTGCAGGATCAGCTCCAGAGATTAGAAGAAGAGATCGCAGGTTCCAGAAGATATTATAATGGAGTTGTAAACCGCTATAATACCAAGACAGAATTATTCCCAGGCAATATCATCGCAGGAATTTTTGGATTTAAGAGAAAACCATTATTTGAAGTTTCGAATGAATCTGAGCGTGAGAATGTACAAGTAAAATTCTAAGGAACGGACAGGGGGAAAGCACTATGAGAAAGTGGATCACCTGTACCATAATGGCAGTCATGATGGCTGCCATGATTTTTATGGGGACAGGAAACAATGTGTTTGCAAATGATGAAGTCACTTATGATTCTAATATGCAGACAAAGAAATTTGATGTAGATGTCAAAGTCGGAGAAGATGGAAGTTATACAGTAACAGAGAATATCAAAGTCAAGTTTGTCAATCCGAGGCATGGAATTTATCGTTATATCCCATACAAAGGGAAGGTGATAACAAGCGATAAAAATGGAGATCAGAAAAAACTACTTTATTATGCGGATTTTACACTGTTATCAAATGACAGTAAGACAGATGTAGATGAAGATTCTGACGGTAATAATCGGGTATTGAGGTTTGGTTCTGCGGACTATACCGTAAGTAAAGGAAACTATAGATTTACGTATCAACTGATCCCTAAATATCAGGGAGATACCTACGATTATTTGTACTACAATATTTTCCCGACACTTTGGAGAAATAAGATTCCAGAAGGAAGTACTTTTACAATTCATTTTCCAAAGAAAACAGATCTTAAGGGCGTAAATTTCTATTATGGACGTTATGGGGAATCAAAGTATGCAAAAGATGTGATCACTTTGAAATATGATGAGGAGAAGAACCAGATTAAAGGAACATTAAAGAAGACACTGCCATTTAAAAATGGATTAACATGCTACAGTGATCTGGGTGATGGATATTTTACGGCAAAACATGAGATCGGAGCGGATCGATGGATTTTTAGACTATCAATAGGAGTTCTTGTGATCACAGCAGTGTTATTTGTTTTATTCGGACGTGATGAGAAGATCATCCCATCGATTCAATATCAGCCGCCACAAGGAATGGACAGTGCGGTTGTCGGATATGTTGTGGACGGTTCCGTGGATGATAAGGATGTTATTTCCTTGATCCTTTATTGGGCAGATAAGGGTTATCTGAAGATGAAGGAAAAAGGGCAAAAGGATATGGAATTTATCAAACTCAAAGATATTCCAGATTCAGAACCAAGATATCAGAAAACAATGTTTGAAGCTTTATTTAAGAACAGAAAAAAAGTAAAAGCTTCTTCTTTACAGTACAAATTTGCAGATACCGTGCAGGTAGTGAAAGATGATGTCAAATATGATCATAAGAAAAATATTTATACAAAATCTTCGAAAGTTGCAAGGATCGTATCCTTTGTACTGTTGCAGCTTCCAATCTGTTTATTTGCATTCGTTATGATGATATTTAGTCCAGATGGGATCTTAAATCTGATCCTTCCATTGATGGCGTGGGTATTGTATTTTATAGGAATGTTTCTTGCATGTCACAGTGTAGATAAATGGTATGCAATTTCAAAGGGAGCAAGAACGGGACTTCCGATCGCATCGGCAGTATTGTCTATTCTTGGATTTATTTTCTATGGATTATATTATTATGTGAAGATACAAAGAGGAGAATTATTTGATTTCTTCCATGTGTATCTTGTGATCGTTGCAGTATCATTTATCGGAGTGATCCTGACTGCATTTATGAAGAAGAGAACCCATCAATGTGTGGAATGGATGGGATATCTAGCAGGACTTCGTGATTTTATTGAAACTGCGGAATTAGACCGAATGAAGGTATTGGCGAAAGATCATCCAGACATGTTTTATCATATTCTGCCTTATTCCATGGTATTTGGGTTGTTTGATCTTTATGCAAAGAAACTGGATGCATTAAAACTTCCTGCGCCAGACTGGTATGTCTATGGCGGCAGTGATCCTTATTTCCATTATTATATGATGGGGCACTATATGGATCATGTGGTCTCTGAGAACCTGACAGTTGTAGAACCATCAGAATCTGGAGGAGTTG
>UMHO01009618.1_pt1 | contig 22120 bp, 21 predicted proteins | sample 1965561 | NCBI WGS metagenome assembly UMHO01 (sample SAMEA4836102, study PRJEB28245) | human gut metagenome | biome: gut microbiome; material: fecal sample | place: Denmark | collected 2008 | reverse complement strand
AGTATGTACACGGCGGATATGCAGCGGCAGTCAGCGCCGGAACAGCGGCAATCCATCTTGCATTGAAACTTGCAGGTGTAAGAGCAGGTGAGAACGTATTCGTATCTTCACTTACATTCTCAGCAACATGTAATCCGATTTGTTATGAGAATGCGGTACCGATTTTCATCGACTCGGAAGAAGATACTTGGAACATGGATCCGGAAGCGCTGCGTATAGCGTTTAAAAAATATCCGGAGACGAGAGTTGTTGTGATTGTACATCTATACGGAACTCCGGCGAAAATGGATGAGCTTATGAAAATCTGTGAAGAGAACAATGCAATCTTGATTGAGGATGCAGCAGAAAGCTTGGGCGCAACATATCACGGACAGCAGACCGGTACTTTTGGTAAATTTGGTATTTACTCATTCAACGGTAATAAGATTATCACAACATCCGGAGGCGGTATGCTTGTGTCACCGGATCAGAAAGCGATTGAAAAGGCAAAATTCCTTGCAACGCAGGCGAGAGAGCAGGAAGTGTTCTATCAGCATAAAGAAATCGGTTATAACTACCGTATGTCAAATGTTACAGCCGGTATCGGTCGAGGACAGCTTCATTATTTAGATGAGAATATTTCTTTGAAGAGAAATATTTATGAGACATATGAAGATGCGTTTAAAGATATTCCTGAGATTACAATGAATCCGATTCCGGAAGATTGTGAAGCAAACTACTGGCTGTCAGCAATGACACTTTCTAAAGACAGCAAGGTAACACCGATGAATATCATCAACGCATTGAGTGATGAGAATATCGAGAGCCGTCCGATTTGGAAACCAATGCATATGCAGCCGGTATATGAAAACTGTGATTTTATTACAGCAAAAGAAGATGGAACGAGTGTTGCAGAAGATATCTTCAACAGGGGACTTTGTCTGCCAAGTGATATTAAGAATACGAGAGCAGATATGGAACGTATTATCAAAGTAGTGAGAGGGTTATTTCAGAAATAGAGTAAGGGTGAGCGAGTAATGTACAAGAAATATATCAAGCGAGGGATGGATTTTTTATTGTCTTTGCTGGCGATTACAGTTCTATCTCCTATCATAGCGGTTGTGGCAGTACTGGTGCGGGTGAAACTTGGAAGTCCGGTGCTGTTTAAGCAGCCGCGTCCGGGGAAGGACGAAAAGATATTTAATATGTATAAATTTCGTACGATGACAGACGAGCGTGATGAGAATGGAGAACTGCTTCCGGATGAAGTGAGACTTACAAAATTCGGAAAATTCTTGCGCTCTACAAGCTTAGATGAGTTGCCGGAACTGTTTAATATCTTAAAAGGTGATATGAGCATTATCGGACCACGTCCACTTCTTGTAGAATATCTTCCGAGATATAATGCAGAGCAGAAACGTCGCCATGAAGTGCGTCCGGGACTCAGCGGGCTTGCTCAGGCAAATGGAAGAAATGCAATCAGCTGGGAGCAAAAATTCAAATACGATGTAGAGTATGTGGATCATGTGACATTTTTGGGAGATTGGAAGATTATCTTTCAGACGATTTGGAATGTGTTGAAACGAGATGGGATTAGTTCGGATACTGCTGTGACGATGGAGAAATTCATGGGAACAGAGGAAAGTGTGGAGTCAAAACATGTCTAAAAAGTTAGTGATTATAGGTGCCAGCGGGCATGGAAAAGTCATTGCAGACATTGCACTGAAAAATGGATATGAGATTGTTGGATTTTTAGATGACAATGATGCGGTAAAAGAGATTGCAGGATTTCCGGTACTTGGAAGCGTATCGGAAATTCCAAGTTATCAGACGGAATGTGAGTTCATTATCGCAATCGGAAATAATCGGATTCGCGAGATGATCGCCGAACAGTATGCGGTGAACTGGGCAACACTGATTCATCCGACTGCGGTCATCGGAATGGATGTTCAGATTGAAGTAGGAACGGTCGTGATGGCAAACGCAGTCATCAATCCGTCTGCTCGTATTGGAAAGCATTGTATTATCAATACAGGAGCCGTCATCGAGCATGATAATTTCCTGCAGAATTACGTACATGTATCACCGAATGCAGCGCTTGCCGGAACGGTTCATGTCGGAGAGCGAGTACATGTGGGTGTAGGCGCCTGCGTGAAAAACAACACAAGTATCACAGCCGATGTGACAGTTGGCGCAGGGGCAGCAGTTGTAAAGGATATCACAGAAGCCGGAGTGTATGTGGGAGTGCCGGCAGGGAGAATGAGATAGATGAAGAGAATCTTGATTTTAGCAAATTTTGATGTTGGATTATATAAATTTCGAAAAGAATTGATTCAAGAGCTTTTGAATCAAGGGAATGAAGTATATATTTCTTTGCCGGATGGCGAACTTGTGAGAAATTTAGAAAAGATGGGATGCAAGTTCGTCAATACTGCTGTGGATCGTAGAGGAATTAATCCAAAGACGGATGCAAAGCTTATGTTTTTTTACCGGAAATTAATTAAGAAATTACAACCGGATATGGTTATTACTTATACAATTAAGCCGAACATTTATGGCGGTTTGATGTGTCGTATGCTTCGTGTGCCGTATGCAGTGAATATTACAGGGCTTGGAACGGCATTTCAGAGCGAAAGCATGGTAAAGAAATTAGTAACATTTTTATATAAGATTGCTTTGAAAAAAGCAAAAGTAGTATTTTTTGAAAATATAGGAAATAAGCAGACCTTTTTAGATTTGCACATATTAAAAGAAAAACAGATTTGTGTGCTGAATGGAGCGGGTGTTAATCTTGCGGACTATCCATTTAGTGAGTATCCTTCTGACGAGGGAGCTCGATTTCTGTTTATCGGACGTGTGATGAAAGAAAAAGGGGTGGACGAGTTATTTGAGGCAGCAGAGAGGATCACACAGCAACGTTCTGATGTCTTTTTTGACGTTGTGGGTCCTTTGGAAGATGATTATAAATCACGATTGGAAGAGCTTGTTCAAAAGGGTGTGATTGTGTATCACGGCTACCAGAAAGATGTAAAGCCATTTATTGAAAAATGTCACTGCTTTGTATTGCCATCTTATCACGAAGGAATGGCAAATACGCTTTTGGAAGCGGGAGCGATGGGAAGACCGTTAATCACATCTAATATACACGGATGTCTGGAAGCAGTGGAAGAAGGAAGAAATGGTTATCTGGCGGAGGCGAAAAATGCTGAGTCGTTTCTTGGACAGCTGGAGAAATTCCTTGGGCTTTCGTATGAGGAGAGAAAAGGGATGGGACAGGCATCCAGAGAAGTGGTGCAGGAGAGATTTGATAAGAAGAAGGTTGTAGGGAAAACGATAAGGGAGATAGAGAGATAATGGCAGAGCCAATACGAGTATTACATGTTGTGACACATATGAACCGAGGCGGACTTGAAACGATGATTATGAATTATTACCGCCATATCGACAGAACAAAAATACAGTTTGATTTTCTGACACACCGAGACGGAAAGAAAGATTATGATGATGAGATTCAAAAATTGGGTGGGAAGATTTATCATCTGCCACCGTTGAATCCATTAGATAAAAAAGGTTACTTGAAAAAATTAGATAATTTCTTTCGGGAACATCCGGAATATAAGATTGTGCATTCTCATTTGGATTGCATGAGTGCGTATCCATTGAGGGCAGCGAAAAAATATGGAGTGCCAGTTAGGATTGCACATAGTCATAATACAAGTCAGGAAAGAAACTTGAAATATTTAATAAAATTATATTCACGTTCATTAATTCCAAAGTATGCAACAGATTTGTTTGCTTGTGGAGAAGAAGCGGGAAAATGGATGTTCAAGAATCGTTCTTTTGTAGTTATGCGCAATGCTATTGATGCTCAAAAATTTGTTTATAATTCAGAAGTTGCAAAACAGAAGAGAGAAGAACTAGGAATTGAAGATAAATTTGTGTTGGGACATGTCGGGCGATTTAATCTTCAAAAAAATCATGAGTTTCTGATTGAGATTTTCAATGAAGTATGTAAGCGAAATGAAAATGCAGTATTGTTACTTGTAGGAACAGGAGAATTAGAAGAAAAGATTCATGAAAAAGTTAGAAACCTAGGATTGAATGAAAAAGTTATGTTCTTGGGAGTTCGAGAAGATATTCCGGAGTTAATGCAAGTGATGGATGTGTTTGTATTCCCATCTTTATTTGAAGGACTTCCAGTAACACTGGTAGAGGCGCAAGCAGCAGGATTGCCGTGTGTTGTTTCGGGGACAATTACAAAAGAAATTGATATTATAGAAAACATGAGATTTTTAGATATAAATGGAACAACATTTGAATGGGCAGAAGAGATAGAAAAGAAGAGAGAACGGGGAAAAGAATCTTGTCACATGATTGAAGAAAAAGGATTTGATATTAAGAAAAATGCAGAGTGGCTAATAGAACAGTATCAGATAAAACTTGGAGGAAATAGATGAAACCATTATTAACAGTATTTACACCGGCTTATAATCGAGCTTATTCTTTGCATCTGTGCTATGAAAGTTTGTGTAGACAAACGAATAAAAATTTTATATGGCTGGTTGTGGATGATGGTTCTACGGATAATACAAAAGAGCTTGTAGAACAATGGAAAACGAAAGACAATGGATTTGAAATACGTTATGTATATAAAGAAAATGGCGGTATGCATACTGCACATAACAAAGCATATGAGCTGTGTGATACAGAATTAAATACTTGTATTGATTCTGATGATTATATGCCGGATGATGCAGTAGAGAAAATATTGTCATTTTGGGAAAAATATGGAAGTGATAAATATGCAGGTATTATCGGATTGGATGCGACGTTTGACAATCAGGTGATTGGAAAAGAATTTCCGAAAGATTTAAAGACGACGACTTTATTAGGGTATTATGCCGATGGAGGTGTTGGTGATAAAAAACTTGTTTATCGAACGGATCTTATGAAAAAATATCCACCATATCCTGAATTTGAAGGAGAAAAATATGTGGGATTATCATACAAATGTATGCTTTGTGATCAGGAGTATGAACTGTTGGTGTTGAACGAGATTCTATGTAATGTAGAATATCAATTGGATGGTTCGAGTACAAATATGTTTCGCCAATACTTGCGAAATCCGAAAGGATTTGCGTTTTTCCGGAAAGCAGCAATGCAGTATCAACCAAAGTTAAAGAGACGTTTTATAGAGTGTGTGCACTATGTTTCAAGTAGCATTTTGGCAAAAAATAAAAAGTTTTTAAAAGAATCGCCGAAAAAGGGAATGACTATTTTGGCAATTCCGTTTGGGATTGTGTTGACGTATTATATTAAAAGTAAATCCAAAGATTATATGATGGTGGAAGGAATGAAGAAATGAGACAAATAAAGTATCAATTTGCAACATGGTTACGGGCAGTGGGAATGCTGATGATTTTACTTTGCCATTTTACTCAACAGAGCGATAATTCATATTTGGTTATGTCATCGCAGTTTTTTAATATTGGAAATAACATATTTTTTATTATGTCAGGCTTTTTATTTGGTATACAAGGGAAGGCTTTTAATTCAATGGTTCGGTGGTACAAAAAACGTGTCAAGAGAATTTATGTTCCCTATGAAATGATGATTATTGTATTATTTTTGGTTCATATTGTATTAGGAATTCAGTTAAATGCAAGGCAGTGGGGAAAACAATTTTTAGGTTTGCAAGGATGGTCTGGTGTAGCGGGGGCTACTCATACATGGTTTATTACTAGTCTTCTTATATGCTATTTGTTAACACCTTTAATTTCAGAAATAGTTTTAGATGCTAAAGAAAATAGGAAGAAGATTTGGAAAATTATTGTTATAGTTTTCGTTATTCCAATTGGATTAGCGTATTTGACCTCATCTGACACAGCAACGATATTTATCCCAGTGTGTTGGTATACGTTGGCATATATTTTGGGAAATAGATTTTCGGAAATTAATTTGACAGTAGGAAAAGTATCTATATCATTTGTTGTAATGTGTATTGCCTTTGCGATTCGAATTCTTTGCAGGCAGCAGTTTGATGGGACTATATTTTATACCTTGATTGTAGCTGGTTATACTCATGCAATAGGTGCGTTTTGTATCTTTTTTATATTTGCATATATTTTTAGGAATATAAAAGCTCCAAAAGGTGTTGAGTTTTTAAGTAATATTAGTTTTGAGATATACTTATGGCATTATATGTTTACAGATGGTCCGATTAAACTATTTGGACTTACACCGTCTTGGATTTTGAATTGTGTACTAGTATTTACGGTTACAATTTTAGTATCTTGGTGCTTTAATAAAATTGCAAGTAAGATTTATAAAATAATGTAGGTGGCTTTAAGACAGAAAGGATTATGTAGATGTGGGTATGGTGGTTTGTAATTATTATAACGCCAATATTAGCAATCATAGCAGAGGCTAAAGGAAAGCGTTATCAGATGAATGGAATTCATTGTGTACGTTCAAATAAAACATTTTATTTTATTTCAGTTGCTATTTTATTGTTTTTTGCAGGATTACGATCAACAACAGGGGATGGGAATCTTTCGATTGGTGACACTAGGATATATACAAGTTTGTTTGATACAGTAGTAAAAGATTCATTAGGAGAATTTTTAGGAACGGCAGATTTTGAAAATGATTGGGGATTTTATGCAGCAATGTCTCTTTTTAAACAAGTATTCCACGCCGATGAACAAGGACTTTTCTTTATTTGTGCGTTGATTACGATAGGATGTTTATTTATTCGCTATTACTTCTTTGATATGAAGGATAATGGACTACTCTTTTTTTCATTTGTTACATTAGGGCTATATGCATCAACAATGAATGGAGTTCGTCAATGGCTAGTAAGTTCTATTTTATTTTTGAGTTTTCCGTTAATAGAAAAGAAAAAAATAATACCTTATTTTTTGATTGTATTGTTTTTTTCAACTTTTCATAAGTCGGCTTTAATATTTTTGATACTTTATTTTATACTTGATAAAAAGCCATGGGGAATGGTTACTAAAGGCATGGTGGCAATAGCATTGTTTTTGTTAGTAACTTATCCTGTTACCGGACCATATATTTCACAATTTTTGGAGGACAGTAATTATTCTCAATATAGCGATATGGTATTGCAGAGTGGTGGCGGAAGTAATATTTTACGTGTTCTGATTTATGTATTACCAGTAGCAATTGCATTTTTTTATAGAAAAAATATGAGTAAAGAAAAACATTACAATATGGTAATTAATTGTTCTGTACTAAATATGCTTTTTATGTTACTGGCTACAACTAATTGGATATATGCAAGAATGTGTATTTATTTTGATCCGTTTTTAATCATTTTATATATTTGGGATATAAAATATGCGGTTGCTCCTAATTCAAAAAAGCTTGCAAAACTATTATATATAGTATGCTGTTTGGTGTACTTTTGGTATCAAATGTATATTGGATATGGCGGACAAATCTATACAAGTCAGTTTTTAGGAATTGGTGTATAAAGTAGGAGAAGATGTGAGGATTATGAAGAAAAAGATATTGTTTTTTATAACGACATTGGCTCATGGGGGGGCTGAGAGGGTACTTGTCAATTTGGCAAATAACCTTGATAAGAGCCAATATGATGTTACAGTAATGACCATTTTTGATGGTGGAGTCAATAAGCAGTATTTGAATTCAGATGTCAATTACAGATGTGTGTTTTCTAAAGTATTTCATGGTATAAAGTATATTACAAAATTTTTACCTTCAAGGTGGTTGCATAAGATTTTTATAAAAGATTTTTATGATATTGAAGTTGCATATTTGGAGGGACCACCTGCAAAGATTATTAGTGGTTCAAGAAATAAAAAGACGAAAAAAGTAGCGTGGATACATATTGAATTGAATTCAGAACAGGAGTTTACAGAAGGATTTAAGAATAGAAAAGATGCGGTAGAAAGTTATAAACAGTTTGATCGTATTGTTTGTGTATCAAATACCGTTAAAGAGCAGTTTCAAAAGATATCTGGGATTAAAGAAAATGTTATTGTGAAATATAATACAAATGAAACTGAGAAAATTATTAAATTGTCTTCGGAACAATGTTCAGATATAAAATATCACGATGAAATACCAACATTGTGTTCTGTGGCTAAAATAGAACATACAAAGGGATATGACAGATTGATTAATGTACATAAAAAATTGTGGGATGAAGGCTTGAAACATAGAATTTATGTAATTGGAATTGGAAAGGATAAAGAAAAACTTGAACAACGAATAAAAGAGATGGGAGTGGAGGATTCTTTTCAATTTATAGGTTTTCGAGACAACCCATATAAGTATATTAGCAAATGTGATTTATATGTTTGTTCTTCTAGGAGAGAGGGATTTTCTACAGCGGTAACAGAAGCATTAGTAATAGGAACTCCGGTAGTAAGCACAAAATGTTCAGGAGCAACAGAGCTTTTAGGTGAAAATAATGAGTTTGGTATTGTAGTTGAAAACAGTGAAGAAGGAATTTACTATGGCATAAAAGAAATGCTTAAAGATAAAACAAAATTAGAAGCATATAAAGAAAAAGCAAAAGAAAGAGGAACATTTTTTAGTAAAGAAAAAACAGTATTAGAGGTAGAAAAGATGTTCCAAGAATTGCAGTAGAGAAGGAAAAGATACAATGAAGATTTGTTTTTTAGAAGGAGATATGTCTAGGCGAGGTGGTACAGAAAGAATGACTTCAATAATATCTGGAGCCTTGTGTGAGAAGGAAGATGAAATTTTCGTGGTAAGTCGTTCTTTAGAAAATGGAAAAGTTTTTTTTGATTTTGATAGTAGGGTAACCCATATTATATTGCAAAAAGCAAAAGGGAAATTAGGAATTATAAAACATATTCAAGAATTAAGAAAAATTATAAAGAGAGAACAAATTGATGTAGTAATTAACGTAGATATTGGAATGGGGATTTATGGAATATGTGCTAGCATTGGAATGGTGGTTAAAGTTGTAACATGGGAGCATGCAAATTATTTTAATAATTGGGGGTCTGTAATATTTCCTCATTTTCGGAAATTTGCTATGAAACATAGTGATGCATTGGTGGTTCTAACAGAAAAAGATAAAAACAATTATCAAGAAAATATTAAAAGTAAAACTCCAGTTTGTGTAATTCCGAATCCTGTAAATAAACATGATTTTTCATATGATATGCATTCGAAAATAATTCTTTCAGCGGGTTTACTATTACCGATTAAAGGATATGAAAAGGCAATTCAGGTTGCACGAAAAGTATTTGATGTTTGTCCTGATTGGAAATGGCTTATATGTGGGGAGGGACCGGAACGAAATCATTTAGAACAATTGATTAAAGAATATAATCTGCAGGAAAAGATGATTCTTAAAGGAACGGTTCAAAATATGGAAGAGCAGTATCAGAGGGCATCCATGTTTGTCATGACTTCACAAATGGAAGGCTTACCGATGGTTTTATTAGAAGCAAAATCATGGGGATTACCGCTTGTGAGTTTTGATATTATGACAGGACCAAGCGATATTATACAAGATGGAATTAATGGTTATCTAATTGAAGAAGGAAATATTGATGAGATGGCAGAACGAATAGTAGAGCTTATTAAAGACGATTCTAAGCGAAAAGCTTTTTCAAAGGAATCGCAGAGGGATATGGATAAGTTTGGAATGGAAGGAATAGTAAAAAAGTGGAAAAAAATAATGAAAGAACTGATAGAAAAATAAAAGTATTATTTTTATTAGAGGCGTTTGATAAAGGCGGTATAGAGCAGGTAACACTTGATGTGGTGAATAATTTAGACCCTAATAAATATGATATTACGATTCAGACTTTTTGGTATGGTGGACATTGTCAGTCTTTAGTTAATAAAAATATAAAAGTTTTCCCGTTTTTTTTCAAGCGATATATTCCTGGAATTATTAGACTGATTGAGTACATGTCACCTAAAATGTTATATAAGTTATTTATAAAGGGGGATTATGATGTAGAGATTGCTGCTTCAGATGGTGGTGCTGCCAAAGTAATATCTGGAAGTACAAATAAGAAATCAAAAAAGATTTGTTGGGTACATATGGATGTAATAGATCAAGGATCAAAATTGAAAGAATATCGATCTAGAGAATCAGCTAGGGCTATTTATGAAAAGTTCGATAAAATAATTTGTGTTTCAGATAATGTAAAAGAGCACTTTCAAAATAAATTTGGTTTTGAAGAAAAAATAGATATCATGCATAATCCTATTCCTACTAAAAAAATTCAAGAAAAGGCAAAGTGCCAAATGGACATTCAGTATGATTCTAGTCAAGTGAATATTATTGCAGTTGGTAGTTTGATGAAAGTTAAAGGATTTGATCGTTTGATTCGAGTATGTGGAAATTTAAAAAAAATAGATAAATTACCTGTTGATTTATATATTGTTGGCTCAGGACCATTAGGAGAAGAACTTAACACAATCGTTAAAGATAATAATTATGATAATGTAGAATTGTTAGGTTTTAGAGCAAATCCATATCCCTTTATCCAAAATGCCGATTTGCTAGTTTGTTCATCTTATAGTGAAGCATATCCTACTGTAATAGGGGAAAGTTTTGTGCTTGGGACACCTGTTCTTGGTACCAGATGTAGTGGGGTGTGTGAATGGATGGAAGAAGATCAAAGTGGATTGATAGTTGAAAATGATGAGTATTCCCTATATGAGGGAATAAAGAAACTTTTGGAAGAGGATAACAAATTACAAGAGTATAAGATACGTGCGGAACACAAAGGTAAAACTCTTGATTTTTTTAAAGCAATGAAATGTTGGGAAAATAAATTTTTAGTTTGAGGATATAAATAAATGAAAAGAATTAAGAATTACTTTATGGATGGAGAATGGTATGTTGGAGTAAAAAAGCATACTGATTTTCCTATTGAACAAAAGAACAAATTTGAAGTATTACTTTTAAAAAATACATGGAGATATTGGTGCGCAGATCCATTTCTTTTTGAAAAAGATCAAGTGACTTATATTTTTATGGAAGTTTATGACAAAATAAAACAAAGGGGTTTTATTGGTTATCGAATATTGGATAAGAACGGGAAAGTATCAAAAATATATCCGTGTTTGGACATCGGAAAACATATGTCATATCCATTTATTTATGAAGAAAACGGTCAAGTTTATATGATACCAGAATGTTACCAAAGTAATAAACTTGTAGTTTATAGAGCAAAAGAGTTCCCAAATGTTTGGGTGGAAGATCAGGTTTTGTTTGATGATGTAAAAATGTGTGATACTAATATTATAGAAGAAAACGAAATATCATACCTTTCAACGATGAAAATTCACGGAATGCCATACCAATATGATGAGCTTTATTTGTATTATTTAGAGGGAGGAAAATGGATTCCATGTAAAAAAAATCCAGTAGTAGTAGGGGGCGAGAAGGCTCGAAATGGTGGTGCACTTTTTAAATACCAAGATATGCTTGTTCGTCCAGCACAAAATTGTGCTAAGAGTTATGGAGAAAGTTTAAGTTTTCAAAGAGTAGTAAATATTTCAAAAGAACAGTATTCTGAACAAGAAATTTCAAAACTTTACATATCAGATGTAATTGTAAAAAATAGTAAGAAAAAATTTGATGGGATTCATACATTCAATACGAACGGAAAATATGATGTAGTGGATTTAAGAATAACAAGTTCAATCCAGATTGCACATTTTCTCGGTATAGTAATATGGAAAATTCAAAAAATATTAAGGAGAAAATAATGTTACCATTGATAAGTATTATAGTACCAATATACAAGGTAGAAAAGTATTTACCAGAGTGCATCGACTCTATTATTCGGCAAACATATAAAAATATTGAGATAATTTTAGTTGATGATGGTTCACCCGATCATTGTGGTAAGATTTGCGATGAATACAAGAAAAAAGATGATAGGATAGTAGTAATACATAAAGAAAATGGTGGATTATCTGATGCAAGAAATGCAGGATTGGCTATTGCAAAAGGAGAATATTTAAATTTTGTGGATAGTGATGATAAACTACCTGAAAATTCTATAGAAAGACTTTACAAAATGGCTGTTGACTCATGTGCGCAGATGGTAATAGGAGGATTTGAACGTTTTAAAGATGAAACGGGAGAGGTTTTCTTTTCAACAGAGTGTGAAGGGGAAAGAACAACTGTTATGACAAAATTAGAAGCAATGGAAGACTTTTTCAGAGATGGTTGTCAAGCTTGGGCTGTTTTGTATGAAAAAAGAATACATGAAGATATTTATTTTCCAAAAGGAGAAATAAATGAGGATGAAGCTGTTGTTTTTCAACTATATGATCGGTGTCAAACGATAGTTGTTACAAATGCAGTAGTATATTCATATCGAAATAGAGAAGAAAGTATTACAACGACATCTTTTTCCGAAAAGAAGCTAGTTGCTGTTGAGCATTATAAGAATAATTATTTGTGGTTAAAAGAGAAATATCCTCAATTATCGGATAAGGCTTGGGTAAGATATTTTAGTGGTATTGTATGGGCTTTGAATAATATGACAGTTGATACTAAAAGATTTTCAGCTCAAATTGCAGAGTTTCGAATTCAATTAAAATTAATGATGAAAAATCCATTGTGGAAAAAAGAACTTTCAAAAAAAGAGAGGCTTCGTGCAGTGTTACTTGCATATTGCTTTAGAATTTATAGCATAGGGGTAAAAATAGCAGATAAACATTACACATAGAGTATTATATATTTGTAAAAAGTTGTTGGAGGTGCGATAAATGACAAACGATTATGGTAATTTAGAATTACATAAGGTATTGCTAAAATCGATGAAAGACATAGATAAAATATGCAGGGAAAATAATTTGAAATATTACTTGCATGCGGGGACTTTACTTGGGGCTGTAAACCATAAAGGGTTTATTCCATGGGATGATGATGTGGATCTTACATTAACGAGAAGTGATTTTGATAAATTGGCCGAAATTATAGAAAATGAATATAGTGAATGGTATTATATTCAAACATATCAAAACGATATTAATTATAATAATAATAGAGCAAAGTTGCGAATTAAAGGAACGCAACTTATAGATAAAACACATGGGGAGCAGGAAAATGAAGAGATATTTGTTGATCTCGCGCCATTATATTTTCCTCCCAAAAGTAAAATAATGCAATCATTTCAAAAGAAAATTATAGAAATTGTAGATGCGATTGTTTTGATTCAAGTCGGTGAAAATATTCCAACAAGTGTTGTTTCAAAATACATTTTATATCCATTATCAAAGATTAGTAGAAAATTTTGGGGACAAGTAATAGATTTTTTAATGATACATATGCAAAATAAGAAGTCGGGGATTTTAGGAACATTATGCTATGTTGGATTTAATCCATATACAGGTTTGGACGGATATTATAATGATATGATTAGTTCAGAATGTTACGAACATGAAGAATATTTACCTTTTGAAGATACAGAGTTTATGACAATAAGTCATTGGCATGAAGATCTTTTGAGAAGATATGGAAAAGATTATATGAAACCATATCCGGAAGAAAAAAGAGTTACAAAACATAATGTTGCATCGTATAAAGTGAGTAATGCAGTACGCAAGAGGGTTGGATTATGAAATTTTTGATTCAAATACCACAATTAATATATGGCGGAGCAGAAAAAGTTTTGGTTAGCTTTGCAAATGATTTGGTTTCACGTGGGCATGAAGTAGAGATATTGGAGAGTTATGAAAAAGGATTTTTAAAACCACAATTTGATTCTAGAGTTACTTTTAATGCGATTTGCAGTAAAGAATATACAAAAAGATATTATGCCTCTTTAGAAGAAATCAAAGAAGAGAAAAATGTTTTAAAAAAAGCAAGAAAATGTATGAAATTAGCATTTAGTAAAGTGGTAGGATATCGAAGATTTGCAGAGTATTTGTCAAAAAAATATTATAAGGATAAAAAATACGATATAGCTATCAACTATTTGGAAATAGAATCTCCTAAATTTTTGAAAACTGCAATTTCGGCAACAAAATATATACAGTGGTATCATATTGATGTATCTGATAAAGAAGTTAAAAAGAATACAGACAGTATGATTTTATGGTATCAAAAAATGGATGCTATCATTTGCGTAGCAGAATCCGCAAGGAAATCTTTTATAGCAGCATATCCACAATTAGAAAGTAAAACTCATACTATCTATAATTTTTTTAATACAAAGAAAATTATAAAGCAAGCAACAGAAGAATTTACTTGTTCAAAACTTAAACCTGAAGCTATTAGATTATTGTCTGTAGGGAGAATGACTTCTCAAAAGGCGTATTTGCGATTTTTGGATGTATTAGGGAAATTACATAAGGAAGGATATGATTTTCAATGGTATGTCTTAGGAGATGGTATTGAGAAAAAGAAGATAGAAACTAAAATATTAGAGTTAGATTTGAGTGAATATGTTTGGCTAGAAGGATTGTCAGACAACCCATATAAGTATATGAAAAATTGTGATTTGTTTGTACTCCCGTCAGAGTATGAAGGTTTTCCAACTGTAACAGTAGAAGCAAAAATATTGGGATGTCCGGTTTTAGCAACAGATGTTTCTGGAATAAGGGAACAGATTATTCATGGGAAGACAGGATGGATTGTAAATAACGATGAGAATTCAATTTATGAGGGATTAAAATATTTGTTAGAACATCCAGAAGAAAGAAAGAAACTATGTGTCAATGATGGAATTAAAGATATTTGTGATAATGATATTAAATTTAGGAAGTTAATGGAGATTATAGTACATTAATTGGAAGTGGAGGGAAGGTTATATCGTCAATTGAAGGTGTGAAACAAAAACAAGAAAGAAATGTTTCACTTGACATGTTGCGTGTATTGGTTATTTTTTTAATTGTTTTATCACATGTAATGCTTCACGGGAAAGTAATTGAGAATATAGAAGTGTTTACACTTTTGGAAACTGCTAATTTAGGAGTTTATGCAATTGCTGGAGTTAGTTCTGTTTACTCTTTGATAAGGAATTTTATTTTTGCAACTTTGTATGGAGCACATTGCTTAGACATAAAGAAAAGTACATTTTATCATGAGATAATAACGGGAAATATTTCATTAATTATTAATCTTGTAAATTCTTTTGCTATCTATAAAATGCTTACAGTTAATGGATGGATAGTGCTAGTTGTTGCTTGTGTGATTGCTGGAATCTTGTGTTTATCTGTGAATGTTTTAATTGTTCTATCGAAAGATGAAAGAAAAATGGTAAAAAAATTAGTTGATGAGAAAATTGGGAGAAGATAATAATTAGAAAATGAGTGACACAAAATAGATATCAAAAAGAGGAAAGAAAATGGAAGAGATAAAAGTATCAATTTGTTGTATTACATATAATCATGAAAAATATATTGGCAATGCGCTAGAAAGTTTTTTGATGCAGAAGACGAATTTTAAGTTTGAAATTATAGTTCATGATGATGCATCAACAGATCAAACTCCTCAAATTATAAAAGAATATGCGGAGAAATATCCAGATATCATTGTACCAATATTGCAAACTAAGAATCAATATTCACAGGGAATAAAAATTGCAGCTACATATATTTGGCCAAGGGTAAGAGGAAAATATATTACAATATGTGAAGGAGATGATTTTTGGATAGATGAACATAAATTACAAAAGCAATTTGAAAAAATGGAAATTGATAAAGAATTAGCATTTTGTTGTCATTGTAATAAAGAGTATGATATTAGAAATAATCAGTATTCTATTAATAGACAAGAAAAATTGACGGGAAAATTTAACTTAGAACAATTTTTGAAGGCATATTATTCTCAAGCACCAAAGACTTTATTTCAAACATCTTCAATTTTTATGAGACGAGATTACATATTAAAACTGTTGAAGACTCGACCACAATTTTATTTTAAATGTTCAATTGGAGATATTCCTATGGAATTATTTTTATTGACTTTAGGAGATGGATACTATATGCAAGAAAGTATGTCGGTTTATAGAAGATTTTCGGAGGAGTCTTGGAGCAATGCAGTTTATTCAGATAAGAAAAGATTAATTAAACATTATAATGACATGATTAATATGTATGAAGGGTTTAATTTGTTTACTGAAAGTAAGTATCAGAAAATAATATATAAATTTGTAGATATTTACAAATTTAAATTAGATTTTCAACAAGAAAAATATAGAAAGATAATACGATTACGCTATTTTAGAGAACTAAAAAAACTACCATTAAAGAGTATTGTATATGTTTTAGTAGTTGGAACAATAAAGGGAAATAAGTAAATTTTAGTTTGGGTGAATATTAGTGATAAAGAAAGGAAAAGTATGAAAAAGTTCATACTATTATATTGGTTATGGAACGAACAAAAATAACAAGAGAAAAAGTGTTTGCGGGAGTTATTTGGAAGTTTGCAGAGCGAATGGGAGCCCAAGGAGTGGGATTAATTGTTTCAATAGCGTTAGCACGGTTGTTATCACCAGAAGCGTATGGAACGATTGCACTAATTCAGATTTTTATTACCATATTGAGTGTTTTTGTATCAAGTGGGTTTGGAAGTGCTCTTATGCAGAAGCAAAAGGCAGATGATTTGGACTATTCATCGGTGTTTTATTTTCAGATTTTATTTTCAATAGTTTTGTATGGAATATTATTCGTGGTATCACCTTTAATTGCAAAATTTTATGAAAATCAAGAGCTAACGAGTGTATTAAGAATATTAGGAATTTCGCTGATTATTAATGGAATAAATAATGTTCAGCATGCATACGTATCAAAAACATTACAGTTTAAACGATTTTTCTTTAGTACTTTAGTAGGAACCATTACGTCTGGAATTGTTGGAATTATTATGGCGTATAAAGGCTTTGGAGTGTGGGCTTTGGTTGCTCAACAATTAATTAATTCTATTATGGATGTAACTATTTTATGGTTTACGGTAAAATGGAGACCGATTTTAGCTTTTTCAATCAAAAGATTAAAGTGTTTATTTGCTTTTGGATGGAAGTTATTAATTTCTAGCTTGATTGATGTTTTGTATACCAATCTTTATGGATTATTGATAGGAAAAATATACGATTCGAATGCTTTGGGGTTATATAATAAGGGGAGACAGTTTCCAAACCTAATTATAAGTAATATTAATGGACCGATTCAATCTGTATTGCTTCCTACAATTGCAACAGAGCAGGATAATAAAGAACGTGTAAAGAGCATGGTTAGACGTTCTATTGTTACAAGTTCGTTTATTATTTTTCCGATGATGATTGGAATGGCAGCAATATCAAAGCCAATAATTATTATTTTGCTCACAGACAAGTGGTCTGCGTGTATTCCGATTATGCAGATATCCTGTATTACAATGGCGTTATTACCAATACATACAGCGAATTTGCAGGCGATTACTGCAATGGGAAGAAGCGATGTGTTCTTAAAATTAGAAATTATAAAAAAGATATTGGGAATTACGGTACTTATTGGGAGCATTCCATTTGGTTTATATGGAATGGTTTGGGGAGGTGCATTGGTAAGTGTAATAACAACATTTATTAATGCCTATCCAAATAAGAAATTATTGGATTATAGTGGTATAGAGCAATGGAAAGATATTATGCCATCTTTAGTTTTATCTTTAGTGATGGGAGGTGTGGTTTTAGCCATAGAATTATTAAAATGGAATGTTTATATAACAGTAGTAATTCAATGTATTGTAGGAGTTATATTTTACTTTAGTATGGCAAAAATTTTTAAATTTGAATGTTATCAATATCTAGTTGAGATGCTAAAGAGGAGACGAAAGAAATAATATGGAAGGGAAGTAGAGGAATGAAGATAAGTGAAAAAGTAGTAAGAAGATTATGGTTTGGTTATTTAGCTAGACACGGTTTTAATTCTTATATGATTAATTATTATGGTAATCATGTATTAGATGATATTTTTAGAAATAAAGAGAATATTCCATTTAAGAAAAGAATGTGGGCATTAAAAAGGGGATTTTGTGTTGACAAAATAAACATGTATAAATTAACAGAAGATAATTATAAAGATTATTTGTCGGATTATGACTATTATAGAATTTTTCCGTTAAATAATCGATATGCAATGTGGATTAACGATAAACTTACTATGAAGTATACTTTGTATAAATATAATGAATTTTTACCGGATTATTATGCAAATGTTGATACAGATGGAACGTATACTTATTTGATGGATTATTTAAATAAAAATTCGAAAAATATTGATGGAATAATAGAACTATTAAAGAAAAAAGGCAAATTGGCAGTAAAAAAAGTTGCAGGAGCAGCAGGTGAAGGATTTTATGAATTAAGTTATTATAATAATGAATTTTCAGTAAATAAAGAACCTTATAGTAAAGAAGAATTGAAAAAATTTTTACAAGAGTTAAGAGGATATTTATTTACAGAATATATTGAACAGCATGAAATTTATAAGAAAATTTGGGGAAAGTCAATACATACATTGAGGGTACAGACAGTTAGAGAAAAAGACAGACCTATAGAATGCTTGTATTCATATATTCGTTGGGGATCTAAAAATTTAATGAATTGTGTGGGAGATGTTGGCCCAGGGGTAACAGCTGTGGTTAATAAAGAAACCGGAGAAATTGCAAAAGGATTTTATCAAAATGAAAATCGCGAATGGATCGATTGCAAAGAGCATCCAGATACAGGAGTGGATATTACAGGAGAAGTACCTCATTGGGAATATATTTTGGAAAAGTGTATGGAAATGCATGAATATATGAACGAGCTAGAATATATGGGATTTGATGTGATTGTGACAGATAATTCTTTTAAAATTTGTGAAATTAATTCACATTCTGGAATCAGAGCCGTTCAATATGAATATCCATTGTTGAAGGATGAGAGATGTGCTGAATATTTCAAAAAGTATTTGTAGGAGATAATGTTTATGGGAAACGATAAGAAAAAAATCATGGTATTGGCAGGAAGCTATTGGCAAATACCTCTTATTAAAAAAATAAAAGAATTAGGCTATTCTGTACTTGATGTGAATCCTTATGAAAATTCACCTGCATTTGAATATGCAGATGAATATGTTATGTTGGATATTTTAGATCGAAAATCTTGTTTAGCTTGTGCGGAAAATGCGAAAGTAGATGCAGTTATGTCAGAGCAGTGTGATATTGCCAATCCTTCTGTTGCCTATATTTCTGAAAAGATGGGATTAAATTCCATGGGAAGCAGATGTGCAGAATTATATACGAATAAATTGCGGATGAGAGAGTTTTGTAAAGAACATGGATTTGCAAATCCGGAATATCAAATTTGTTATACATTGGAAGAAGCCGTTCAATTTTTTGAAAGTCTGAATAAAAAAATGATTATAAAACCTTTGGATAGTAATAGCAGTAGAGGGGTATATACGATACATAATATAGAGGAGCTACAGGAGAATTTTGAAAAAGCATTGTCCTATTCAAAAATCGAGAACGCTGTTTTATGTGAGAGATATATAGAGGGGACAGAATTTACAGTAGATGGCTTAATGACAAGTAATGGACATATTTCTTTGGCAATATCAGAGAAATATCACTACAAGCATAATCCGAATATTGCTTGTACATTGTTTTTTTCATACGATAATGATAAGTTTGATTATGATCTTTTACGTAAAGTAAATGATGAATATGTAAATAAGACAGGACTTCCATTTGGTTTGACACATGCAGAATATAAATATGAAGATGGAAAGTATTATTTGATTGAAATTGGGGCAAGAGGTGGAGGAAATTTAATTGGTTCACATATAGTTCCACTTATTTCTGGTGTAGATAACTATACATATTTGATTGAGAAAACACTTGGAAAAGAAATAGAAGAAACGTATTCAATAAATGAGAAATATAAAAAACGTTGTGTTGTTTTGGATTTCTTTGATACTCCGAATAAGGGCGGAAAAGTAACAGCAATAAAAGGGCGGGATATTTTAGAAAATAGTTCTAATATTATTGCATATAAGCTCAACTTTGACATTGGGGATGAAATTAAAGAAGCTGAGAATGATAGTGCAAGAATTGGCTTTTATATTGCTTATGCAGAGTCAAAACAAGAGTTGGAGCAGTTGATGAACGAGATAAAACAAGCTTTTCAGATTGAATTGGAGGATTAGTTTATGAAAGAAAAAATTATAAATTATATAAAAAGAAATCGTGTGTCGACAACAGAGGTTGCAGATTGTTTAGGAAAAACAGGGGCATTAGAAAATGTAATGCCAATTAACAGAGGACATTTTAAGGTTGGAAATGTAAAATGGGTGTATGCATATGAGGAATCTAATTGGCCAGTGCACGAGCAGGTCATTGATACGCAAGAAGGAGATGTTGTTTTTATAGAGGCATTTGACTGTAAAGGAAGAGCGATTATTGGAGAACTTGTATGTAAATATATGCTTTTATATAGACAGGCAGCAGCTATTGTGGCCAATGCACCAATGAGGGATGCGGGTGCTTTATTAAGAGAAAACTGGCCGGTTTGGTGTACTGGATTTACTCCAGTTGGATGCTTTAATAAACAGCCAGAGACAGAATTGCCAAAAGACCTTATTAACGAGCATCAAAAAATGTATGAAGGAGCAATTGCTGTTTGTGATGAATGTGGTGTTGTAATTATTCCGAAAGAATATCACACAGAAGAATTTTACAAAAAATTGGAAAACATTGAAGAACAAGAAGATATTTGGTTTGAAAGATTGGATCGATACAAAGAAAATACATATGAAATTGTATGTTTGAAGAAATATTTAAATGAGGAACAGTAGGATGCAGGACTCTATGATAAACAGAATAACTGGTGTAGAAGTAAAAATTGTATTGTATGCATTAGAGGATGCATATAATCCAGTACTTTCTAAAAGAATTGAGAATTTTGATTCTTATGTTCAGAAATTAGCTGATGGTGCAGAAAATTTTTGTGTTTATAATGAAGAGGGGAAACCGATAGGTTTTATTGCATTTTATGCTAATAATTTAGAGACTAGAACAGCATATATTTCTCAATTGGTTGTAAAAACTCAAAATCAAAAAAGTGGTATAGGAAAACAGCTTATTGAGAGATGCTTTCAAGAGGCAAAAGCTAAAAATATGAATTGTATTCGACTGGAAGTGCGTAACGATAATGTGAATGCACAACAATTTTATAAAAGAATGGGATTCATAAAAGAAAGTTCTAAAGAAACCAGTAGTTATATGAAAAGAGATATATAAGTAAAATGAATAAGTTTAATATAAATATAGAAAATTTACAACCATCCAGTTCTATTCAATTTATGCAATTAGCAAGACAACTAAAGGAAGAAGGAAAAGATATTGTAGATTTAGCTGGCGGGGAACCAGATTTCGATACGCCGAAAAGAATTGTAGATGAAGCAATTCAATTTTTGAAAGATGGGTATACACATTATACAGTGGGACCTGGATTATTAGAATTACGAGAAGCAATTGCAAGAAAATTATGTCAGGATAATCACATTGTTTGCGGAGCTGAGAATATCATTGTTACCCCAGGAGCTAAATATGCAATACATGCAACTGTACAATCTCTTATAAATCAAGGAGATGAGGTTTTGTATTTTAGTCCCGGATGGGTGTCATATGTACCAATTATTTTAGCGGCAGGTGGATGTCCTGTTGAAGTTAAGCTAGATGCCTATACTAATTATGAAATAGAAGAGGCAAAATTAGAGAAAGCAGTTACTTCCAAAACAAAAATGCTCATTATAAATTACCCGAATAATCCAACAGGGAGAATAATAGATAGAAAACAGGCTGATATTATTGTGAAATTTATGAAAAATCATCCGGAGATTTTTTTGGTGTCAGATGAGATTTATGAAAAAATTGTTTTTAAAGGAAATAGAAATATAAGTATAGCTAGTTATTCTGAGGTAAAAGATCGAGTAATTACAATAAATGGATTTTCAAAATCGGTAGCAATGACGGGATGGAGAATGGGATATTTGGAAGCATCTAATGAGATAGTCAAACAAATTTACAAGTTATATCAACATACAATTACTTGTGTAAGTGGATTTATTCAAAAAGCAGGAATCGTTGCTTTAGAATGTAATGGCGATGTAG
>UMHO01016718.1_pt1 | contig 23592 bp, 20 predicted proteins | sample 1965561 | NCBI WGS metagenome assembly UMHO01 (sample SAMEA4836102, study PRJEB28245) | human gut metagenome | biome: gut microbiome; material: fecal sample | place: Denmark | collected 2008 | reverse complement strand
TGATTCAGAATGATGTATTGAGTACGGCAGCTATGGAGGGCCGTCAGGAAGGTCTTGCCGAAGGCCGCATGGAAGAGAAGCAGGCGAATGCCCGGAGGATGAAGGCATTGAACCTGCCGGTCGAAACCATCTGCCAGGTGACAGGATTGTCCGCCGGAGAGATAGAGAGCCTGTAGACTCCGGCTTTTCCATTTTATTTCGCGTTCCTCCTTATCCATTCCGTCGGCGGCACATAGTCGCCGATTTTTGTCATACTCCTGTTGTGTCCGAAGTATACATTGCCCGTCTCGCCGTTGCGGTGTTTGGCGATGATGGCTATCCCCAGCCCCTCTGTCGGATATCCGCTCTGCTTGTCCGTTGCCAGGTGTGCCAGTGCCGGGCGATAGAGCAGAACCACCAGGTCGGAATCCTGCTCGATGGCGCCGCTCTCACGCAGATCCGCCAATTCCAGGCGTCCGTACGCCCTGTTTTCGGAGCCGCGGTTGAGTTGGCTCAGCAAGATGACCGGTATGTGCAGTTCCTTGGCCAGCAGCTTGGCTTTACGGCTGGCCTGTGCCACCTCTTGTTCCCGGTTCCGGTTGTTCTGTTCGGTGCGCATGTCGCACAGTTGCAGATAGTCGATGATGATAAAGTCGCACTTGCCTTTGCTTTGCAGCAACCGTGCGCTCGAGCGTACCCGGTCCATGCTCATATCCGGGTTGTCGTCTACGCAGATGGGCAGTCTTGCCAGTTCTCCTGCGGTCTGCCGGGCTTGCAGCCATGTTTCCTGCGACACTTTACCGCTTCGCCAGAGGTGCGGGTCCATCTCTCCTGCCGACAGGAGCCATCGGTCACCCAACCGTTCGCCCTGCATCTCGAGGCTGTACACCACCGTATGATGTCCTGCCGCTGCTGCGGCTTTAGCCAGATGGAGCGCGAAGGCGGTTTTTCCCACTGCCGGCCGGGCGGCGATGGTGATCAGGTCATTGTTTTGCCATCCGCCCGTCATCTTGTCCAGTTCGGTCAGTCCGGTAGGGATGCCGGTCACTCCGTCCTTGTTTTTCCGCATTCGCCCTTCCGCTTCCACCAGGGTGGCCTGCATCAGAGTGTCCATATCCCGTAGTTGCCGGTTGTGTCCGCAGGCTCCTTCAAGCCTGTCCAGCAGGTTGTGAGCATCCACCAGCGTGTCTGTCAGGTCGATGGTTTCATCGCCGGAGAGGGTCAGCAGCTTGCTGAATCCCACGATCATTTCTCTTCGGATGTACTTCTGGTGCACGATGCGCGCATGATATTCCAGATGTGCCGAACTTGCCACCCGGCTGCTCAGTTGGGTGATGTAGAACGGCCCTCCGGCATCGTCCAGCTTTCCGCGCTTGCGCAGCTCTTCGGTGGCAGTGAGGATGTCGATGTTCGTACCGGCGTGAAACATTGCCTGCAGTGCGGCATAAATCAGTTGATGACGGGTGACATAAAACATTTCCGGTTTCAGCAGTTCGTCAACCAGTGCCATGCCTTCTTTTTCGATCAGGCAGGCTCCGAGGATGGTTTCCTCGAGTTCGGGTGCTTGGGGTTGTAGCATAATGATTTGGATTTGTGGTGGGTTTAAAACTCATATTCATTCAGGAACGCTTTATCCGCCAGATACGTGGCCGCCTGTTTGCAGAAGCGTATATCTTTTTGGTGGGCATAATATTCCTCGATGTTTTCCAAGGCCAGCTTCTTCTCCGTTGCCGTCAGTTTTTTCCATTCTTTCCGGGCGCGGGCTATGTTTATCTTGTCCTTTTGGGTGATGCGGTGGTAGAGGTCCCAGAAGTCGTCGAAACCCTCCGTGGCATGGTTGCTCCGGGTGGCGGCCGCCTTTTTCTGTCCGGTCCAGAGGTCATAGTCTATCACCCGTAGCAGGGTGATTCCGGCGGAGTTCTCCACGGCCTCCATGATTCCGGATTTAAACAGGGTTTCGAAGAAGTGGCGGGTGCGATAGCGGCTCCATCCCAGCACCTTTTCCCAGTGGCTGTAGGTGTATACCGTCTCTCCCCGTCGGCAGATCATCCGGTTGCCTTGCACACAGATCTCCGTATCCGAATAGTTGACCAGCGCCAATACGCGTATCCACGCTTCCAGATAGCCCTCTGTGCCCAATCCGGCTTTGAGGAAATCTTCGATCAGGGATTTGGGGATCAGGATATATCCTTTTTTCAGAATTGTTTCAGTCGATGCGTTCATAGTATTTCATTTTACAGGTTATCGAGTGTACCGCTCTTTCCCGAACGGTGTGACAAAGCTAAGCACGGACAGCCGGTGATGCAAGAAAGTGATGCAGAGTGCCGCATTACGGCGCAAAAAGTCACAGGGTTTTCTGCAGGGCAGCGCACGCTCTGCGGGGGTGAAACCGAGCCTCGTCCGGGCCTTTCCGGAACCTCTGTTTCCATCATCCGGAGCCTCTAAACCACCAACACGGACACCAACATGCTTTAGTACTCCTAATGCGCTGTTGCTCAGCTTTCTGTGCGGATGAATTTAGAGGCCGCCAACATGCAGACCTGCACATAAATAAATAATAAACAAAAGATATATAAAATATATCAGTCGAATTTGCGGTCGGCGAACAGTTTTTGAACCCGATCCGCGGGGTGCTCGCGCAGCCACTTGTACACCGTGTCGGGCATTCCCCAGTGACGGATCACGATACAGATCTGGCGCGGCGTCAACAGTGTGTTGGGACGCTTGTATCCCGCTTCCAGCAGTTCGGCGTACAGGTTCGGATAGCGTTCTATCTCGTCGCGCATCCGTTTGCCTGCCGAGCGGGGATAAACACAGGTTGTGAAATATGCCATCGCCACGTCCGACAGCAGGCAGCTTCCGTTCAGCAGCCAGTCAAAATTTAATTCTTTCATAATTGTTGTTTTTATTTACGTGACAAAATTACATCTCTCTTGTGTGAAGTGAAAAACTTTTTTTACTGTCACGGCGTTGCTTTTCAAGTATGACATGCGAAACACAGAAAAAAATAGTATCTTTGTATCCACAGATGGGTCTGTTACTTATCTCCGGAACAATAAAGAATATGAGCGATAAAATCTATCCTATCGGAATACAGAATTTTGAGAAAATCCGTAAAGAGGGTTTTTTCTATGTAGATAAAACCGCATTGGTTTATCAAATGGTGAAGACGGGGAGTTATTATTTCCTGAGCCGCCCCCGTCGCTTTGGGAAGAGTCTGCTTGTTTCTACTCTCGAGGCCTATTTTCGGGGAAAAAAGGAACTCTTTGAAGGACTGGCGATGGAAAAGCTCGAGAAAGAGTGGATAGAACATCCGATATTGCATCTGGATTTGAATATAGAGAAATATGACTCACCGCAAAGCCTTGAGGATATATTGGAGAAAGCCATTGTGTCATGGGAGAAACTCTATGGAGCTGAACCTTCGGAGCGCTCTTTGTCTCTGCGCTTTGCCGGTGTCATAGAGCGTGCCTGTAAACTGACGGGGCATCGTGTAGTCATTCTGGTGGATGAATATGATAAGCCCATGCTGCAATCCATTGGGGATGAAGAATTGCAAAAAGAGTTTCGCAAGACCTTGCAAGCCTTTTATGGAGCTATCAAAACAATGGATGGATACATCCGGTTCGCTTTTCTGACCGGTGTCACCAAGTTTGGTAAAGTGAGTGTGTTCAGTGCTTTGAACAATCTGATCGATTTGTCGATGGACGAACGTTACGTGGCATTGTGCGGCATCACCGAGGAGGAAATACGGACCAATCTGGATCAAGAGTTGTACGAACTTGCCGACAGGCAGAGGATGGGTTATGAAGAGGTGTGCCGTGAATTGAAGGCATGCTATGACGGGTACCATTTTGTGGAAGATTCGATCGGCATTTACAATCCTTTCAGCCTGCTGAATACGTTCTATAAAATGAAATTTGGAAATTATTGGTTTGAAACGGGTACTCCTACCTATCTGGTAGAACTCTTGCAGATACATCACTATGATCTTCATAAAATGGCGCATGTGGAAACCGATGCGGATGTATTGAACAGCATCGACTCTTCCTCTACCGATCCTATTCCCGTAATTTATCAGAGCGGTTACCTCACCATCAAGGGGTATGACCGTGAATTCGGGATTTACCGTTTGGGATTCCCGAATCGCGAAGTGGAGGAGGGGTTCATGAAGTTTCTGCTTCCTTATTATGCGGACACCAATAAAGTAGAAGCCCCGTTTGAAATTCAGAAGTTCGTACAAGAGGTTCGTGCCGGGGACTATGATTCTTTTTTCCGCCGTCTGCAGAGTTTCTTTGCGGATACCCCTTACGAAATGATTCGTGATCGGGAACTGCACTATCAGAATGTGCTTTTCATCGTCTTTAAGCTAATGGGATTCTATACGCAAGTGGAATATCATACCGCTGAAGGGCGTGTCGATCTCGTTTTGAAAACAGATAAATTCATTTATGTGATGGAGTTCAAGTTGGATGGCACTGCCGAAGAAGCCCTCCGACAGATCAACGGGAAGCATTATACGCAACCTTTTGCGACTGACGGCCGTAAGCTTTTTAAGATTGGCGTAAATTTCAGTGCCCAAACCCGAAACATCGAAAAGTGGATCGTTGAATCCTGATATTTAGTAACGATTAAAAAATAAAATGAACGATAAGAAGAAACACCTAAGGCGGTGCTTCAGCATCGCTGCGCACGAATATAAGGCTTTTTGCTACAATAACAAGCGATGAACTATATTTCTTAAATGAAAGAGCCGTGAATCAAAAACAATAAATATGGCAACTATTTTGTATTTTAAGAGAATTGTTTTATCTTCGCAGCAACATGCTTACCCCGCTTCCCGTCAGATCAGCGCGCTCAGGGTAAGCTTTTTATTTTTATACTAGTGGCTGTACGTACACAAGTCGCCTACATACTTATATTGAGCATGATTGTGTATCTTTTGGATATAATCAATCCTAACCATTTGTTTGTGATAAGGTTTAAGGATTTATTAAACCGTTACCCTTCAATTGATGTCCGGGCAATGGGATTTCCTGCAAATTGGGAGAATGAAGATATTTGGAAATAGGCAACGCTGTTGCCTGAATTGAACTAAGCCGCTCCGCACTGCTATCCATTTTTCCCTGTCGACAATAAGTTCTTCCCCGCGGTATATACGGCATATCCTTGATTCAATCCTGCCGTGTTCCTTTTGCTATCGCAAAAACAAAAGCAGAAGACAACATAAGCATTGTATCGCTATTGAATTCCGCCTATAAAAAAATAAAATGAAAAAGCCGTGTGAACTAACAATGATAAAACAGAACTACTGTTTGCAAATTCACTTTTTAATATTATATTTGCAATAAATAAGTAGCTATGATAGAAAGGATATTAAAACAGAAGTTATTAGAGATGACAAACAAGTATCCGATTGTCACCCTGACGGGACCTCGGCAGTCGGGTAAATCTACTTTGTTGAAAACATCTTTTCCGGATTATAAATATGTATCTCTCGAAGACCCGGACATGAGGTTGTTTGCAACCGACGATCCCAAAGGATTTCTTGCGACCTATCCTGATAAGACAATCATTGACGAGGTGCAACATGTTCCCTCGCTATTTTCGTATATTCAAACCTACACCGATAATGAGAATCGTGAGGGGATGTATTTATTGGCCGGATCACATAATTTTCTATTAATGGAAAATGTGAATCAGTCATTGGCGGGCCGGACAGCTATACTCAAACTCTTACCTTTCTCTCATCGTGAAATGAAAGAAGGCGGTATTCTTCCCAAAAATGTGGATGAAGAGATATTCAAAGGGGCTTATCCGCGTATTTATGATAAAAATATAGAGCCGGATGATTATTACCCGTTCTATATCCAGACGTATGTTGAACGGGATGTGCGCCTGATGCGAAACATTGGAGATTTGAGCAAGTTTATCCGTTTTTTGAAATTATGTGCCGGACGTATCGGACAACTGCTCAATCTTTCGTCATTGGCTAATGAATGCGGTATATCGGTGACAGCTGCAACGGCTTGGATTTCGATATTAGAAGCGAGTTACATTTGCTATCTGCTAAGGCCGGATTTTAACAACTATGCCAAACGATTAGTAAAAACGCCCAAACTTTATTTCTATGATACAGGGTTGGCCTGCTCCTTATTAGAGATACAAAATGCGGAACAGATCTCGACGCATTTTTTGCGTGGCGGTCTGTTTGAAAATCTGGTTATTAATGAATTTATCAAGGAGGCATATAATAAAGGTGCGGAACCTAATTTGACTTTCTGGCGGGACAGCACCGGAAACGAAATAGATTTACTACGTACCGAGGGTGGTAAACAATACGCTTACGAAATAAAATCGGGGGCGACCTATTCGCCGGACTTTTTCAAGGGTATCTCCAAATGGGCTAAGTTATCAGGGGCTACGCCCGACCAATGCTTTGCCATCTACAATGGGGACAGGGAAATGAAAACGTCTTTGGGTGAAGTTCTCTCTTGGAAAAACAGCAAGCGATGAACAATATTTCTTAAATGAAAAAGCAGTATCTTCGCACCAACAATTTCCGCCACGCCTCTTTACAATGCGTACCAGGGCGGAACTTATTTTTTTATATACCTATGGTAGCATATACTAAGCAACCCATAAGCATTGCCCACTATGTAGGTTGACTGATGAAGCTTACCCACCTCTTTCCCTTTTAAAATACCCCAGTACCGTGCAAGGCGACAACTTGTGGCGGTCGTGGTAGCGTGACTCGAACTCGTAGCGGGTGCAGAGCCAGCGGCAGAAGCAGCGGTAAGTGATGCGCAGGTCCAGGCGCCGTTGCAGGTCTTCGTAAAACAGGGCGATCCGGGTGAAGAAGTCGCTTACCTGCTTTCGGGCGATTTTCCGTTTCCGGGGGGCTTGCGCAGAGGCGGCCTGTTCCTCCCGTTCTATCAGGTATCGCAGCACACGGATGTCTTTTTCTATCTTATCTTCTTGTTCGTGCAGTCTTTGTTGTTTCTGTTCCTTTTTTCTTAATGACTCTTTCAGGTCCTGGATGCTCTTTTTCATCTTACTTTGAGGTTTGTATGGGATGGCTGGATGCCAATGTTTGTTAAAACGACGTTAGGATCGGCAAAGATATACAAAAAGTGTACAGCATATCGTCCCAAGGATTGTTCCGTAAAGTCTCTTTAGATGTGTTTTGTAAAGATATAGGTTCGGTTATCCGGCTTTCTGTACAATTTATATTTAAGGGGATATTGTAAATTAAAAACAATGAATAAGATGAATGAAACATTAACAGTATTTATGATTTCTGAGATTGAAAGGTTCCGTGAAGAGGGCCGTGAGTCCGCCCGGCGCATTTACCACAACATGCTGCGTTTGCTCAGGGAGAGCGCGGGAAAGGAGGAGATCGGATTTGAAGAGGTGACCCCGGCGTTTTTGGGGAATTACGAATTTCTGCTGCTTGGCCGGGGGCTTAGCTGGAACACGGTGTCTACTTACATGCGTGCCCTGCGTGCGGGCTACAACCGGGGGATGAAGGGGCGTCCGGGATATGTGACCGGGCTTTTCGACAAGGTATACACCGGTACGCGCTCCGACGTGAAGCGTGCCGTGGATGCCCGCACGGTGGGGCGTATGATCCGCATGTCGGGGTGTCCGGATGAATCGGCCTCGGCGAAGGCTGTGGACTGGTTTGTGCTGATGTTTATGCTGCGGGGCATCCCGTTTGTCGATCTGGCACACCTGCGCAGGAGCAATCTTGACAAGGGGGTGCTGACCTACTGCCGGCATAAGACGGGGCAGGAGGTCAGCATTACCGTGCCCCGTGAGGCGATGGACATCATCAACCGGAGGATGGCGGAGAACGATCATCCGAGCTACCTGCTGCCCATCCTGGGACAACCCCGTACCGGGAAACGTCGGCAGGAGAAGGTGCTGACTCCTTATCAAGAATATCAATGTGAACTGCGCAACCTGAACCGCCGGCTGGAACGGGTGTCGGTGGATTTGAGATTGGGCGGCAGGCTCAGTTCATACACCGCGCGTCACACGTGGGCCACGATTGCCTTTCATCAGGAGACGCCCGTGGGAGTGATCAGCCGTGGGCTGGGACACTCTTCGGTGAAAGTTACGGAAACTTACCTGAAACCTTTCGGTGATAAGGAAGTAGACCGGACAAACAGGAAGATACTCAACTATGTGCTGAGTGCGGTTTGAAGGTAGAATGTATTGAAGGTATTACTCTTATAATCAGTAGGGTAGGTGGTCTGTTACTTTGTAGGTAACGGCATCGCTTTATTGCTGCAAAATTGGACATTATTTTTCACACAAACAAATAAAAAGGCAAGTTTTTCAATAAAAAGATAATTAATTTTAAAAAAGATGCATGCTTAGCATTAGTTTTCCCTATTTTCTCTTAAAAAAGCAATAAGAAGGGTTGTCCGCGTTGGTGTAATTTAACGTGGATGAACATTTTATTGCCATCATCGGATGCCTTTTATTGTTTAAATCTAATTATTCGGTTTAGAACGCTGTCTGTTTCAGATATTTGTTAAATGCCGTTACCTACAAAGTAACGGTCTTCACAAACAAAACAAAAAGTTATGCTTACAATTTTAACCCAGGAGGCTATCAGGGTGCTTCGTTACATCTATTACCGTGATGCCGGCATATCTTGTCCTCCTGATTCTTCCGATTGCGCTTTCCGGAATGTTTCTGTCCTCCTTCCCCTGTTGGAGCGTGGAGGGCTGATTCGCTGTATATGCCCGGAATCTCCCGATAGTCCCGTTTCTTATGAACTGTGCAAGCCTTTGGGCTCCATCGACCTGCTGTCCTTGTTGCTGATCCTGCACGAGGGGGTGTGTCCGGTTTCTCCGGATGTAGACGAGCAGCGTGTCTATGGCCGTTATGGGTCGGTGGCCTCCCGTATGGGGGTTGTCAACCAGATGATGCGCAGCATATTCAGCGAAATCCATTTGACAGAACTTTGTTTGTAAACCGTTTTTTAGAGATTGCCGCCATGAACAGAATTTTACTGCTGCTCGGATATATCCTTTTGCTCTCCGCACCGGTCTGCGGTCGGGGTGTCGGCACACGTGCGGTTTCGGACTGCGATTCGTTGCACACGTTCCGTTTTGTACAGGGGCGTGACGTTCTGTATGCCGACTATCAAGGCAACAATCACGAGCTGAAACGCCTGTTTGCCGCCGTCTCTTCTTTCCGTGGCCCTATCGCCGACGGGAAGATGCGTATCTATGTAGACGGCCATTGCACTTCGGGCGGGAGTGTACACGACAATCTTTGGCTGGCCTATGTGCGTAGCAGCCGTGTGAAGTCCGAACTGATCACCCGCAAGGGGATGAAAGAGGAGTATTTCGTGACTCACAACCATGCCGTTTGCTATCCCGGCGAAGAGCGCGACGTGGTGATTGTCTGCCTGCGCGAGCCTGCGGGTGCGGATACTTTATCCGCCGCCCGCCGCAACTATGGCATGTATGCCTCCCGATATCCGCTTTTGCCTCCTGCGGTCCCATCTGCTCCGGACAACCGCCCGTGCCCGCCCCCCATTCTTTTTGTACCGGTCGGTCCGGCCGGTCATCCCGGTACGGTTGCGGGGTCGGGAGCAGAAAATCCGCGTCGGATGGTCTTCTCCCTGAAGACGAACCTTGCCGACTGGTCGGGGCTGACGGCGGAAGGCCGCCTGGGAGCTTTCAGGCCCAACCTGGCGCTGGAGCTTCACTTTGCCCGCCGTTGGTCTGTGATGGCCTCTGCGACGTATTCAGACTGGAAAGGCGGGCGCGATCACCGTTTCTGGGGCGTCTCCGGCTACAGCCTCGAGCCCCGTTTGTGGCTGAAAGGTGACGGGCGTTACCGTTGGTTCTATCTGGGTGTCTACGGTCAGTCGGGCGATTTCGATTACCGTCCCTCGCCCGCAGGCGATACGGACGCCACAGGCAGAAGCCGCACCGGACGTTACCGGCATGCGGGACTCTCCGCAGGCGTGTATGTCCCCCTGTCCCGTCATTGGGGCATCGAGGCGGGAGTGCGCGGGGGATACCTCCATTCGTCCGCCAAGGCTTATGATAACGAACCTCCCCATGCATACTATCACCATCCGGCCTCCTTCGTCCGTTGGGGCCTGACGGGGATCAACCTGGGGCTGGGATATAGGTTTTAGAAATACAATGGGAATATGATACTCAAACTGAAATACATACTGAAAGCTGCCTTTCTTTCCCAGCTTCTCTTCTCGTGTACGGAGCGCTCGCTCGAACCGCGTCCGGAACCGGAGCCGGTTCCCATCCGTCTCTTTACGGGTATCCGTACCCGTGCGACGGTGGACGTTTTCGGCGATACCCCGGTGTGTGTCGCTTACGGTGTACGTACGGGACAGTACGACGGGAGCTGGGACGGCATTGCCACGGACAACGAGATCCGCCTGATGCCCGAACGCTACTATCCGTCGGACGGCTCGGCGCTCTATCTGCGGGGATACTATCCTCCGGCACCGCTGACGGCTGACGGGCGGCTGACTTACCGCCTGACGGGAGAAGAAGACCTGATGCTGACGGGCGAACAGAACGGATCGCTTTCCGCTCCTTTCGGGGAGTCCGACAGCCAATCGCTCCTGTATCGGCACTTGCTGACGCAACTGATCTTTACACTCACGGTAGAGGCCGAAGATACCGGGGCGCTCCGCGTGCGGTCGCTCCATCTGAACGGACTGACGGACGAGGTGACCCTCTCCCTGGCCGAAGAGTCGCTCTTGCCGGGTGAGCGCACGGTGAGCGTGCCCGTTTATGAAGCGGGCGAAGAGGCGGAGGGCCTTCCGTTTGACGGCAACAAGCTGACGCTGCCGGGCTATGTGCTGGTGCAGCCTTCCGCTACGCTGACCATCGACCTGGTACTTTCGGTAGACGATGACCGGACACACGACCGCGAATACCGTGCCCTTCCCGTACGGTTCGAAGGCGGGGAGGGGGAAGGCGGAACGGCTTATACCGTCCGGGTGGAACTTCCCGATCCCGTCATTCCCGATCCGGTGGAGATTGTAGCTGTCGCTACGGTCGGACGGTGGCAGGAGGGCGACTCCGGCAGTGGGGAACTGGTGGACAATCGGTCTGCCGAAACAGAACAATAGACATATTTATTAACTATAAAACTTTTAGAAAACAATGAAAACGAAACTAAGTGTGGCGGCTATGGCCCTTTTGCTGGCAAGCTGCTCAAGCAATGACAATGACCTTTTGCCCGAGAATCCGGTGAACGCGACTCCTATCCAAGTGTCGCAAAGCGTGCAGGGCATGGTGAAGACCCGCGCGGCGGTGGGCGTAGGCAGTGATGTGACGGCTACGGTGCTGGTGGCTGACGGTAGCAGTAACAATGCTGACGCCGCTGATTGGGCTAATTTTTCTCCGGTGCTTGCCAATGAAGTGAAGGAAGAAAGCGGACAGAACAAGCTGAAAACCCGTGCCACGGTTTCCACTGCCTCTTTCAAGGCGGGTTCTAAGGCCACGGTGTCACTCAACCCGATTCTTTATTACCATACGACTACCGGCACGAAGTCTTGGCTGGCGGCTGTGGCTCCTGCGGGAACGGTTAGCGGTACGACGGTGACGATTCCCCAAACAGACGGGGAGCAGGACGTGATGCTCGCCGATGCAGCGGCGGCCGGTAGCAGCAGTTCTGCAAGTGAACCTGAACTTACGTTCAAACACCTGACCACCCAGCTCAACTTTGAGATGAAGGTCACCGCTCAAAATGGTGGCGAATGGACCGATAAAACCATCAGCTTAAAGAAAATCAGCGTGCAGAAAGCGCAGGTGCCCGCAGAGGTCAATGTAGCTCCGACTTCGGGTGAGGCCGGTGTGAGCAAGTGGACGGATGCCGCTATGATGAATGTGGGCGGTATTTCCAGTGTGGCGCTGGGCGCAGACGCTGTGCGGGTAGGTAATCCGTTGATGATCCAGGCTTCGGGCCAAGTCGTGATCGATGCGGTGATCTCTGTGGGAGGCACTGATATCACTTTCAATAATGTGACAATCAAAAAGCAGGATAATAAAACAAACCTGTCTACCGAGGCCGGTAAGTCACACCTGATCACTCTGAACGTGACCGAGCCTCTGACTCCGGCGGATGCTACGAAGATGACCGTAACCGCCACTGTAACCGACTGGGTAGCGGGTGATGCCGGCCATGCCGATCTGAACTGATTCACATAAAATGTCTGCCATGATCATGAAACGCCATATTTCGCTTTTTGTCTTTTTCTGCCTGCCGGGAGTTTTCCTGGCAGGTTGCTCCGATGCGGACCGTTCCTCGCTGATGGGTGAGGAGGAGGTTCCGGTGGAGCTTTCCGCTCTGGAGGGCGATGTATCGTCGAGGGCGGCGGTCTCGGCAGGCAGTAAGCCTCAGGCGGAGTTTGAGGCCGCCATGGTATTTTCCCGAACCGGGGGAGACTACACCACTCCGGTGGTTGCCGCCGAAGAGGGTGTCTGGAAAGGAACTGTCGGGACCAACGGTGAAGTCAGTTGGGGCAATGCCGGTAAGGCAGCGCCCATTTATCCCCGTTGGGGAGCTTGGCTCTATCTGGTAAGCTACGCCCCCTATGCCGAGCCGGATAAAGCCGCTTCGGGCAGTGGAACGGGCACTTATGCCGGTACGGTTTCCTTTGTACTCACAGGGCAGACCGATCTGCTTTACGCTTCTCAGATACAGGGAAACCGCTGGGCGGACGGGCACTTTCCTTCACTGGTGTTCGACCATCAATTGACGCAACTCTCTTTTCAAGCGAAGAAGACGCTTCAAAACGGGGTGTCGGTATGGGTGAAGAGTATCACGGTGAAGGAGGCGAAACCGCTTGCCTCGTTGAAGCTGGCTACGGGAGAGGTGACATTCTCCACCACAACCGAACATCCCCAGGGACTGACGGTGGATCTTACGCAGAACGGAACCAACGGAGCCGGGCAAGGAACGGAAGTGACCGGCCAGACTCCGGTATCTGCGGGGCAACTTTTACTCCCTCCGTTGGAAGCCGGCGGAAGCAACGGCAATGGAGGCGGAAGCAACACGTATACGCTGAAAGTAGAAACATCAATAGGTACATTCGATAATGTGTCGCTTACGTTCGGTGATTCCAACGCAAGCGGGAAAAATCCGTTGCAGGCGGGCATGTCACATGTAGTGACGCTGAACATCGGCGACCATGAACTGGGAATCACTTCGGTAACGGTGCAGGCGTGGGCTCCGGTGACTGTTGACGGCACTCTGGATGCGGATTAGATACATGAATTTAAAAAAAGATAAAACGAACATGATGATTAACCAAACGAAATATCATTGGCTTATGGCTCTTCCGGCATTGCTGTTGGCTGTCGGATGCAGTGAAAGCATCTTGCCCGAAGGACAGGATACCGGGGTGGCGGAATTGCAGGTGTCGCCACAGGTGGTGTTGACACGCGGCGCGATAGATGCCGGCTCGGCTGCATCGGCTGTAGGGACTGTATTAGGAAGCATCGCGGTGTATGCCAACAGCAAAACGACGAATAAGACAACGAATAACTATGGGGTGTACACTTACAGCTCTTCGAAATGGGGCAATAGCAGCACGACCGATAAAATCTATCTTTCGGCGGAAGAGGCTACGATCTATGCGCATTATCCGGCGTATCAACCGGGTAGTAATGGTGAATTTCAGAGTAGCGGTACTGCGCTGAAGGCTACCAATTCGAGTGGTGAATACACGGAAAGTTCCACGATCAGTATCTCTGTATTTCCGGGGAAGAGCGGAGACGCTAACGCCAAGATCGACTTTCAATCCACTGACAATTCGGACAGTCAAACCAGTACAAAAGATAAGATTCTCGCAGCCTCCGGAGAGGTGGACTATATGTATGCCGATCAGGGAAGTACCGGAGTGAAAGCCAGCTATAAAAACGGTAGTGATAGTAAAACCGGAAAGGTGACGCTCGCCATGAAGCACGCCCTTGCGATGGTCAGCTTCCGGGTATATGCGGATCATACCTATAAAAATATCGGTGCATTTTCCAAACTGGTATTAGCCAATAAAAGTGGAGATACTAAAAATGTACTAAATAATGGGGGTACCACCCCTGCCATGAAAATTAAGGATGGTACGATCACTCTAGGTAGCTCTCCGGCGGCAGTGACCTATACACGTGATATAGCAAACTATACGTTGTCCAAAGCAACGGCTGACACGGATCAGGCCAGAGCCGCCGCTAAAAATAACGCCAAGAAAGCCAGTATCCTCGTCCTGCCTGAAAACACGGCCGATAAGTCGACCGTGGAAGCTACGCTGACGATTGACAACCAGGATTATAAAGTCGCCCTGACTGATAGCAACAGTGCATGGAAGGCCGGAAAGAATTACCTGTACACCGTCAAGCTCAGTGGCTCCGAACTCGTCATTTCGAGTGTGACCGTGACACAATGGACAACGGTTGTGTCAAGCCCGGATCTGGATATAAAGTGATAGAAGAAAAACTCAACAAGATAATAGATGAAGAACGTATTCATTCTTTTGCTCCTTGGGACCGCATCCCTGTTTTGCATAGCCTGTTCCGGTGAGAACTCCGTTCTCACCGACGGCGATGCCGTCCTCTTGCAGCCCGGTGTTCATGCCGGTGCCACGCTCGCCTCCACCCGTAGCATGATCAACGATGTTGGTACGGGTGCAGACCGGATCAGCACCATTGGCATCTACCTCGCCGCTGCGGACGGCAGTCTCTATCCGGGCAGCAACGCCGGGGGAGCGACCTTCACGAAAGCGGCTTCCGGTACCAATTGGACGAGCACTCCTTCTACCTACGTCAGCCTTGCAAAAGCAACGGTCTATGCCTGGGCACCCGCTGCGACAGCCTTGAAGAGCGATGGCGGCAGTGGTAGCGGAGGCAACAGTGGTAGCGGCAGCGGTGGCAGCAGCAGTACTGTCTTGCCTGCTCTCCCCGTTAGCGTGCCTGCCGGGCAAACCTTCGACGGAGGAAATACCTACGACTGCTCTACCACCGATTATCTTTACGGTTCCGGCAGCGCTACCGTAGGTTCGGCTACGGCGGTTACCGCCAACAGCCTGTCTGCTTCGCCGACCCTCTATCTGCAACACGCCTTGTCGCAAGTCGTGTTCCGCATTCAGAACGCGAACGACCGCACCCCGGATCCGACATACGATTATGTAAGGCAGATTAAGCTTACGGCAGCGGGCAGCGCTACTCCTTTCTACTGTACGACTGCTTCCGGATCCGGATCGGCCGGCACGATGTCCTTGAAGGATGGCGCTTTGTCCGGACTGGACGCGGTGGGTGAAATCTCTTTTACCCCATCGGCCCGTCCGCAACAGGTCGGCACCTCGGGCCCCGTTACAGTGGCCTACGGGTTGGTGGCTCCGAAGACCGGGGCAGCTTCGGGCACGCAGGTGACGTTGACGCTGACACTGGGTGAACAAAGCTCGGACGCTACCGAACGGGATCTTACCCTCTTGACCAATGCCTTCAACCCGGCATGGCAGAAAGGATACCGCTACGTCTATACCTTGACGCTCGGCGAACGGGGAATCAGCCTGCAACCTGTCGATATAAAAGGGTGGACGGAAGTTTCCGAGGAGAGCAGTGACGTAGATCCCGGCTGGCAATGAAACAAATGATTCAGAATGACAAATGATTCAGAACAATAAATGGTTCAGAATGACAAATGGTTCAGAATGACAAATGATTCAGAATGAATGATTCAGTATGAAAACAGATAGATTATACCAAACGGTTTTAGGCTGCCTGCTGCTTACCGCAGGCTGTTCGGACAATGCGCTGACCCCTTCGTTGCCCGAAGGGACTCCGCTTACGGTGTCCGCCGCGATCTGCGCTTCCGGTGAAGGCCGGGAGTCTGAGACCCGGGCGGCCGTGGCAGCCGGGACCCGTGCCGTGGCAGCCGACAACGGTTACGACCGCAGCACCTTTGCCGCAGGTGACAAAATCCGTATCATCCGCTCGCGGAACGGCTCGTCATCCACTCCGGTGGACTATACCTTGAACTCCGCTTCTTCCGGCAGCAGTACGGGCGAGTGGAAACCTTCGGTGACGGGTACGGAGCTGCTCGTTGAGTCCGGAGCCACCTACCAGGCGAGTTACCCTATCGAATACTCGGGTATCCGTGCCGACCAGCGAAAGGCGGACGGTGAGGACTACCGCCTGAGCAATCTGCTGGAGACCCCTGAGAAGGTGGCGATCGGCCGTGACGGAACCCTCTCCTTTACAGGCGAAAGCGCCTTTGTGCACAAAGGCGTGAAGCTGACCCTGAAATTTTCGGGAAAGCATACACTGTCCAAGGATTTTACGAGTATGACCGTAACCGGGAAGGGGCTTTACTCCGGAGGAGCAAGCAAGGATGAAACCGTCTACCTGTATCACCCCGGCGGTACAGGCGATGCGAAATATACCTGGCATGGCATTATCGCCCCGCTTACTTCCCAACAGTCGATACAGGTATCGGTGACGGATGCTAACGAAGTGGTCTATGACATCACCCTTATTTGCGCAAGGGCGGCGAACAGTCACTACACCTATACGCTCACCCTGAAAAATGATGTGCTGGTTCCCACCGGTCAGGAGATCAAAGAGTGGCAAAGCGGGGATTCGCATACAGGAACCTTAGTTGATGTAACTTAGTTTGATGTAATATTAGTTGATGTAATATTAGTTTGATGTAACCCCATGAAAAAGAAAAAGAATAGAATCCTATCGGTATCCGGGGCGGCTCTCTGCCTGTTCTTCCCGATTCTGCTGGCCGCCTGCTCGCAAGAGGATGCTTTGCCCCGTCCGTTGGAAGTATCGGCGGAGGTGGGGAGTCCCGCTACCCGTGCGACGGATGCGCATGCCGATGATTATGATAAAAGTGAATTTGTAGCGGGTGATGTCATCCGGATTACGGACGGCACGAATACTGCCGACTACCAACGGGTGGTCACCGGCACAACCGGCACCTGGCAACCCGCAAGCGGACAAACAGCGCTCACCACTACCGGTAATGGTAGTGAAACGTTTACGGCTTCGTATCCTACGGCGTTCACCCGGATTCTAACCGATCAGCGCACAGCCACCAATTTCTGGCAAAGCAACCAGCTGACGGCTAAAGGAGTACTCGATGGCAATCAGGCTACGTTCTCGTTCGCTCCGGAAGCGGCGAAGGTGACCTTGGTGGTGAAGTATGGAAATAGTGATAGTGACAAGAAGCTTCCCGGCACGGCAAGCCTGGAGGGTACGGGGATTGCCACCGATGCTGCCTCTACATCGGAGACGATCAACGCCTATGGCGCCTCGGCAGCGGGAACTTCCGCTCTGCAGCATACGTATGTGGCCATCGTCAAGCCCGGTTCCCGAACGTTTACGATCAAGGTGAAGGCCGGCGACAGCGGCGAAACGGAGAAGAGCTACACCGAGAAGGCGGCCCATACCTTGAAAGCCGGATACAACTACCAGTATAACTTTACGTCCACCAATGAATTGATCCTGAACGGTATCACCGTAGAACGATTCGTAGAGACAACGGAGACAGACGCGGGAAACGCCACTTAATGAAAAACAGATACGAAAACAGATATGAACCTACAAAAATACAACCGAATGAAGAAGCCGGCGAATCGCCTCTACATGGCGCTTGCCCTCGGAGCGGGGATATGCATGACGGCTTCATGCGCCTCGGACGACGGATTCGCCACCGATGAAGGCGCACTGGAATTGCAGCGGATCGAAGTGGAGGGAGAGGAGAGCGTCACCCGTGCGGAAGCAACCGCTATCACCGAGGTGGACGTGTATGCCACCACTACCGCATCAGCTACCAGTCCACATGCGGCGTATGGAGACAATCCACTGATGACATTCTCCTTGAAAGAAGGAGTCTGGACTCCGGACAAGCAGACGATCATGAACAACACTTCGGGTGATGCCTTGCTATACGCCTATTATCCTCCCGCAGCCATCCAAGCGTCCGGTGACGGTGAACATACGACGGCGGTGAACCTTCCATCGTCATTGACTGATTTTCTCGCTACCGGGCAGGCCGATTATCTCTACGGTGTGGGTACGGATAAGTCGGAGACAGTCCCCGTCACGGCAAAACTTTCCTCGAGAACCGTCAGCTTCAAGATGAAGCACGCGTTGGCCAAAGTCAGTTTCCGTATCGTGAAGTCGGCTTCGGCCACCGAAGCGCTAAAGCTGATACAGGTGGATGTGCTGAGCGGAACCAACCGTCTGCGGACAGGCATCGGGACGATGAACCTGAAAAGCGGATTGCTGAACAGTCTGTCGGATATTTCGACACTGACACTGGCGCAGACGAGTGGCGTGGAGTTGAAGCTGAAAGAAAACCAGAAAGGTCCGAACGTGACCTGCCTCGTGGCGCCGATGGCGAAAGAAGAAACGGTGCTCTCGTTCCGGCTCAAAGTATGTGTGGACGGAGAAGCTGCCGCGAAAGCGCATGCGTTTGAAACCCAATCGGTGACAGCGCAGTGGGAGGCGGGAAAGCATTATGTCTATCTGATTACGGTGGACAAAATGGGAGGTAAGCTGAGCTCGGTACAGATAGAGGACTGGAAGAACGATGCGAACCAGAACACGAGTATCGGGATTTAGTGGAAAACGATCCACTCCGTGTTACTCTGTGTACTCTGTGGTGAACTAAAACAAGAAACGATGAATAAAAGACTGAAACTTTGGATAGGGTGTTGCCTTTGCTTGCTGGGAGCGCCGGGACTGACAGGATGTTCGGAACAGGTTCCCGGGGAACCCGGCACGGAGGAGGGAGATCCGGTATCGCTCCGCTTCTCTCTTTACCGGGCGGAGGCGGACGAGGCTTCGACCCGTGCCGACGCGGCAACGGATATGGAGGATGGAAAGACTTTCTGTATCTATGCTTTCCCCGCAGGTGCGTCTACCACGACGACGGAACCGCTGGATCATAAAGTATATACGGTAAAGAGTGGAGTGGCTACGGGCGAACTCTATCTGTATCGCGGAACGTACGACCTTTACCTGGTATCGTACAACTCTTCGACGGAAGTGCCCGAACTGAAAACGGACGGTACGATTCAGGTGTCGAACGGAAAAGACTTTATGTACACCAGCCTGAAAGGGATCGTGGTGCAACCCAACCAAACGGGAGAAAACATGATGGACGTAGTGCTGCCGGCTCCCTTTAAACGCTTGGGAGCACAGATTAAAGTGAGTGTGGCGGCAAAAAGTGGAACCCATCCGGTTACTCCTACCAGCTTGGTGGTGAACTCCTTCAAGATGGGAGGACTCCGGGCGTCGTTGCCTTACACGTTGGGCAGTACTGCCTGGGGGACGGTAGCGAATGAAACATTTGCCACTACTCAGACCTTCACCGGATTCACATATAATACGACAGGGCAAACAGTTACCATTCCACGAGTCAGTACGCCGGTTGTGGTGCTTCCGGTAGACGGATCGGCCATGATTTCTTTTGATGTGAACCTGACGGTAGGTTACAAAGATAATGGGGATAAGACATTGACCGAGACTTATCCGGCGGAGATCCAGAAGGTGTTGCTGCCGGGCATGACCTATACGTTCGACTTCACACTGACGTTCTATGGCATACTCGACCCCGCCGACTTGACGTTGGCGATAGGCGAATATGAATCGACCGTAACGCTCGATTCGGATGAAATGGGAAAATAATCGGCATATTCATATACAATTATCATATTTAGAATCAGATCAAAACAGAATGGCAAAAAGACAATACATACGACGATGGACGGGCAAATGGGCACTCGGTTGCCTGCTGGCGGTTTCCGGCCTATGGACGGTTTCCGGCTTGCTGGCGGGATGCAGCGAGGAATCCGTAGAGACTTCCGAGGAGCTTCGATTAGTTCTGAAACTGCCTCCGGAGCTGACGGTGGATACCCGCGGAGCGATTAACAGTATTCCTGTTAACACGATCTGGGTGCTGCAATACGCCACCGAGAGCGGAGCGTCAACACTGAAGCAGAAAGCTTTTTTTACGATTCCGGCTAATTCACAGGAGAATCCTGATCCTCAGACGATTGAGGTCAACACCAAGAATGATGATGTTGTTTTTGTCCAAGCGGAGAGTCGCTTCTATGTCATTGCCAATGTGGAACAGTCGTTCTTGAGCAACTTCACCGGAACCGAAGCGGAACTGAAGGCGAAAACGGTGGCCTTTTCCGGTTATAGGAACAAGCCGTCCCTGTTGACATCGGGGCCGCTGGAATATACGCCCGATCCCAAGAAACCGGGTGTAATACCGCTGGTGGTTCCCTTGCGACGGGCTTACGCCACGATTTCCTTGTCCTGGAATAAAAAGGGAGATCTGGCAGACGCAAAGAATCCGAGTAACCTTGTCGTCAAGTCCGTCTCCCTCTACAATGTACCCGCGAATATGGCGCTCTATACGCGGGGAGGCGGAAGTATTAAAGATAAGTATCCTGCGGATAAGGATGGTTCTACGGCTATCACATCCACAGACGGAACTCAGATCACTACTGATTTGAGTCCGTCTTCTCCTTGCGAATTCTATATGCCGGAAAACTTACGGGGAATGGGGACAGCCGCCTCGTTTATGGAAAAGAGCATTCCGGCTAAAGGGCCGGACGGAACATTGGACTACTGTACGTACATCAAGCTGTCGGGTGAATATAAGTATGCAGGAGCATCGGCGCCTATCGGCGTGAACTATCTCCTGCATTTGGGCGGCAACCTGATGACTGACTACAACATCCGCAGAGATTACCTTTATAACCTCACCGTCAATATCAGTGGCGCCAACAGCGCCGATGTGCGTGTGATGATCACGGACGGCAACGTAGTGATGTTCGATGCTGTGGAGGTGCTTCCGGTGAACAATGTAGTTTTCAAATAAAAGACAGAAATGAACTTGATTCACCACAGATTACACGGATTTTCACAGATTAATACTGGATCTTCACAGATTAACACCGAATCTTTGATTCGATTGAACTTGATTATCAGTGAAATATAAATAATTAATCGGAATATAAATAATTAATCAGTGAAAATCCGTGTAATCTGTGGTGAACTTAAAACAAACATACCAATATGAAACATACTTCTAAAAATCTGTGGAAGCTACCGGTGCTTGTCTGCCTATTGGGCATGGCGGCTTGTGAAGAGCGGGTGGATGTCGTGCCGGTCGATGCCGACACGAAGCCCGTGGAGGTATCCCTGTGTTTCGGCTTTGCCGATGAAGAGGACGGGTATAACCTTCCTTCCTCTGCCGACACACGGGGGAGTGATTCCGGGCAGGACGGTGCGTTCACTGCCCGGCCGGTGCCTGCCGTGCGGACCCGTGCAACGGAACCGAGTCATCCGGATGCGCTGTACCAGTTCTATTTGATGCAATATAAGGCTGACGGGACGCTGATGGGCAGTGTACAATCCAAAGAGCAGATCACTGCGGGAACGGATTTCTCTACCCTGGTGACATTGACACCGGCCACGAACTGCCAGTTGGTGGTGATTGTCTGCGGGAAAGGAAATACGACCCCGAGTATCGGCGGCAGCCTCGCCAATGTGCAACAACAGGTGATGGACGCCGATCTTTTCAAAAAGACGATTCCCGCCGAAGGTTTTACGCAGGATGATATCAACAAGATGCCTTATATGCTCCATCTGCCGTGCGTGAACGTGACGAGCGATGGTAAACTTCAAAGTCCGGACGGGAGCTATGACGCCCGTCTGCTGCTCAGGCGGCTGGCAACACGGCTGACGGTGAACTGGGAAATAGATGCTGCGCTTAAAAACGCGGGCTATGCCCTGAAAGAGGTGAAGCTTTGCCAGGTTCCCGCAGCCTTCCGGTTGCTTGCATCACCGGTGGAGACGCAGTGGGGTATGACCTATCCGTCCGAAGTAGTTGAGTTTATCGATTACTATCGGCTGACGAATGCCTCAGAGTTGGCGGCGGGAAAGAAGACCGTGTGGATACCTGCCAACGTGCGCGGCACTTCGGCGAAGGCCACTTCACCTTATTACCGTACAAAAGAGAATGCCCCCACCGCCGCATCGTATGTAGAACTGGTGGTGGACAATGCCGTCAAGAAAGAACGGCTCTATTATCGTGCTTACTTGGGCGGACAGGAATCAACGGACTTCAACCTCTATGAAAACAAGGATTACACCTGGAAACTTTCCGTCAAATCGACGGCTTACCAGACGGATAAACGCATTCAACTGCTGGACCAAAGTCCGGTGCAAAGCACCAATCTGGTGGAGACATCCAACTGCTTCATGATGAAACCCGGTACGAATATCTGTTTTAATCCGTATAAGCATGAAGCGAAGATGAATGGTTACAATGTTCCGCTGAGTGGTTGGAATACACATCTGACGGATGGTTCGACGCTGGCCGATAACAAAAAAATAACGGATGTTAAGTTGGTCTGGCAGACGAAAGACGATGCTACATCGGGCGATTTGGTGATGGGGTATGCCATCAGTGGAGACGACCATTCGAATCTGGCGCGTATCACTGACGGAGGTGATTTGCAAAAAGCCCGTATCCACGTCAAAGTGCCGGTGAGCAAAGGAGGAAATGCCTTGATTGCCGCCTATTCCGGCAGTAAAATAGTATGGAGCTGGCATCTCTGGATAACCGATTATGTACCGCAGGGGATTACTTCCTCTGTCACTTATGCCCAGGCACAACAGTTGACACAGAACGGAAGCGTGCATCAATATGCCACTGCGGCTTTCAAAAGCAGTGGAATGCATGTCGGGAAGGTGATTATGGACCGGAATCTGTGTGCGACTGCCGGAGGATTTCCCGGTGAGAATGCTTCATTGCTGGAATTTGCAAGGCGGATAGGCTATTTGTACTATTGGGGACGCAAGGATCCGTTCTTGGGGTCGACAGACGGAACGGCGAATGAACTCAATGTTATTTATGATGGAGAAGGACGAGGGGTACAACTGGGAAAGGTCGCTTACTCCAATATTACATTAGTAAATGGCAATACGCTGCAATATGTCATTGAACATCCCGACCATATTATAACAGGTTCGAGCAGCGATCAGAACCAAAGCAAATGCTCTTGGTATAGTTTGAATGAAACTACTGCGGACTATCAGTATTTGTATAATAACTCTAAAACTCTTTATGACCCTTGTCCGGCAGGATGGAAGATTCCCCATCAAACAGTATATAATGGCTGGGGCACGAGCCAGGCATATTGGTTTAATGTGAATGGAACGTTTGTGGAAAATGGTAGTACACACGATCGGGGTGGACGTCTGTATAATGTATCCGGTGGGAATGGTGTGCCCTCTCTTCGTACAGAAGATAATACAGCCTGGTTTCCGGTTACGGCATACCGATCCTTTAGCGATGGAAAATTGATATTTAATGGAAGTGCAGCCGGATACGAAGGAACGAATACGATAGCAAAGAATGGCAATAATTACCGGATATATTATACAAAAATAGCAGCAGGAGAATTGAGTACTCCGAATAATGCTTGGGGAATGATCGGTGAGCCTTATCCGTTTCGATGTGTACAAGAATAATAATGATATGAAACAGATTTGGAAGAATAAATGGTTAATGCTCTTGGGA
>UMHO01008006.1_pt1 | contig 23715 bp, 18 predicted proteins | sample 1965561 | NCBI WGS metagenome assembly UMHO01 (sample SAMEA4836102, study PRJEB28245) | human gut metagenome | biome: gut microbiome; material: fecal sample | place: Denmark | collected 2008 | reverse complement strand
AACTTTCCAAGCTTCGTTTCATTTTGAATGGACGAATTTACATAGATAATATGCGCATCGTCTTTAAATTTTTCTCCTGTTTCTTCAATTGTTCGATCAATATGATAGATTGGCAAGCCACTGCCAAGAACATCATTCCTTGTGATGAAGATCACATATGTTTCTCGCAGCTGATCATACTTATCTCCTGCTTCTGTAATATTCGCATCCAAAAGACTGCTGTTGTATCTCGCTCTTTTAGGATCTGCACCGGCATCATCATTCTGCACTTCTATATTATATATGACACCTTTCCTGTCATGTGCAAGAATATCCATGCGAATGGAGCGTCCCTGCAGATTTTTGATATCCTGCTGACAATTCACATGATCCACAATCAGGTCATCTCGATTCAGAATGATCCTGAGCAAAAGTTCTGTACATTTCTTATCTTCAAATACCTTACTCATGAAAGTATCGTCCATAAGACAGAACCTTTGAATTTTGGACTGAAACCTGCGATTTCGCTCTTCAAAATCTTTTTCCATCTTTCTTCCTTTCCTTGATTATATCCCATTTCAGGATAAAGCACAATCAGGAAAAAGTATGGAATCTTACTACTCCTGTTCTCCTTTCTCCTGATCGTCATTTATAACTACATTGTAAATATGACGGATGAGGAGAACGATAAATTTCTACTTGGAAAATTAATACTCATTTTAAATATGAGTTTTAAAAATTCTTATATATGAAAAATATTTTTTCTCAAAAATCTCATATTTAATATGAAAAGAAAAATAATCCGAACGAATTCTTAAGCATAATACTTAAGAGAAAACGTCCGGATGCTGATTATTAAGTTTTATTTATCCAGTTTTGGATAAACGTTTATGTTGATATTACAGTCTTTATTCTTTTCAACTGTAATCGTTGTATCTGAGCTAGAAGGTGGGATATCTTGCTCAGTAGTGGTATTAGGAGTCGGTGATTTATCATCGGCTCTTTTCTTACACCATTTATATAACTCTTTCATTTCTTTTATTAACTGAGTTCCATACCATGCAATCTGTAACATTTCTAATATTATCTTTATACTCATATCGGATATTCCTTTCTGTGGAGCACCCGAACTTTTTCTTCTCACATCAAATATGCGATTTGAGAAAATTAATCTGGCACTGAAAGGATTTTTGATAATTTTGTACAAAAAAAAGAAGAACAGACACTGTATCTGCTCTCCTCTTATGTTTAGTCTTTGAAAGACAAAACCAAAACTTGCAACTCTATTTTACCACATTTTGCCAAGAATCTCAATCCTTGTAATCTCCAACAGTAAATTCATAGGTGTATTTAACCGTAGGATGATCACTTTCATTGTTCTTTAAAACCTTTTCAAGATAACTCCAGCGATCAGCTTTTCTCCAAATACTGTCTTTTTTCAAAGTATACATGTATTTGTAACTAATAAATCTTGTTGTTTTCTTATTTGCTAAGTTGTAAGGATCCCCTGTTGTGATATAAACTTCTGGTTTAGAAGTTGCTGTTTTTCCACCGCTATCTGTAACTGTAAATGTGATAATGTGACTTCCCTGATCTTTAATATCATTTAAAGTCAAAGGATTCGGATTCACCAGTTTTGGTGTTAATTTGATCTTATTTGCATCATCTTCAATATCACTTGCAAAAGCATTTGTTTTGATCTCATTTAAGATCTCATCTCCTCTTTCAGCTAATTCTTCCACTGTATAGGCAAGATAATCAGATTTTAAGACAGGTGGATTATTGTATTTGACACGCACATATCCTGTTTGTTGCACTGTATTTCCGCCAGTATCTGACACTTCATATGTGATCTTAATATCAACATATTCATCTTTATTCAGATGATTAAAATAAGTATCAAGTTTTGATGTTTTGGATGGATTTAAAACAGTTGCTGGTTTATAATTATCCTTTTTGCTTGCAGGATATTCGATCTTTGCAACTCTGATGCTGCTTGTTAATTCATTTTCTTCGCGATCCCATGCTTTAACCAATCCGAGAAGATCAGAAATTGTGACCTTATCATTTTCGACATATTCTTTTAATGCATTGTTTGACACCTTATCAGAATATTCAAATTCAAAGTATTGGTTTTCATTTTTTTTGTCTTCTTTGATTTTTCCATCAAAATCCGGTTTTTTTGTCTGTTCTGATCCATCTGAATTTTTAGCTGGATATATAAAAGGTTTATAATCCCACTGTGCATAATTTGTATCGACTGGAATTGCAGCATGTGCAGCACTCATAGGGACACACATCAAAACACTCAAACTTAAACAGGCACAAGCAATCACCTTTCCTCCAATTTTTCGTAATCGCATTTTCTGCGGCCTCCTTTCTGAAAAATAGTATTACAATATAAATATGAGATATTTGGGGAAAGATATCTGGTGTGTCTGCTTATTTTCTTTCTCAATTCAAATATGAATTTTCAGAGAAAAAATATGACACTACAGAAATTAAACTCGTTTTGCGACAAAAAAAGAACAGATACACAATATACCTGTTCCTCACTTTTCGCTATAATATCTTGTTCGCTATTGTTGGTGGAAACAAGCATCTTTTCGTCCGTTCGTTAGGAACTCTATATCAAATGTGTATGACAAGAAAAAAGACAGATCATTATAACTATGTTTTGATTGATGATATTTTAGCTGATGATGAAAATTTTGATCGTTATTTTTTGAATATCACAGGCTATAAGTTAGTTGAAACTTCTTTTTTCCATATTGAATATGACATAAACAAAAACAAATATGAGATGTATATGAATTATCCATGTAACAATATTGGGAAAAACAGTTGGGCAAAGCTAATCTTTACCGATAAAAAAATGTTCTTCGATTATTATAAAAAGTTTAAAGATGCAAAGCATATTGAGCCAATCATTATCGCAGGGAACTGGATAAATGTAAAAAATGATTCCAAATGTTTTGCCTCATGCATAATTAACAAAACTTCTCAAATTTATATTGAAAAGGAACGAGATTAATCTCGTCCTTTTTCATCGATTTTTATTTTTCCCCTTACATCAATTCCATAATATTCTAATCCCTTTCTGATGCGTTCCCTGATATTATTATAATTTTCCTTTGTACCATAACATTCTATTTCTGTATTTAGAGCAACGGAAAGAAAATTTTCACTTCCTTTATTTGATTTTAATTTCTGACGTTTCTTCCTAAATTCTTCTTTGTCATAATTTTCTAAAGCTTTTTGTATCTGCTCTTTTGTATATACGTTATAAATATTTTTTTTATGATCTTCTTGTTGTAGCATTTCTCTTAGCTTGTATTTCGGGTACATTAAGATCAATTGTTCTGTTTCTAAATCTATCTCTGTATCTCTTTTTATATTGTTCATTTTCTTAAAAGATTCGTGATGAAAATAATCTTCCTGCAGTTTGAATAATCCATTCTTTAACGCTTTTACCTGTTTATCGACTTCTTTAAAACTTATCATTTCATCAACCATAGAAGAATCACCAAATGGAAAGCCTTGATTTTCTTCATTTTTCATGATACACAACTTGATCTCATCTAAATATTTTGAAAACTGCTCTATTTGATCCTGCACAGTTCGGATAATGTTTTCATCAACGTAATTTCTTGGTATAGATTGATAAGATTTTATCTCATAATTTGAAAACTTAGATTCAATGAGATTAATTTTTTCTTTCTTGTCCTCATTTATTTTTACATTAGGATATATTCCTTTCAACGTATTTGTTCCCTGTACACAAATACGATGCTTTAATTGTTCTAATTGTTTTCCATATGGCAACCACCGATTCATAATCTCTCGATAATGATCTCCGCAACAGTGTTCTCTTGCTCCAAATAGTTCAATGATACATACATTCCGAAAAGTTCCGTCCTTTTGTTCTACTACTTGTTCTTCTGGCAAACAATTTTCAAATAATTCAACATCCTCATAGGAAGAAGGCTTGATCATATCTTTTTTATTGATCATTCCGTAGTAATCTATTAAAATAGATTGCAGGCATTTCATATCCAATGATGGACAGTCATTTCCCATAAGTGTTTCCAAAAGAAATTGTAACGAGCTATAGATTTCTACAATTTCTTTCTTTGTCTTATTACTTTCTAATATGAGTACAGTGTCTGGATTTCCAGGTTCGTATTCATAATAATGATACAAAATATAAAGCATATTTTCTCCTTTCATTTTTTCCCTTTCATTCTAAATATGAGTTTTTTCACAAAAAATATTTTTCACATATAAAAAAAAGAACAGACTCAATTAAGAATCTGTCCTTTTCGTCTTGAATTTTTAATTCATATTCCTAATTTATCGAACAAAATTTCATTTCTTTTCGTTGTGTCATCAATGATCTTATCATATGACAAAATTTCAATGTATGCATTTATAACATTGTTATAATAATACATCCCTAATTTATCCGGTGTTTCACAAAAATTATATTTTCTTGCTATCCTTATTAAAGTATTTGTTATGTCACATACAGCATATAAATATAATTGTGTATTATCACTTGTTTTTATTGTCCTTCCATATTTGTCTTTAACAGTATTTTCTTTAAGTTTTTCTGCATAATCCATCATCTGATCAATAGGATTATCACTTGATGTATAATCATCTCGCATCGGTCGCTTTAATTCAAATATTATGATGGTTCCATATTCTCTTCCAGTATTTTCTTCGTCTGATACTGCAACTGGACTATCTAGAAGTAGTACATCTGGTCTCCCCTCCTTTGAATCATTATTAAATGGAACGTCTGAAGATATATAATCACAATATGCTAATTTTTCATCAATTAACCACAAATTATGAGCCTGATATTCAATTTCTTCAGAAGTTCTCCGCATTGGATAAATAAGATTATGAATAAATGCTTCTTTGCTATATTTTCCAAAATCATTGGACCGAATTCCTTTTTTTAACAATTCCAAAACAACTTTTCTGTGTGCTACATATTCAGCTAAAGATGATTTGTTTGCTTCACTGATCTTAGCAAATTGATTGGCAAATTTTTCTTGATATGAATCCAAATTAACAGCACCGACTTCTAATGTTTTTAATATTTTTTCATTTTCTTCTTTTAATTGTTTTTCAAATTTTCGTTTAATCTTATGCAGTTCATCATCTAATTTTATCTCAGAAAGAGACGGTTTTATAGATTCAATATCTTCTTCCATGTAATTTAATAAATGTCTATACTGAGGAGCTGTTGTTTTTATATACTTAGCAATTCTTTCTTTTTTCTTTTTCTTTACTTCTTTCAAATATTCTGATAAATATACTTTGATTTCTTCGGATGTTTTTAAGATAATATCATTCATTCCTATTTCCAAATCATTTTCTGCTATATTAGGAATCATGAAAGAAGTTCGGTTTGTTCCAACGTTTTTATCTAAAAACTCTCCTGACAAAACCCCAGCATAATAATACCCATTCTCAAGAAAAAGGTTTTTGTCAAGATCAACAATATATTTTTCTATATTTATTTCTTGGACCATCCGATCATTCGCATAAAGGTATAATTTACTTGCATCAAATGATGAGTCCATAATTTTTGCATGTCGTAAGAAAAATTTTTCATTTTTAATTTCAAATTCTATTAGATTTGATTCTTCTTGTATAGAATTTCTAAACATTTGATTTATATTATAAGTCTGCTGGTTGATATCATCTACTACTATAATTTCTGGACATGTTGGTGACATTAAATAGATAAAACAATGCTGCATGATTTTCGTGGCAACATTATCGCCTCCTTTTGGAAGTTTATCTTTATATGGTGATAAACAGTCTTCTAATATTACAACTGTTTTATTATCTTTTAATTCATCAATTTTTATTAATGAATCATTAATTTCATCTTGACCCAACATAAAATCAAAACTTCTTTTTACCCATTGATCACCATTTTCAAAGCAGCTTTCAATTTTAGCTTTTCGGAAAGCCTTTAGCCATGTAAACCTACCAACGCCCTTTCCGCCTTTTTCAATTCTATATGTAGAATCTAATTGTAAAAAAGATTTCATATTAGCATCATTAAAACCGATTCCATTATCAATTATAATAAACCCCGTAATATCATTAATGCTGCCATCAATCCCATCTGTCTGAATGTACTGTTGCGGTTCACGTACAATATGAACCATAATACGACCATTTAGAGTATTTTCTTTTTGTTGTCGTTCATCAATGGCATAGATAGAATTAACAATTGATTCGTATAGAGGCATCAACGCTTTTGTTGCCGGTAATTCAAAATTTCTAACTCGACCTGATAAATTACTTGTAAAAAATGACATTAATTTAGTCCTTTCTTCTTTTTTCATATCAATTTTGATCTTCTTGTTATGACTCATTTTATCAATTTTTTTAATTTCCTTCAACATCTCCACCTCACAATCTATTACAAATATGAGTTTTTTCACAAAAAATATTTTTCACATAAAAAAAAAGAAGCAGCCTTCCAAAGAAAGCCACTCCTTTCCCATCTTATTTAATTTTTATTTTCTTCACACTACTCCACTTGCCATAAACCTTAGTTTTTCCAACCTGTTTGTAAGCTCTGACTCTGACATAAACCGTCTTCTTTCTCTTGAGTCCTTTTACTTTGTAAGAAGTGATCGTGTATTTTTTGCGTTTTACTTTGATCTTTTTGTATTTGAACTTTTTCAGATCTTTTACTTTCTGCCCTTTAAAGTTTTTCTTGTAAGAATAGCTGATCTGGTATCCTGTGACCTGATCCTTATTCTTTAAGATATTGATCGTAAACGCTTTCTTTAATGCTTTGATCTTCTGGATCGCAGCTTTCTTTACAGAAATCCTGATCACAGGAGCTGTAGTTGTTGCAGTCTCTTTTTTTGCTGCAGTCGTTCCTGCTGTAGAAGAATCTTCTGTGCTTGGTCTTGTTTCTGTCGTAGCAGGCTTTGTTTCTGTTGTTGTGGAAGATGTGGTTGGTTTTGACTCTGTTGTAGCAGTTGTCTTATCTTCCGTTGTAGGTTTGCTTTCTGTTGTTGTTGTAGTAGCTGCAGTTGTTCCAGTCGTTGGCTTTGTCTCAGAAGTTGCAGAACTGCTTTCTGTTGTGCCAGTAGTTGGTTTTGTCTCCGTAGTCGTTGTTGTAGGTTTCTGATCTTCGGTTGTCGTAGGAGCTTTCTTTTCGATCACAAACGTAAAGTTTAATTCATACCCTTTGTAATCTCCCATACCGATGATCTTCATACTTGCAACACCCGGATCGATATTATTGCTGTACTCGATCTTGTAATCTACATTTTCCTGTAATTCTTTGTCACAGTGGCTGCATCTCATATCAGGATCGATCAGGACCGTATTTCCAGTCCATTTAAATGTTCCAAGACTTTCTCCATCCTTGTGTCCTTTAGAGTAAAATCCATTCCATCCATGCTGTTTTTCGATCGTGTAGTAGAATGTTAAACTGCTTCCCTCATAATATCCTAATCCGATCACTTCAGCTTTTGCAGTTCCTGCATCAACGTTATCAGAATAAACGATCTTGTAATCTGTTTCCTCTTTTAAGACATGTCCATCGATCGGATCGATCATATCTCCAAGTTTTATGGTCTGTGCTTTTCCTGTCCATTTCAGAGTTCCAAGATTCTCTCCGTCTTTGTGATCTTTTGCAGCAAAGCTCTTGTTCTTGATCGTATAAGTAAAGCTCATCTCATGTCCTGTATAACGTCCGATTCCGATGACTTTTGCTGTTGCAACACCCGGATTGATATTGTTGCTGTATTCTACTTTGTAATCCACACCCTCAATTAAGAATGTCTGGTTGTAGTTACTGTACATCAGTCCAATCGATGGTTTCACTTCTTCTCCAGTGTAAGCATAGGATCCCATATCAGCTCCATCTGTGTAAAGGTTGTTGTGGAATCCGCTTTCTCCATCATGATCCACGATCGTATAAGTAAAGCTTAAAGTACATCCATCATAATCATTTAATCCAATGATCTGTATGTTTGCAACACCAGGTTTTGTATTGTCTGAATAAACCAGTTTGTAATCCGTTCCTTCAGATAATACTTTTCCTGTCTTGTCTGTCACATTGCTGATCGGATATCTTACTTCACTTCCTGTATATTCTGCAGCTCCAAGATCTTCTCCGTCTTTATGATCTTTAAATGAGAATGTCTTATTCTTGATCGTATAAGTAAAGCTCTGTGTCCATCCTTCATAATTACGCGTTCCAATGACTTTTACAGTGACTTTTCCAGGTTCTGTACGGTCTCCTGTGTATTCTAATTCATAATCACTTCCTTGATATAATTCATTTCCGCAGTGATTACATGTCAGATTTAATTCCGGTTCTACTTCATTTCCTGTCCACTCATAAGATCCAAGATCATCTCCATCTTTGTGTCCTGTCACACTGAATCCATTCCAACCATGCTGTTTTTCGATATGGTATGTATAAGTTAAAACAGTTCCTTTTGCATCTCCGATTCCAACAACCTTGACCGTTGCAGTACCCTCTTCAATGTTATTGGAATATTCTAACTGATAATCTTTTCCTTCGACAGCTTCTGTATCAACTGCAGATCCATAAATATCCTGAACATAGATCTTTCCAATATCTGGTTTTACTTCTTTTCCTGTCCATTTGTAAGTTCCAAGATCATCTCCATTATAATAAGATTCTGCCTTTAGATCTTTTGGTTTTAATGTATAGGTAAAACTAAGCTCATACCCTGCATATTCATTTAATCCCACAACTTTTGCTGTACCTTCTCCCGGATGATCTGTATTAGAGAATGTGATCGTATAATCTTTTCCATTTTCCAATTCTTTTCCGCAATGATTACATGCAATAGGGATATATGGAGTTTTTTTATTATATCCCCATTCACTCCATTCAAGACTTCCGATATGATCACCGTTCTGATACGTGTCATTATAATACTTGATACCATTCCATCCACAATCTTCTTCAATCTCAAAATTAGCGGTCTGGTCAACACCTTCATAAGCACCCATACCAACAACTTTGACTGTTGCAGTACCGACATTTACATTGTTTTTATATTCCAGTTTATAATCTGTTCCTTCTTTTAATTCCTTGTTGCAATCAGCACAACGGATCAGAACATCCGGTTTTACTTCTTTTCCAGTCCAGTTATAACCAGAATATAAATTACGGATATCGTATCCCTCTTCTCCATGCTTATGATATTCCACATTTACAGAAGTTTTAGCTGTCATTCCCTCAAAAGCACCGATCCCCTTAATTGTCACATCTACTTTTCCAGTCTTTTTGTAATCAGAAACAATGACTTCATAATCTTTATCTCTTTCTAAGTTATTATGACAATCTGCACAGGTTACATCAATGCTTTTTTTAATGTTGTCTAAAAGATCCTCTGTTTCCCACCATTCTTTATAAACGATTGTTTTCTGATCTGCTGTTACATCAATCCCTGATCCTGTCTGTGTTAATTTATAAGTTGCTGTATGATCTCCTGCAGTTGCAGTAATGGTTGCAGATCCATGTGCATTTGCTTTCGTAGTGACCACACCATTGCCATCAACAGTTGCAACATTTTCATTTGAGCTTTTAAACTTAACAACATCAGTACAATCATCAGAGGATAATTTTGCGATTAGATGAATTTCATGAGAAGTTCCATCGCATAAGATCTTATCGGATGTTTTATTGAGTGAAAGTGATGTTGTTTTCTTTTCTGGAAGGACGCCATATACTTCTTTTTCTCCCTGATAAATATACATAACATGTTCTTTCCAATGCTGTTCGAATTCTTCTTTTAAGGCAGCAGTCTTAAATTTGATTGTTTTTGTTCCTAATACTGCATCTTCCTTTCCGGCATCACTATCATTAATTGAATAAAAACAATGATATGCAAACAATGGCATTTTATTTCCATAAACATCAACTTCTAGATTTTGCTGTGGCATAGAATTAATGAGCTGGAATGCTTCAATATTTGCTGGAATAATCAACTTACTATATATTGTATCAAATGAACTATATTTCCCATTATTATCAACAACATCAATAAATGTAATCAATCCTGCATATCCGATTGCCGTGATATCGTTATTGATCTTTAATGTTCCATTATTTTTTTGTGCATCGACTTTCTGCATTTGTACTGGATATCCCAATAAAATTTTACCGGTCAATGTTCTTTCTTCCATTTCTCCATTTTGAGCTCCAACATGTCCTTTAATCTTAGAAGAATATAATTTTCCATCTTCAACATACAAATTATGAATATTTTTTTCTTTCTGTACATACTTTTCTAATTTAAAACATCCAGCAAAACAATTGCATCCAATTCCTAATCTGCTTGAAAGATCAGTGTTCTTTCCAATATAAACTGTTTTTAAATTATAACATGTTCCAAACACCTGAATTCCATCTACGCTTTCAACATTAGACAGATCCACATCCTCTAATCCAGACTGCTGAAACGTGTACCATCCAGTCAATTCTTTTACATTCTTCAGATCGATATGTTTTAAAGCAGCTGTGTACTTAAATGTTTCATATCCATCAATCTTTGTCAGATTCTTGGACAGATCTACATTTGCTAATTTTGTACAGTAATAAAACGCATATTCATCTAAAGCAGTCACGTTATCGTTCATCTGCACATTTTCAATGTTGGAATAAGCAAAAGCTCCGTTCCCGATGGATGTGATGTTTTTACCGAAGACAAGCTTTTTAATACCCTTACATGCTTTAAAAGAGCCTGCCGGAATTTCTTTTAATGTATCTGGCAATGTTAAAACGTCTTTTTCTAATGCACATGGTGCAGCTGAAACCATTTCTGTTTCTTCTTTATTATAGACAATACCATCTCTAACCGAAATATACTTTGCCTTTTCAGGATTTGATAATTCATAGCCTTTAAAAACATATTTCCCTTTTAATTCCAATTCATATTTATCATCATCATATGAGGAATGCCCATAAAAATTTCGATCAAATTTCTTTAATGTAGAAGGAATTGTCATTTTTTCTACATATTGGTCCGTAGAAGAATCCCAACATGTTTCGACACCCTCTGGAATGATCAGATGTTTTGCCTTTACATTTAATGTTGCAGCATCTGTCACTTTGTAAGTTGTGTTATTTAATGTAACCTGAGAAGGATATGTTAATTCGTCTGTAATATCATACGTAACTTCTTTGTTATTTTCTTTTTTAGGATTACCGTCTTCATATACAATTCCTTTTACATACTGAGCTGACACCTCTCCTTCAGCCGTTACTGTATATTCATATCGGATACGATGTGTTTCATCCACATACTGATCCTGAGTAAACTGATATCCAATCTCTCCCTCTTTGGCGTCTTTGTTGACCGTTGCTTTTTTCAGATTACTTTCTTTTGCATTCGTATCCTCTTTGATGATTCCTTTTTTCTTTGCAAGCTTTAATCCTTCTTCTGGACTCATCGCATTGATCTGCTGCATGATCTTTGCACGTTCTTTTTTGCTTAATACAGTAGCTGATGATGTACTTTTCTTTGCAGCTGCTACTTTTACGGTATCTGCCATCACTGGAACTGCAGGATAGATCCCCTGTAACGACATCATAACCGCCAGTCCAAATGGTACAACTTTTCTTAATTTACGCATACTCTTTCTCCCTCCGTATGTTCAAACCTGTTTTTTGCATCAGGTTATTGAGTCTTTTTTAATCTTTACATAATAAATATGAGAGATTTTTATTTTTTTATTTTTCACATATAAGATTTTGAAATAAAAAAGGACTCCATCAAGGAGTCCATAGTTGTTGTTATTTGAGATTTAACTCCCTCATATATTTTACCAGATATGAGAGAGAAAATGAAGTAAAGAAATATAAGACCGCTTTATTATTCTTTAAAATTTATAAATGGCAAATTATATGCAGGAAAATTTGAAGAATTAGTGACATTAGCTACAATTGGTCTCATATATCCCAATAATAATGCAGGAGCGTTAAGATTTAACATGGAATTCACCATTTCATCATCTAGATTTTCCCATTTGAAGTCAGAAGCAACAACAGTTCGCAATTTAAATGGAGCATTTTCACTATTAATATTTGTTTCTAATTCTAGTGCTACATTTGCTTTATTTTCATTTTCACTTTTTGTTATTTCTACATTAAAAGTGTTTTGCATTTCTATATCATTATTATTTACATCAAATTTTGGATTAATTACAAAATTAATTTCTTTTAAATACGGATTTAAAAATTGAAAATCACTATGTTTCATAATTTGTACACCTTTCTTTGTTATCTTTTATGCTGCATCTAAATAATTTTTTTTATTTAGTTCTTGGATATCTATTTTATTAATATCTTCTTTATATTTTTCGTTTTTAGTAATAGTATACGCATCTTTAAATTTCATTTTTTCGTTTTTTTGTTTTTTACTTAACCATTCATCTTTTTTTAAAGCTGACATATTTTGATACATTTCAATATATTTATTTGACATATTTATTTTATAAAAGCTATTATTTTCCCTTTCAATTATTACATTGTTATAACTTATGTCAATTGTTATTTTTAATTGTGTTTGTATTTTTTTTATTTCTTTTTTTAGTAAATAATTTAAAGCTTTTTCATTTCCTTTTATAAAAGTCCCCTCTTTCGGTAAATCTAGAGGATCTATTTTCGACATTGGTATTTTAAAATTTTTTTCATTTCCTTTTAAATCCATTGTAACGATAATTGCCTCCTTTGAAATTAGAAAAGCAGAAGCAATATCTATTTCTTTATTTAATAATAATTTTAATATATCCATATTACATTTTGTAATAATCCACTTTTGTTCGTAGCGAATTTCTGAGCACAAACAGAGATATAAATTTTTATTTTTATCTGTGCATAAGAATAAAATAGGCTCGTATTCAAATTCATAAAAAACATATTCTAAATATAATTTTCCAACTTGATCGATATTTTCAAAATATACATTATTCATTATTTTTTACCTCCCCAAAATACTTTTGTGGATCTGATTCTTCATATATCCACCAATCTACATGTGTTCCTTCTACATTTTCTCTTTCTGATGTTAGTTGACATGGACCACAAGTTTTTTCTGTTTCTCCTTTTGCTATAAATGCTTTTGGATGATGTCTCATAAACATATTTAATGCATACTTAGCTTCTGAATATTCTATATTGCATGATGTTGAATATAATCCCGGATTTTTTAAATTAATTCTTTTTTTTCTGATGGGAATTAATCCTCTTTGCATTTCTTCATAAGTACTAATAAAACTATCACGATCAATTTGTCCTTTTTTAATAATTCTATACACAGATTTATTTTCTTCCTTTGCACCTTCAGGTAAAATTTCTGTTTCAAAATTTTCCGGAAAACATTTTGGGTATTTTTTCATTTGTTTTACCTATACTCTCCCTCATTTTCTTTATTTATATTTTCATACTATCACAACTGACACTACTTTGCTAGTAAAATGGTAGTTTTAGCACCTATTTTGATAAGTTTTCTACCATAAATATGAGATTTTTAAGAAAAAATCTTTCTCACATATAAAAAAACACAAAAAAAAAAAGAACAGACTCAATTAAGAATCTGTCCTTTCGTTTTTTTTAGGTCTATTGACGTGCTATGCCTCCAGTATAATCATACAATTCATTTTGCATTGTACTATGATTCGTTTTGAATCCTTCTGGATGAATGTATTTTCTAAATATGCCACTCTTTACAGCATATTTATAAGCATCTTTTCCTACGCTCCAGTCTTTATAAACGCCGCTGTCGTTTTTAAAGTTGTTTGTACGTAAGTTGACACTTTCATCCTGTCCCTGTGTCTGATTTGCTACAGAACCTGTGACAGTAACACCTTTGATCGCTGGTTGGTTTCCATCATACTTCACTGTGTAAAGCTGAACCCATTGAGCTTTCATTGTTACAGTTCCACATTTATTATATTCTCCATTATCTGCAGCATATTGACCAGTTTCATCAATATCATAATTATAAGATGCACCCGGCTGATAATTACCGATGAGTTCACTGTGTTTGTTTCCACTTTTATCATTATATTCATGATATGCTTTCCAACCTAAGAACTTATATTCATTTCTTGTAGGAACTTTCGTAGCTACATTCATATTCTGTTCATAAGTTTTCTTCTGGTCATTTGGAACACTGCTCTGGTCCCCACCATTTGCATCATAATGTACAGTATGCTTCCATGGTTCCCATTGAGCTTTTAAAACATATGTTCCACCATTTTGATCTCTTTCATAAGCAGTTCCAGGACTTACTACAGCAATCGCTGTTCCATATTCAAGAAGCCATCCAACAAAGTTATAACCTTCTCTTTTTGGAATTTTAGTACTCAGATTTAATTTTTCATCAAATGTCTTTGTTTGATCTTCCGGCATATTTGTTACCGTTTGACTAGATGAATTAGCAGGTACATTCTTATCATAATGAACCGTATGTTTCCATGGCGTCCATTGAGCCTTTAAGATGATCGTTGAACCATCTTTATCATCCACATCATAAGATAATTTAGCTCCTGGCTGATAATCAACTGCTTTTCCATTGATCTGAGCCTGCCATCCATTGAAGATGTAACCATTTCTGCTTGGCTTATTACTACTTAAAGTCAGATTAACTTCTTCTGTTTTTGTTTGATCTGCTGGCATATTGCTGACAGTCTGACTAGAAGAATTAGCAGGTACATTCTTATCATATCTCACAGTGTATTTCCATGGTGTCCATACTGCATATAAAGTAACAGTTCCACCATCACTGTCTCTATTGTAAGAATATTGACTACCTGGCTGATAAGCAGTTCCTGTTCCGTCCTTATTTGTTGTCCATTTTGCAAATGTATAACCGATTCTGGTTGGAACATTAGACTGCAGAGTCAGATTCTGATCATAGATCTTTGTCTGATTTCCTGGCATGTTTTTTACATCTGTCTTCTTAGAGTTTGCTGGAACATTTTTGTCATATGTGACAGTATGTTTCCAAGCGGTCCATTTTGCATATAAAGTAACAGTTCCACCATTCTGATCATTTTTATATTCAGCACCCGGCTGATATACAACATTTCCATTTGCTGATGTACTCCATCCAGCAAAATTATAACCTTTTCTGGTTGGTTTATTGCTGCTGATCATCAGTTTTTCGTCAAATGTCTTTGTCTGATCACCTGGCATGTTGCTAACAGTTGTTGTACCTGTTGGAGCATTTGTTGGAATATTACTGTTATAATGAATCGTATGTTTCCAAGGTGTCCACACTGCATATAATGTGATACTTGCTCCATTGGAATCAAGATCTTTTGTGAACCTAGATCCTGGTTTATATTCCACAGAACCATTTGCTGATGTACTCCATCCAGCGAATATATAACCATTTCTCTTAGGAGTCATACTACTTAAAGTAACATCGATCTCCTGCGTCTTTGTTTGAGCTGCTGGCATATCTGTTACCGTCTTACTAGAAGACGTAGATTTTACATTCTGGTCATACTTGATATTGTATGTCCAAGGAGTCCATTTTGCATATAGATTTACGGTTCCACCATTCTGATCTGCTGCATAATTACTTCCAGGATCATACTTTGTTCCAGTACCATTTGACTGAGTATACCATCCTGCGAAAGTATAACCTTTTCTGGTTGGAACAAGATTACTGATCGTCATAAACTGTCCAAATGTTTTTGTCTGATCGACTGGCATATTGGATACTGTCTGACTAGTAGAACTTGTTGGAACATTTTTATTATAATGAAGAACATGTTTCCATGGTGTCCATTGAGCATATAATGTTACCGTTCCACCATTCTGATCATTCTTATAAATAGCACCAGCTGCATAAGCAGTTCCATTTCCATCTGCCTGAGTATTCCATCCTAAGAATGTATAACCATTTCTAGTAGGAACATCAGAACTTAATGTGATATCAACGTTTGCTGTTTTACTTTGAGATGCTGGAATTCCTTTTACAGAAGCATCATTTCCTGCATTTGCATTATATGCTACTGTGTGTTTCCAAGGAGTCCATTGTGCATTTAAAGTAAAGTTACCCATCTGCATAATTCCTTTAAACCCACTTGCAGATTGTGTCACACTAGTAGGAGCATTACCATCATTATTATCCATTGTTAGTTTATAACCGGTAAAATTATGTTTACTTCTTGTAGGTGCCCCAATACTAATCTCTTCTCCTGGATACTTGCTAATTGTAAAATCTTTCGTGCTTCCATTATAGGAACCACCATTTAATTTCACAGTTGCTGTATATTTTTCTTTTTCCCATTGAGCGTATAAAGTAACATTTCCACCATCCTGATTCACATCATAAAGATTACCAGGCTGATATGTTTTTCCACTTCCATCCTCTTTTGTATTCCATCCTAAGAATTTACATCCTTTTTTGACTGGAGTTGCAGAGTTGATATAGATATTGTTGTTTGCGTATTTTTCTCTGGTTGGGAAATAAACTTGTGAATAGTTAACTAATTTAAACTTCTGAGAAGCTGTTCCATTTGGAGTATACTGTTGAAGTACAACACCATCTGCATCTTCGCCATTTGTAATATCCAACGCTTTATTTGTCAGTTTATTATAGATTGTTACATATCCATCTCCTGTGTCTTTGAAATACCAAAGAAAATCAGAATTATCTTCGTTATTAGCATCATATTGTTTCCATAATTCAACTGGCTTTCCGCTTAGATCATCAGGTCCATCTCCCGATAAATTCAACGCCTTTCCATTAAAATTATTAATGATGTAATAATAAGGTGTATTTTTATACCGTTCAAATGTCCAAAGAGTCTGTTTCGAATCAGAAGAATATCCATTCCAAGTAAGCACATCAGTTGCATTATCTAAATTCAACTGTCCATTTGTTCTTTGATGAAGATATCTTGAAGCATTTAACCCAGACTGAATAAAATATGCTCCGTTATCAACAATTTTATAGTTATTCGGATTATCAGTTGATTTTACGCTATCTAAAGATCCACCCTGTGCATCATAAGATAATGTAGAGTGTAATGGAATCCAACGAGCTGTTAATTTAATATCACTGTCTCCCATAGCGATCTTAGTCATCGAAACATCATTTCCTGTGGTTTCATCTGTGATTTTCAGTCCTTGTAGCCAAAAGCTTATATTTCCTGTCAATCCTTTCAGATTACTTGTCCAGATTTCAAACCTGGCATCATTTGTAGTGGTATCAAAAGTACGTTCTATGCTAAATTTTACCCATTTACCAGTCCATCCTTCTGATATTCCCCACATACAATGTTTCCAGTCATTGGAAGAATCTCCATGATAGAAATTTAAAGCGAAACTTCCGCCGCTTGGTCTTTCACTAATCCAGACTTCTCCACTGATCTTATATGTGTGTCCTGCTTGTGCAGTATATGTTGGAAACGAAATGCAGTTATAATTATCGGTAGCAGAGTCTATTCCCCGCCATACATGATTCGTTCGATAATAGCCACCATCGGGAGCTTCATTATAAGTTATAGATCCATCATAACTTCTGGAATATGTCCCTACATTTTCTCCATGACTTGTTGTCCAACCTGTGTTGGAAGCATAAGACTGATAGCTTTCATTTGATTTCTCATAACCACCAAATTTATATCCTGGCCTTGTTGGGGAATCTACAGTAATCGTTGCTCCAGGGGATAAATTATTTACTGTTGTAACGCCACTGCTTCCTTTATATGTTCCACCATTTGGGTCAATGGATAAGGTCGATCCAGAAGTATATTGTAATACAACACTTGCTGTACTTGAACCGATCGTCCCAGAAAGTCCTGGTGTGATTCCTCGGTATTTCTTTCCACTTGCGGTTTTAATATCTCTGACTCCCATTTTGTGCCTGCTGGATATTGCGTCCAGAAATCGGTGATATCATCTCCTACACAGGTACCATTCACGTAGACATCACAAGATCCAAGCCCATCTAAGTTTCCCTGCCACGTTCCATCTAATTCTCCATTAATATCGAGATAGTATGTCGGGGCATCAAATTTTAAATAAACTGATCGATTACCGCACATGCTGCCAGATGCTGATCCTGAATACACTCCATTATAGACTTTTCCATTTGTTGCTTTAATATCATTGATTTCATAGGATGTTCCATCAGCGATATCAGTTTTATAGAAATCCGTCACATCATTTGCGACACAACTTCCATTTAAATAAACATCAAATGTTCCATATCCTGTAGTACCACCTGAATCACTTCCATCAAGACGTCCATTGACATCTAATGTTCTTTGTGGTTTTTTATAAGTCAAAGTCAACTTTGTTCCACGATAACGATAACTATTATATGTTCTAACACCAAACATACCAGTATTGATCTGAACATTAATACCACCTGCTTCTGGAGTATCTGAGTGAACAGTACCTGTAGTGTCCAGTGTTTGAGTACCGTTATTTGCTGCCGCATAGGTATCTGTATTAAATCGGATTGGAGTTCCTAAACTTGGGATGTCATAATCTCTACCACTATAGTTATAATGTGCATGAACAGTAAATCCCATTGAGAAGTTCATGATAAAATAACTTGTAGTAGTTGTTGTTTTACCTTTATCACTTCCCGCAGTACGTTTTGCTCTAACCTTAACATCATCTTTTCGTGTTGTTACCGTTGTTTGATTTAATGACAAATTGTGATTATTGGGACTACAAGATAAACTACAATTCCACGTTGTTTCTTTATCTCTTAGAACTCCATATAATTTAGAGTCTTTGTTTCCATAACTACTGCTACGTCCAGAAACGCTAATTTTACCTGTGGTTGTTGCCCCACCTTCATCGACTAATTGAACATAGAAATAAGAGCCTGAATTATATCCCAGATTATCTCCATCTTTATCTCTGTGATCATATGTTTTTAATGAAGAGCCTTCTGTAATATTAAAATCATTACTAGTCTTTTTCATTTGTTCCGTTGCTTCTTCTTGGTCTGTTTTTGTTTCTTCTTTCAATCCTAAAGAAAGACGGATTTTATTTTTATCACGATCTTCTTTTAATGCAAAAAGATAAGCTTTCATCGCTTTTACATAATCAGAACAAGTCTTTTGTATCTTCTTATTATAAGGTGATGTCGTATTTTCCAGATATTCATTCAGATCTTTCTGATACATATCCTTGTCACCAACATAATAAATATTAATATCAAGAAGCAATTGTTTTTCGATCTTTTCAATCTCTTCATCTTTTAGATCAACATTACATTCATCTAAGAACTGAAAATATTGAAACAGATAAGAATAGAAATCTTCCGTTGTGATATCATAATCTGCATAAAGATATACAGATTTGTACATTAAAAGCTCTGCGATCTCATATTTTTCTTCGGTTGTGCCACTCATCAGAAATTTGATCTCATCGAGTGTTAATTTCGAATAAAATGTAAAATCATCGATCTCAAAAATTCTCTGTAGAATATCCTGATAAGAATATTTTTTATTTTGAATCATTTCCTTTAGATCTTCCTGTGCTTTTTTACTGGAAAGTTTTCTTCCTGGTTCCTTTTTGTTATCAGGCTTTTCAATCTTAACTTCCGGTTGCACATCAGAGCTGCCATTTGTCGTAACCTTAATACCGTCAGTCTCTGTTGTTTTACTGCCTTCCGCCTCGTTTTTTTTGTCATTTTCTCGCAACGTCAGAGTCGAAGATTCTGTGCTACTAAACTCTTCTTCCTTTTTCCGCTTCGCAGCTGCTGTTGTTACTTCTTGTGCATAAACTGGCACTGCATACGAAAATCCGGAAGAAGCAGTCATAAAGAGTGCCAGAACACCAGTCGTAACGCGTTTAAAATACGTTGATTGTATCTTATCAAACATCGCGATCACTTCTCCTTTCTTTATTTAATTTTCAAGGTTCGCGGACTGGATCACGCTGCAGATCGGACTCAGCGGCTCCGCAACAACGCAATCTTTATCGTCCAATATAAATATGAGAGATTTGAAAAAAAATAATTGTATGAAAACACAATTTCTTCAAATTTCTCTTGTTTTAAATATGAGTTTTTTAATTTTTTTTAATTTTCACATATAAAAAACAGCAGCCATATTTCAGGCTGCCATCTATGATCATTTTTTGCTTTGATTTTTAATCCATTTTTTCAATTCTTCTTTCATCCCATCTTTTTCTTCTTCAATGATTTCTTCAACAACTGATGTTACAACATCGTCAAAAATTTTATTACAGATTTTTCTTTTTAGTAAAATAAGTTTACAAACAATTAAAATCATAAGTCCAATTATATCTGATAAAATAAGCAATAATCCCTCAGAAATATAATCACAGACATAATCAATAATCGTCTTTCTGCTTTCATTCTTTTCATTATCATTCTTCGCATACTGCGATGCGTCAATTAAATATTCTCGTACAATTTTTATATTGAAAGACATTGTTATTGGTTCCTTTTCTGATGCAGTAGAACATGTATTACATTCTTTAGGATTTTGAGATACCCTTCTTCTACAAATATGCTCAGTAGGTGTATCATTTGCTGTTACATAAACATAGTTGTTGTTACATACTGGAAATCCAGTTAATATTCCTCCAACTAATGTCAACAGACTAAACATAAACCACCAGATTTTTTTTAAAAATTTCTTAATTTTTTTATCCATGATAAACATCTCCTTCTTTAAATTAAAATTTTTCTCCACAAGAAAATAATCCTACTTTCTCTCATCGTCATTATTCTGCATTGAGAATATGATATTTTTGATCCACCATAATTTACTTTTTTATTCCTCCTCTCAACAACAAAAAAAAGCCCCTGGATTTCTCCAGAAGCTTCTACATAGATTATATCTTTAGGTACAAAAAAAGGAGAACTGATATAATTCTCCTTTTACATTATTTATTATACTACTGTATCACGAAAAAATCAACCAGAACCGTATCATATTTTTTTCAACTAAGAACCAAGAATCGATACACTTTTTATCATGTGCCGGTTCTTTTTATGAAAATAAAATCTTATATATGAAAAATATTTATTTTCAAAAATCTCATATTTATAGTGAAACAATAAAAATCCGAATATTCTCTATATGAGAACGTCCGGATGCTAATGTTTACTTATTGATTTTCTTTTTATGGATTATCCTTGCTAGAGGATAATTACAACAATTATGATTATTTGTCTATCGATTACAATAATCATAATTAAGACTACGTGTGATTGATTGTCGTTTTGACACTCATTCACAAAGAACAGAGTCTGTGGTGGTACACAGGCTCTTTTTCTGCACTTCTCCTTTATGTTTAACCATTTCTTTCGTGTTTTCTGCAGCTTGTCTTTTAACATCTGCCATAGTCTTCTACCGATTTTCAACAATTTCGGCTTGATCTTCTTCCAAATCCAGTCTAAGAGCTTGTTAACTACGAACTTTACTACATATCTTCTAACGAAATTTACTACCATTTCAGCGAATTTATCGAATATATCCATAAGGATTCTCCTTTCGTGGAGCATCCAGACTTTTATTTTCTCATTACAAATATGCGATTTGAGGAAATTAAAATGATGATGTTACATTTTCAGCAGTTTACAACACAAAAAAAAAGACTCAGAATTAACTCCAAGTCTATTTTCCATACCAAATTACACTACTCTTTAACTTCAAGCATTATTTTTTTCCTTCTTCATGATCTTCTAATATCTTTTTGCATATTCCTTCACGAAGTGTTAGACCATCACATATCTTTGTCTTTTTATCCAAATTTAAAATTCCGTAAATTCCAGCAGCCATAATTAATTGAGAATAAATAGGAATCCAACAAATAAAGAAGTTCTTAATTCCTGATACAATTCCTTTGTGTACTTCTTGATATATAATTTCTTTCATATTTGGATCATCGTAATCATAGTCCAGCATTATTTTGTTCATGTAATATCCTGCCAAAGTATTAAAAATCACAGTAAATACCTGCACTGATAAAACAAAACTCACAATATCCATATCTCTTATTCCTCTTCAAAATCATCTTTCATCATTTGCACGATCAGTTCCCGAATGGACATATCATCTTCTTCATTGTCACTATAAGAACCTTTGATATGCTCCCGATCATCTAAGAAAATAGTGATGAATGAAAGAAACAATGCATATAACTGTCCAATGATTGGAAGGATACTTAAGATCATTGTAATCCCTGCAACCTTAAAAGATCTCTTTTCAAAAAAACGTATCACATCTTCTTTTGTATCCGGATCATCAATTAATAATCGTTGTAAATATGATTCCGTTAAGGATGTGTAGAATATGGTCCCCATGATGACAAGATTCATTGCATATATGATTTTTTCTATCACAATCCCACACTCCTTTTGTTACTTCATGATCTTTCTTGTCTTAGGATTCTTTGTCGCATTTGATAAAGACTTTTTGCTGACTACCTCAATATGGTCTTCCATATTCTTTACAACCAGCCAGTTCTCAGGAACCAGTCCTGCTTCTTTTAGCATCATTTTCTGTTCTCTTGTTGGTTTCTTTCCATGTTTCATAAAAAAACTCCTTTCAAATTTCTTCTATAGTAAATATGCGAGATTTTCCGAAAGATATTTTTCACATATAAGATTTTAAAGCTAATTCTGGCACATTCATTCATAGACAGTCTTGGCAGTGATTTCCTATTGGCTTTTTTTTTGATAAATTTTTATATATGAAAAATATTTATTTTTAAATCTCGCATATTTAAAGTGAAAGCAAAATAAAATCCGAACATTTTCAAAAGCGAGAACATCCGGATGCTAATGTTAAATTGTTTTCTTACTGATCAGATTTTTGGTCAGCGTATATGTTTATTTGGATATCACAATTGGTATTGTCGTGGATATCCGCATATTTTAAAACATCTGAAAGATTTTCATCGGATCTTTCAGAAATATTGTCTTGAGTCGGTGTTTCATCCACATCGGCTCTTTTCTTGTTTTTATATTTTTCGATGATACAGTTAACTGCAAGTGCAACTGCACAACTGATCACGCCACTGATTAACATTTCCGCTATTTTTTCTGCTGTTATGAATTCTTTCATCCCGAATTCTCCTTTCTTAGGAACATCCGGATTTATTTTCTCAATTCAAATATGCGATATGAGAAAATTAATATGATAATATTGTATTTTCAGCAGTTTGCAGCACAAAAAAAAAGACTCAGAATCATTTCTAAGTCTAATTTTTCATATGAAATTACACTACTTGCAAACTCGTGACTTATTCTTCTACAACGCCTGTTTTCTCACATGAAACAGTTCTTGTTTTTCCACTTGGGATCTTATATGTTTCAACAACTTTGACTGAAAGAACTCCTTTCGTATGATCGCATTCTGTGATCTCAACTTTCAGTTTGCTATCTGCTGTCATCTGATTTTTTAAATGCTGCTGGAATCCTTTTGCCATTGCATCATCTGTAGAATATTTGTTGTTTCTGCAACTTTGGATCGTTGCGTCAACTGCATTGCTTGTATTTGTTGTCAACTCATCCTGACGGACGGATGTTGCAGTCGTTGCCTGCATGATGTAAACAGAAAATACCATGATCAGGCATACGATAAATCCTGTGATCGCACCTTTCATAATTTTATATCTCCTTTCTGAAATGTGTTTCTTTCTATTATAAATATGAGAGATTTGGCATTTTTTATGGGAAAGAAAAA